>CEUG01001805.1_pt1 | contig 11357 bp, 10 predicted proteins | sample 531421 | NCBI WGS metagenome assembly CEUG01 (sample SAMEA2622901, study PRJEB7988) | marine metagenome | biome: marine biome (ENVO:00000447); feature: surface water layer (ENVO:00002042); material: "saline water (ENVO:00002010), including plankton (ENVO:xxxxxxxx)" | depth 5 m | reverse complement strand
AATTTGGCTCTATCTTTATCTATTCCTAACATTGACGCCATGTCAGCATCTCCTTTACTAATAACTTTTGGATCTATCACTAATTCATCTTTAGGTTTCAAACCTATAAGTTTCTTTTTAGCTTTTTTATCATCCACAAACTCAATCGAAACAGTAGAACTATGATTAAATCCTTCTGTCACAACTTCCCCTTTTTCATTCAGCTCTTTAAAATTAGCCAATATCATGTCACTTTCAGAAGCCACATCAATACCTACTAACTTTCCATAACGCTTTGCAAAATCATTTATTTGCTTATCAACAAGTTTATTGTCAATTTTAGGTTGATATCTATTAAACTTAAATTTACCCGGAAGATCTAAGTTAAAATCTGGAGCAATACCTAACTCGTATGCAAACTCAAAATCGCCAGGATTATTCCAATCAATTTGCTTCTTTTCATCTTCAATTGGCAATGGATTACCAAGGATATTAAGTTTATTTTCTGTAATGTGGTCATAAATTGATTTATTTAAAATTTTATCAATTTCTTCTGCCAAAATAGATGGGCCATATTTCTTTTTTACAATGCTAGCAGGAACATGACCTTTCCTAAAACCTGGCATTTGAATCTGTTTTCTGTAATTTTTTAATGAATTCTCATAAGGTGTAGCATAATCTTTATTAGATATCTTCACCGTTAAAACTGCATTTAATGCATCTCTATTTTCAACGCTAACGTCCATATTATTTTACTTTTGTGTATGATGTAAAAATGGCATAAACAAACTGCCTATGCCATTTCAACTTGGTGCGGGTAGAGGGAGTCGAACCCCCATGCCTTGCGGCACTAGATCCTAAGTCTAGCGTGTCTACCAATTCCACCATACCCGCGTATGCTTTCTAAAAGCAGTTTGCAAATTTATTCAATTTTCTCAAATACAAAAGCCTTGAAATATTTTTCTACTACCTTTGAAGGCAACTTAAAAAATTCTGAATGCTTACAATTAATCTTATTGAAATGGGATTACCTAAAGCACACCGCTATTTATTAGGTGCTGTTGGACCCAGACCGGTATGTTTTGCAAGTACGGTTGATGAAAAGGGCGTACCTAACTTAGCTCCATTTTCATTTTTTAATGTCTTTAGCTCCAATCCACCTATTGCTGTTTTTTCTCCGTCTAGAAGCGGTAGAACAGGAGCCCATAAAGACACCTACAATAATGTAAAAAAAGTAAAAGAAGTGGTCATCAATTTAGTTGATTATTCCATGGTAGAACAGATGTCATTGGCTAGCTCTCCATATGGCCCAGATGTAGACGAATTTATTAAAAGTGGTTTAACCCCAATAGAATCTGAAACTATAAAACCATTTAGAGTAAAAGAGTCCCCTGTACAATTAGAATGCGAAGTAATAGAAGTCAAAGAATTAGGTAAAGAAGGAGGCTCAGGTAATCTTATCATTTGTAAAATTTTAAGGATGCATGTTTCTGATCATATATTAGACGAAAATCAAATGATCGATCAAGAAAAATTAGATTTAGTAGCCAGAATGGGGGGAGACTGGTATTGCAGAACCGATAAAAATTCCATGTTTGAAATTAAAAAACCCATTACAACCAAAGGAATTGGATTTGACCAGATTCCTGAAGAAATACTTCAAAGCTCCATTCTTACGGGGAACGACTTAGGTAAATTAGGAGGAATTGAATCCATTCCTGATGAAACAGCTGTAAACGATTTTAAACTTGTAGAATTAAGTGATCTATTTATTGAGCTTGAAGATGATGCTTCATCTCTTGAAATAGAACTCCACAAAAAAGCAAAATTATTTTTAGAAGATAATAACTTGGATGACGCTTGGAAAACCTTACTTTCGTTTAATAATTAATCAAAGATGGAATTAAAAATTAATGGAAGAGTAAAACTAATCATGGATTTACAGTCATGGGACTCAGGTTTTACCAAGAGAGAGTTCGTTATCACAACCAATGAACAATATCCTCAGGATGTAAAGTTGGAATGTATTAAAGACAAAACAAATTTACTTGACGGATTAGCAGAAGGTGACGAAGTGGAAGTTTCATTTAATATTAGAGGAAACGAATACAATGGAAAATATTATGTGAATCTACAAGCTTGGAAGTTGCAAAGAGAAGATAGCGGAATGAATCAAGAGGCTCCTCCAACACCGGATTTTGAACCTGTAGGCGATGAAGATGATGATCTTCCTTTTTAAATAGCTCAATTGACCCTTTTTGACCGATACATCAAAGGGGTACGTTTTTTACTTCCTACCCCCTTTACCATTGCTATAGCTCTTACGCTTGTTACTATGGTTTTCGCCATGTTATGGCCATGGTCTAATACTAATATAATTGCAAGTAATTATACTGAAAAATTTACCCTGGTTATTCAATTTTGGAACAAAGGCTTGTGGGATACAAATGGACTTGCTTTTGCTATTCAAATGATGCTAATGCTCCTGCTTGGACATATTTTTGCACTAAGTCCTATTGTAGAAAAAGGAATAAAAAGATTACTTCCTATCTGTAAAACAAACGCAAGAAGTGCTGCTTTAATATCTTTTACTACACTAATCATTAGTTGGTTTAACTGGGGACTTGGACTTGTTTTTGGTGCAATATTCTGTAAAAAGTTGTTAGAGTACGCTCATGATAAAAAATTACCCTTGAACGTTGGTCTTATTGGTGCAGCCGGATATTGTGGTCTAATGGTATGGCATGGTGGTATATCTGGGTCATCATTAATCAAAATTGCCGAACCTGGGCACTTGGCAACGCTGGTTAACCCTCAATATGAGTATCAAGTTCCTCATTTAATCGATTTTAAAAGCACTGTTTTTTCGTCTTCTAATCTTATTATTACAGCCATATTATTTTTAGTTCTGCCATTAACCATATACTTCATAGGTAAAAAGGTACAAACTCAAATTCCAGAAGGATACAAACGATCCTCTAAAAAGATTATTAATAAAAAACTAATTGGTGCCGAAAGGTTCGATCATTCCAAAATTACAGGAAGTATAATAGGTGGATTATTACTTGTTTTGTGTACTTATTTAGCTATATCTCACCCCAAAACATTATCATTCCGATTTATCACACCAAATTTCCTGAACTTAAACTTACTTGCCATTGCCCTAATTAGTCATGGTAGCATTACCAATTTTTTAACTGCTTCCGAAAGTGCCATTGGTGGTACTGTGGGAATACTATTGCAGTTTCCTCTGTATTTTGGGATAATGGGCATCTTTCAATCAACAGGAATAATACAAGATCTTTCTCATTTCTTTCAACATATTTCTTCTGAATTTACTTATCCTATTTACACTTTTTTCAGTGCTGGATTAATTAACTTTTTTGTGCCTAGTGGAGGTGGACAGTGGTACATACAGGGTCCTTTAATTATTCAATCTTCCTTAGAGATGGGTGTCCCTCTACACAAAAGTATTATGGCTCTTGCTTATGGAGATCAAATTACTAATATGATGCAACCATTTTGGGCTTTACCTCTTCTTGGGATTACAGGACTTAAAGCAAAAGATATTCTACCCTATACTTTTTTGCTTATGATAATTGGAATAGGAGTATTCATATTTGGGTTCCTTTTCTTATAACTTATAAGGTTATGAACTCTGCATGAAAAGATAAAAATGAATTTTTATAAAAAAATAATAATTTCTTGCGTAGCACTGAGCAATATTATAAGCTGTCGAAAAAACGAATGCTTAGATGGAGTTAAAGCACGTATAGAAAACAATCAAATTGATGGTTGTGGTTACACCATCCGGTTAGATAACGGGGATCAAATTGAGCCTGTCAATTTATCTGATTTCAATCTAGACCTAGAACACAACAAAAAAGTATGGGTGATCTATCATGTTAATCAAAATTTATCCGCGAGTATTTGCATGGTAGGTGATATTGTAGTAATTGATTGTATTTCAGAACGTTAGTTTTTAAAAAATGAAAGGAAGAATTTGCTTATTACTGTATATCATTACTTGCCATTCATGTTTAAATGAAAAAACACATGTAAAGCAAATTATCGATGAAATATCGATCTATGAAAATCAGGATAAAGAAACCTCAAATTCTATTGATATAGACAATAAAAAATCTTCACATGAAATAATTAATTATTGTGATAGTGGTGAAATTTATGCCTATTTAATAGATGATGACAGCAATGGAACAAATCTTAGAAAAAGACCAAATGGAGAAATAATATATGTGCTTAAAACTCAAAATGGGAATATAGAGTTTAGTTTATCTGAATCTAAAGACAGTTGGTTTAAGATAACTAAAATTGATACATATGATGATGTAATTGAACCGATACCTGATGAGTGTTGGATTCATGGATCACTTTTAGGGGCACAAATAAGAAATTATGCCGGTCAACCCATAGCTTTATATAAAACACCAGATACAACTCAAATTGCTTTCAGCATATATGAACAAGATGCCATATTAAGCTTTAATGCCATGTGTGGTACTGATTGGGTGCAAGTAAATCATAGGGATGAGCTGGGGTGGGTACCATCTGAATGGCTATGTAGCAACCCAGTAACAACTTGTCCCTAGTTAGTTAAAGTCTTTACAACACAATAAATTTCAAAGACGCTAGAACAAGACCATCCTTTTCAAATTGAACAACGTAGTTTCCATTCTTAAGTGTAGACGTATCATATGTCCAAACTGGAGGATGAATATGATCAAAAGTTTGCACTATCTTTCCTTTTTGATTATATATTAAGACATTTAAATGCAGTTGATCATCAAGAGGAATATTAACTCTGAGGTTTGAAGTAGATGGGTTAGGGAACAAATGCCATTTAGTAAATGACTTCGTGTAAAACGGAGTAGAATGGGACCATTCACTCCATTTAAGTCCTTTATCTCTATATCTTACTCTCAAAAAATAATTTTGGTTTGGTAAGAGTGTGTGCATAGTTAATTCACACAAATTAATTCCCTCTTGTAAGTCTTGATCTTTGAAGTCATTTTTATACTGCACCCATCGATCAGCAACAGGGTTAGAGTAATCATTACTGTCTGATGTAACTTGCCAATGAGTAGCACCATGTTTATCATGATTCGGGTCTTCAAATGAAGATGCGTTAAAGTAGACATCTTCCGGATTTATTGAATCTTCAGCAGATGGCTCTAAAATCGTTGGCATTGCTGGTGATTGATTATTTAAAGAAATAACTAAACTATCTTCTACAGTATTAATTTTAGGGTTGTGCTCGTTACCTAGGCTTATCCTTTTTAATTTAAAATTGGGATCTTGTCCAGCTTCTGCCTCAATCACCACAAAGCCATACTCATCTTGAGATATTATATACTCTTCATAATCTTGCTGAAAATACTCATCCCAATAGTCAAGATTTCCTCCACCAGATGCTACATTTACCATAAGATGTTGATGATCCCTTGATTGCCCTCTTGAGTATCCATGAGTATGACCAAAAAAATGAATAGACGGCTTTCCTGAAACAGTACTAAAAACCTCCAATTTATCAATCACCTCTCCAGTGAACGAAGTATTTCCCTCTGGCCACAATTCCGAATGATGCGGATGGTGTAATTGAGCAAAAACAAAATCAATTGTTGTATCTGAAGTGGTGATGGACAAAATACTATCTAACCACTCTAGTTGATCTTGAATTCGGTATCCATTATTAGAATCCATACCAATAATTCGAATATTTGAGTGATCTTTATACCACCAATGTTCTTCATACCCATTAGTGCCATTTAAGGGAAGCTCAAAATAGTGGAAAAAAAAGGGGTGATCTCGCTCGTGATTTCCTAATACAGGATACAAGGGTAAATAGCTAAATAAATTTTTTCCTTGATAAAAAAAATCATTTGTCCAATGTAGATGTTTTGAACCATCATCTACTAAATCTCCAGGGAACAGTAAGAAATCAATATGTTCATTAATTTCAGATAAATTGCTAGGGTTAAAAAATGATATAATTCCCTCATTTACTATCTTTTCAAACATGTTGGGATTTGAATTATCCTTCTGCATGTCACTAGTTGCAACTAACACAGTTGCACTTTCCGCATCAACTGACTCCTCAGTTTTAAATGAAAAAAACTGAGAGTTGTAATTCTCTTTTCTAATTCGGTAAACATATCGTTGAGATGGATCAAGACTGTTTAATTCTACCCTCTGAATAAAATGTCCTGTATTCAATAAAGAGTTAGATTGTGAAACAACACTTTGTATTTGTTGTTGATCTGGACCCCAATCTAAATACCAATTGTTAGCCTCTTCTGTCTCCCATAAAACAACAACACCTTGATCGGTTAATTTTTGTAAATAGGGCTGAACTACTAATTCTTGTGATATACTAGGTATTGAAAATAATAAACCTAACACAAAACAGCTACGCTCCAATTGATTTAACCACATTGATCATGAATTTAAATTAAAATTGTCAAACCTATTATTTTTTAAAATACTTTTATTTGACTTATATGTAAATGAATGAAAAACACCTATTTCAATCTCATTGATCAAACCTATTATTTTCCACAGGAGGGGTTTGATCTAAGGGAAGGTAACCTTACATTTCATGATATTTCCATCAAACATTTAATTAAAAAGTATGGAACTCCTTTTAGACTGTTTTTTTTACCTGAAATAAGGGATAAAATCAAAAGAGCTAGAAATTTATTTAACCTTGCTATTAAAAAACATAACTATAAGGGAGAATACCATTATTGTTACTGTACCAAATGCAATCATTTTTCACACGTTGTTAGTGCCGCCCTTAAAGAAAATGTCCATCTTGAGACTTCTTCTTCTTTTGATATTGATTTAATAAGAAACTTATACAAAGAAGGTAAAATCAATAAAGAGATCATCATAATAAATAATGGTTATAAAACAGATCAATATCTAAAAAAAATCATATCTCTTTATGATGATGGATTTAAAAATATTTTAGTCGTTCTAGATAATAAACCGGAACTAAAAAGACTTTTACATTTATTAAAAGGTACAGAAAAAAAGTTGAAAATTGGTGTGAGAATGGCTATCAATGAAGAACCTCAATCGTCTTATTACACTTCGAGATTAGGCATTCGACATAATGAGATTATTAACTTCTACTTAAATGAAATTAAGGAAAACCGGAATGTGATTTTAAAAATGCTCCATTTTTTTGTTGACTCTGGGATAAAAGACAATATGTACTATTGGGGTGAATTTCAAAAAGCATTGAAATTATATGCAGATTTAAAAAAACAATCTCCCACTCTCAATTCCCTAAATCTTGGTGGTGGATTTCCGATTAGAAATAACCTTGGGTTTGATTATGACTACAATTATATGTGTAATGAAATCATAAAAAATATAAAGGAAGCATGTCTGAATGAACAAATTGATGAGCCCCATATTTTTACAGAATTTGGAAAGTATACAGTTGGCGAAAGTGGTGCCATTATTTTTGAAGTATTAGAGCAAAAAAAGCAAAACGACACTGAAAGTTGGTACCTTATAAACAACAGCTTAATGAATACGATTCCTGATGCATGGTCTATACATGAAAAATTCATCCTACTTCCAATAAATAAATGGCAAAATGAATATAAAAGAGTAAATATTGGAGGGATTAGTTGTGATCATTCTGACTATTACAATTCCGAAGATTTTAATCAAGAAGTATTATTACCTAGTTTTCCAGAGGATGATGAAGAACCTTTGTATCTTGGTTTTTTTCATACTGGTGCATATCAAGATTCATTAAGTGGCTATGGAGGTATAAAACATTGCCTAATTCCAGCTCCAAAACACATTATAATTGATAGAGACGAAACAGGTAATTTTGTGGATTATGTATATCGAAACGAACAATCTGTGGAAGAAATGTTTCAGCTTTTGGGATATAAATAATGAGGAATTTTGCAGGCATAGAAGATCGATTTTGCAAGGAGGATTTTGCTAAAGTATTTTTACAATCGGTTCCGTACGATGGCACTAGTACATGGGGTAAAGGAGCTGATAAAGGATTCGAAAAATTTTTAGATGCCTTAGAGAACATGGAATTATATGATATTGAAACTCATACAGAGGTTTATCAAAATGGCATCCACATATTACCACCGTTAATCAATTTTAACACTCCAGAGTCCATGTTTAATGTGGTGTATAAAACCACAAAAACATTACTAGAAAAAGATAAATTTCTTACCTTTTTTGGCGGAGAGCACTCCATTAGTATTGGAATTATAAAAGCATTTTATGAGAAATTTCGAAACTTGTCCGTTTTACACATTGATGCACATGCAGATTTAAGACCTACTTATTTAGGAAGCGCTTACAACCATGCTTGCGCATTACATGATGCCAGCAAAAATTGTAACTTGGTTCAAGTTGGTGTTCGTTCCATGGATGTTGATGAAGTCGAACACATGAGCAAAGATCAAGTTTATTTTGCTGAAAAAATACATGGTAAAACCCAATGGATGACTGACAGTATCAACCAACTTTCCAATGAAGTTTACATCACATTTGATTTAGATGCATTCGATCCTTCCATTATGCCTTCAACGGGAACTCCAGAGCCAGGAGGATTACTTTGGAATGACATCACGAAATATTTAAAAATGGTTTTTGAGTCAAAAAATGTAGTGGGTTTTGATATTGTGGAGTTGGCTCCTATAGATGGCCTTACTCATCCTGATTTTTTGGTGGCTAAACTGTACTACAAAATGCTTTCATATAAATTTTATACATCATGAGGATTAAGGATTTTGTACACGAACATTTTAAGCATTTCAATGCAGCTGCTCTAGTTGATGCAGCCAGTGCATATGAAAAACATTTAAAAGAAGGGAAAAAAATGCTAGTCAGTCTAGCTGGAGCTATGAGTACAGCTGAGTTAGGTAAATCACTTGCAGAAATGATTAGACAAGATAAAATTCACTACATATCATGTACTGGGGCCAATCTAGAAGAAGATTTAATGAATTTAGTTGCTCACGATCACTACAAGCGAATTCCACATTACAGAGATTTGACTGCAACGCAAGAAAGAGATTTGAGAGATAAGGGACTTAATAGAGTAACTGATACATGTATTCCAGAAGAAGAGGCGTTTAGACGATTACAAAGCCACATTTTTGAACTTTGGAAAACTGCTGAAAATAAAGAGGAGCGAAAGTTCCCACATGAGTTTATGTATGAATTACTTCTTTCAGGTATTTTAGAACAATATTATCAGATACCGCCTGAAAACAGTTGGATGTTGGCTGCTGCCAAAAAGAATATCCCTATAGTAGTACCTGGATGGGAAGATTCTACATTAGGAAATATTTTTGCTTCCTATTGTATTAAAGGAGAACTAAATGCCTCTACAGTTAAAAGTGGTATTGAGTATATGATAGATTTAGCTAATCTATATGAGAATTATGCCGGAAATGAAGGTATTGGCTTTTTCCAGATTGGAGGTGGTATTTCGGGTGATTTCCCAATTTGTGTGGTACCCTTGTTAAACCAAGATTTGGAAAAAACGAATACCCCATTTTGGAGTTATTTTTGCCAAATAAGTGATTCAACTACAAGTTATGGATCATATTCTGGGGCTGTTCCGAATGAAAAAATAACCTGGGGGAAATTAGATATAGATACACCTAAATTTATAATTGAGTCTGATGCAACCATAGTTGCGCCTCTTATTTTTGCTTACATATTAAATTGGTAAACTTTAATTTATTAAAAAAAATACAACATATTTTTTTACCCTATTAGGACCAATTTGTTTCTTGGTAAGTTTTCTTTTTGATACGCCTACTGGGATGAGTGATAATGGATTCCGATTACTTGGAGTAATTGTATGGATGGCCATTTGGTGGATAAGTGAAGTAGTACCAATAGCAGTAACTGCACTATTACCGATTGTTCTTTTTCCTTCCTGCGAAATCATGTCTATTCAAGAAACAGGAGCAAACTATGGTCACAAATACATTTTTTTATTTATTGGTGGATTTATAATAGCCAATGCTATTCAAAAATGGAATTTACATCAACGAATTGCATTGAATATTATACTCAGACTAGGCAGTAGCACCGATAAGATTATTTTGGGATTTATGATTGCTACTGGGTTTCTCTCTATGTGGATTTCAAATACGGCAACTACCGTTATGATGCTTCCTATTGCCTTGTCGGTTATATCTCAAATAAAAGATCACCCTGAGAGCAAAGAAAATGAACAACAACTATTTGGAAAAGCATTAATGTTAGCTGTGGCTTACAGTGCTTCAGCTGGTGGAATTGCTACATTAATAGGTACACCACCAAATTTAATTTTTGCTGGCTTCATAGAAGATAATTTAAATACTGAAATTTCATTTTTTCAATGGTTCAAGATTGGGTTACCTATCTCAGTTTCATTAATATTGATAATATGGATTTACCTTACCCAAATTGCATTTAAGCTTCCAAAAAAAGGATTTCCCGGGGGTAAGAATGAAGTTCAAAAATTATTATTTGAAATGGGGCCAATGAAAAACGAAGAAAAAAAGATAATGTTAATCTTTTTAGTCACCATTTTTTGTTGGATTAGTAGAAAATACATTATAACCCCATTCATCCCCCATTTTGATGATTCAATGATTGCCATTACTAGTGCTATATTTCTTTTTATTATACCTTCTAAAAACAATAGAAAACCTTTACTTTATTGGAGTGAAGCAGTAAAAATACCATGGGGTATACTAATTTTATTTGGAGGGGGACTTTCTATCGCAAATGGATTTCAGACAACTCAAATGGATCTATGGATCGGGGATCAACTTAGCTCCATTACCATTACCAATGCGTTAGTTGTGTTATTACTTGTAATAAGTTCTGTTAATTTCATTACCGAAATGTCTTCTAATATGGCTACCACCGCAATGTTGCTGCCAATTATGATACCACTCTCAGAAGTTATCGGAGTTCATCCCTACTTATTGTTAGCAAGTACTACTTTAGCTGCATCATGTGCTTTTATGCTCCCAGTTGCTACTCCTCCCAATGCCGTTGTCTTTGGTTCAAAACTACTCACCATACGAGATATGGTTAAAGCTGGCTTCTTAATTAATGTGATATCTATTATAATTATTCTAATTGTAGTCAATTATGGATTGCCTCTATTTTGGAATTTATAATTGAAATCACAACTTAAGAATAGTTATACGTTCTTTTAAATGATTGTATTGTACTTCTAAAATATATAGTCCTTTTTCATATTTATACATGGATACCGTATCGCCAATTTGAGTAGAGACACGTTTTCCATTAATATCATAAATATGTATAATTAATTCCCCGCTAAAATTATCAACTGA
>CEUG01106534.1_pt1 | contig 11396 bp, 10 predicted proteins | sample 531421 | NCBI WGS metagenome assembly CEUG01 (sample SAMEA2622901, study PRJEB7988) | marine metagenome | biome: marine biome (ENVO:00000447); feature: surface water layer (ENVO:00002042); material: "saline water (ENVO:00002010), including plankton (ENVO:xxxxxxxx)" | depth 5 m | reverse complement strand
GCATCATGAACGAGGGGCAGTTGTTACAGGTCGGTACTCCCCAAGAGTTGTACACAAAGCCTGAGACTGCGTTTGTCGCTCAATTCCTCGGTCGGACCAATCTCTTGGAGGGAGACGCTGAAGGTGATGTCGTGTCGTGTTCACTCGGGCGACATCCTCTCTCCGCTCCTTTTCATGGGGAGGTGATGCTCTCTGTTCGACCTGAGTCTTTGACCCTCTCGAAGGATACCAATACAGGTGTTGAAGGTGTGATCCGCTTTGTGGAGTACCGGGGACACTTTTCATTCGCACATGTGGAGCTTGGAGCGCTGATTCTTTACGTCCGCGTAGACAACGCGTTGTCCTGGGCTGAAGGAGAGCGTGTTGGGGTAAGCGTGGATGGACAACTTCAACGTGTTCGCTCTGTGTAAATGTAACACTCTTTGTGTTACTGGATTGTGAAGTTGACGGGGATACGGAATTCCGCGTGATGTTTTTGGAAGGCGCTGGGCATATTGGGGAGGGGGGCGGCTGCGAGGATCATACGGATCGCTTCTTTGTCGAGCATGCGGTGACCACTTGAACGGACGATCCGGGGGCGTCCGAGGAGCTTTCCAGCTTTGGTCAACTTGATGCTGACGACCACCATCCCTTCAAATCCCATGCGGTAGGCCATTCGGGGGTAGCGTTTATGTTGTTGAATGGCTTCGTTGAGGGATTGTTTGTACGGCCCCAAGTCAACGGGTTTTTGTACGACCTTTTGTACGGGCGCTGGTTTTGTGCGCACAGGCGCAGGTTGTGTGCGTACGGGTGGTAGTTTGGGCTGCTGAGGCAGTGGTTTTGGCTCGATCTTTTCGATTCTTTTGGGTGGAGGTGTCCTTGGCGGGACAGGGATGGCCCGCTTGATCACCTTTTTGGGGAGTCTTCGTTTGATCGGGAGCTTGCGTCGTCTTCTACGTCTACGTCTGCGTCGTCTTCTGCGTCTGCGTCGTCTTTTGGGCTTGATCTTCTTTTTTGGCTGGGTCCGTACGGGAGGGCGCTGGACAGGTTTGGGTGTGGGGCGTGGTTTGACCATGCTCAATTTGATGGTCAGAGGTTTCTTTTGATCGTTTTTGGGGAGCTGTACAGGGAGCCACCACGCCGCGACGTGCAAGATCGTAGCGACGAAGACGGGCGCGATCCATTGGTTGGCGAAGAGCGCAAACCAACTCGAAAACATAGGAGGTTGTGTGTCAAAAGTTGGAGAAAATCGACTCATTTTGATGGCCTGTTTGCTGCGATGGAGACAGATTCAAATCCTGCAGAAGATGCCTGATCCAGCACGTACACAGCGTGTTGCAGTGCGACTTTGTTGTCAGCTCGGAGCAACAAGATGCTGTGCTTTTTACGTAACTCTTTGAGTTTGGGCAACAACTGTGACTTACTCAGCGTTTTGTCTTCGTACATGAGCTTGCCTTCTTTTGTCACCGTGATGGCGAGGATCTTTTTCTCTGGCGCTTGTGTGTTGCTCGCTTGTGGGAGCGCGACTTTTAGACCTTTGACTCTGTCAAAGTTGGCCGCCAAGACGACAAAGATCAGCAAGATAAACACGATGTCGATCAGTGGAGTGAGCCCAATCGAAGGGGCTTCTCGTCTTGGTTTTTCAAACATCGTTGTGTCCCAAGGGAGGTGTCGATGGAGAAGCGCCACGGATCGACGGGGTCAATATCGCGACCTCGTCATCATCGTGTTGTTCTTCTGTTGGCAACGCGGTCAAAAATTGCTCGATGGCGTTGCTCATTTGCAAACGGAAGGTGTCCACTCTACTCAGCAAGTACGTGTGGGCGGCGAGGGAAGGGGCCGCGACGATCAATCCTGCTGCTGTCGTCAGCAGCGCTTGCCAAATACCGGTTGAAAGAGCAGATACATCGACATTTGACATGCCTGCTGTTTGTAAGCCAAAGAACATCTTGACCATACCAAGGACCGTTCCGAGTAGGCCAAGCAGCGGCGCGACTTGTGTGATAAAGCCGAGCAGGGGGAGAAAGCTCTCATAGCGCTGCAATTCAAGCGTTCCAACGCGCTTGGCCTCTGCTTCGACGCGGTCTCGTCGGTGTCGCGACACTTTGGTTGCGGCGAGAAGTACGCGGGCGATGGGATGAGGGATGTCTTCGAGATCTTTTTGAACTTGTGCGAGTTTCCCTTGTTGGGTATCCATCAGGAGGGGTCGCAACCATGGGAGTTGTTTGTGTCTGATAGAGAGATACACGACAAATCGTTGGCAAAAGACAGCGAGCGCAACGACCGAGCAGATGTAGATGGGCCACATCGCCCATCCACCCTGGGAAAGCAGGTGTCCCAAGCTCATGTGAACTATCCTTTCATCATCGATACAAGAGGACGCATCCACGACCGATGAGAGTATGGTGATGTCAGAATCATGATTTAAAAAAGGAAGGTACGTTCCTAAAAACATAGCATTTTTTAGGAGCATAGCGTCCTTTTGGATATTCAAATGAAGTGGTCAAATGAACCACAACATGCACACAGTGGTCAATTTGCTCCAAAATGTCAAGCCATTTTCATCGTGAATGAGGAGGGGGATGTTTGCAAAGATTCTGTTCGCATATGAGTACGGAGTTGTGGTATGTACTCGTGGATTTTGTAGGGCGCTTTGTATGTAGGAGTGTTATGTGAGGAAGAGAGTCTACGTTGTCTATACTGGTGGTACAATCGGAATGATCAAGGGGGCATCTGGTTATGCACCTTCGCCTGGTTATTTGGCTGCACGGATGGCGATGATGCCTGAGCTTAAAGATCCTATGCTGCCGGAGTATACGATCAACGAGTACGAACCTTTGCTCGACTCCGCCAATATGAGTCCGGCGGATTGGTTTAAAATCGCAAATGATATCGCTGCTCATTACGATGAGTACGATGGATTTGTCGTGATTCATGGAACGGATACAATGGCCTATACGGCGTCCGCGTTACCTTTCATGCTCAAGCCGTTGAGTAAACCAGTGATCATTACAGGCTCTCAGATTCCTCTATGTGAGGTGCGCAATGATGCGCATGAAAATCTGATCACTGCGATGTTGATCGCCTCACAGTATCCGATTCCTGAGGTGTGTTTGCTGTTTGGTGGCAAGCTGTTGAGAGGGTGTCGGTCTGTAAAGGAGAGCGCCACGAGTTTTGAGGCTTTCTCTTCGCCAAACTTTCCTGTCCTCGGGAATGTTGGCATTGATATCAACATCAACTGGCGATCAGTGCGCTCATCGAAGGGTGATACACAGAACTTGAAAGTGCGCGAGCTGAGTGAGCTTCGGGTGGGGGTGTGTAGACTTTATCCCGGTATCTCAAGTGAGTTCATCGAAAATGTACTCCGACCACCGCTCCGGGGGCTTGTGCTTGAGGCATACGGTGTGGGGAATGGACCTGTCCGAAACAAGGCATTTTTGGACGTGTTGCGTAAGGCCAACGAGCGAGGTGTTGTGATGGTCAATTGCACACAATGCTTTCGAGGTGGTGTGGATCTTACGGGCTATGAGACGGGCTCTGCGCTCGCGGATGTCGGTGTGATCAGTGGCATGGATATGACCGTTGAAGCGGCGCTGACAAAACTCTTCTATCTATTTAGCTGTGGTTTGACCTCCGAAGAGATCAAAAAGTGGACACAAATCAATCTGAGAGGGGAGTTGACACCTTTTTCGGAGCACCATAGTCAGGAACAGAAGCGGGATTCTTTCTTGAACTGAGCGTTTGTGGTACATATCTTGTTGTAAGCTGAATGCTTTTTTTGAACAAACGTTCGTCTCACGCCAACCATGAGGTGATTCTATGTGTATGATCTGTGTTGATTTTTTGAAGGATAAAATGACTTTAGGAGAGGCTCGGCGTGCGCTCGGTGAGATGCGTACGACGATCGAACCCTCCCATCTCGAAGAAGTCGAAGAGATGCTCCAAAAAGCCGAAGAAGAACAACAAGCCGATGAGGAGTCCTCTTCGCAGTCGCAGCCCTAGCGGTTGTTTTCACACCATGTCAGGGCTTGATGTCTCTACAGGATGGACGTGACGACGCGCGGAACAGTTGAAATGACAAGCGGATACACCAGATGTTGATCGACGAAACACTGACACATTGTCCCCAATGTGACGCAGATCTCCGACCTTATATGGACGTTGGAGATGGACTCGACTTTTGCTTGAAGTGCAATCTTCCTTTGGTGGTCATTGCAAACAAGTACAGACTCCTTGGGATTCTTGGGAAAGGTGGGTTTGGTACTGTGTACCATGCCAAGCACCTGTTGATGTCCATGGACCCCGAACGCGTTGTCAAGATCACGAAGCCCGAAGTGATCGATATGCCTGGGATGAAAGAGCGATTTCTGCGTGAGGTGCAGTTGACCTCAGCGCTCTCCCAACGCAATGAGCACATCGTCCGCGTCTTTGATGATTTCGGAAAGGCTGATCCTTTTGGTTACTTCTATGTGATGGAGTACCTGAAAGGCGCTCCTCTCTCCGATTACCTCGAATTTCCAGACCATTTACCGCCGGTCTCGTGGTGTCTTGAGATCTTCGAGCAGCTCTGTGATGCGATGGGGGCTGCACACGAAGCCGGTATCATCCACAGAGATCTCAAACCCGAAAACATCCTCCTCACAGAGAGAAGAAAAAATCCCTTCTTTCTCAAGGTCCTCGATTTTGGTATCGCCAAACCCCTCGGGCACGCTGATATCGAAGCGAAACATCTCACACAAGGTATCCTCGGCTCTCCTTTTTATCTCGCCCCTGAACAAGCTCTGAATAAACAAGTCGACCATCGGACCGACATTTATGCGATGGGCGTCATCCTGTATGAGATGCTCACTGGCGGATTTCCAAACGTCAGCTTCGAAGAGATGCAAACCATCACGGTCTACGACTTGATCTCGCGTAAAGTCAACAGCAAAACGGTCCCAAACGTCAGTGAACAGCGTCTTGAAAGGCAAATTCCCAAGGCATTTGATGCGATTCTCGCGAGAGCACTTGCGCTTCATCCCACCGAACGTTTCTCTTCAGTGGAGGAGATGTGGCGTGAGCTGGAGCCCTTTGTACTGTCGCTCAAGCGAGTCGAGACAGGTCACGTGCGGCCGATGAAGCCCTCAGCGATGTTGTTGCACAAGCAATCCGAACAGGGCGAAGAGACCAATATTGAGCCGCCTTCTCCACGTGCTGTGCCGTCTGGAAAGCTCTCCCCACTGCCTTCCTCCGAAGCGTTTGCGCACACAAGAGGGTATGTTGAGCCACTTGTGAAACAACCTGAGCGACCTAAGCCATCGCCTGGATTGCCTATGGCTCCGACGATGTATGTCACACATGATGATGAGGAAGAGCAAGCTGGCATGTCCAAGGATACGTTCCTCGTTGTTGGACTCGTCTCCGTGATGATCGTGCTCATCGTGCTTGTACTGATCGTCTCCATCTCCAAGTTCGGAACTCACAAACCTGCACCCCTCGACCTCTCATTGTCGAGTGATGCGAGCGTGGAGATCGAGCCAAAGCGGACTCCCCCCACCCGCACAAAAATCGCGCCATCACCGAGGCGCACAGAGGACACAAAAGGCGCAATCAAACCGCCTGTTCGCTCTAAGAAGTGGCGTCCAAGACCTGTCGTTCGTAAGAGAAGGTCTGTCGTCAAGAGACGTTCCATCCTTGTCAGACGAAGGGCGAAAAAGGCGAGGTGTGGACGAGGACTGACATATTTGAGGATTTCACCCTCCACGCGGGGCGTGACCTTGATGGTGACGCGCGGAAAACGTCGGACCATTCGTCTCTCAAGAGGGTTTTGTGTTTACGCTCGTGCGGGGATGGTGAACATCGAGCGCAAGGGGTATGAGACGTGTTTTTTCAACGTAAAGCGACAAAGGAAGATCCGCGTAAAACTCGTCCCTGTTGGAAAAAACGACTCTGTGCGGCCTGATTATTGTGTGAAGTAGAGGACCTGAAGAACTACATGTACGGGGAGAAGAGGCGGGCGAATCCATCGCGTACTTTGGCAGGGAAGGAGCGATTGCTCAAGTGGTCTGGCGTGACGAGTTTGGACTGCTGCTTGATCGCGCCGAGTCGCTCGTGCACATCTTTCCCAAGCTCAGCATCGTAACACTCCACGTTAAACTCGAAATTCAAGCGTAAACTTCGAGGGTCCCAGTTGGCAGAGCCGAGCAACACCCACGTTTTATCTACAACCATCAGCTTGCTGTGATCAAAAGGTGGGGGCGTGTAGTAGACCTTACATCCCCGCTCCATCACTTGATGAAGGGTCGCGGTCGATGCCCACTGTACTGTCGGGAGGTTACCTCTCTCTGGTAGTAGAATTTCGACATCTACGCCTCTCATCGCCGCGAGATTGAGCGATGTGATCAAGGTCTGATCTGGGAGAAAATAGGGGGTGATGATCCTGATCGATGAGCGCGCACATGACAGCGCACCGAGGATCGTCCATCGGATGGATTCAAAGTCACCATCAGGCCCATCAGGAATACCCCGTGCGAGCGTCTTTCCTTCGTGTTGTAGTGGGACAAACCAGGGTTCACCTTCGAGTAGCTCTCCTGTTGTGTAGACCCAATCTTCCGCGAAGGCTTCTTGTAAGTGCGTCACGACCGGGCCCTCTACGCGAAAATGAATGTCCTGGATTTTGTGCTTGGGGTTGAGGGAGTGCATGTGTCCATCTCTGATGTTGAGCCCACCTGTGTAGCCGACCTTTCCATCGATGACGATGATCTTTCTGTGGTTTCTCAAGTTGACGAACTGCATGCTCCAAGGAATCTCTGTTTTCATAAACAGATCCGTTGGGATACCAGCCTCACGTAAGACTCGATCGATGGGAACCCAAGAGTAGCGACGTCCCATATCATCGATTAAAACGCGGACCTGTACTCCTCTGTCGTGCGCCTCTTTGAGGGCGTCGACAAACATTTTTCCTGCCTGATCGTTGTCGAAGATGTACGTCAGGAGGGTGACACTGTGTTTGGCTTCGCGAATGGCTTTGCAGATCTCCGGGTACGCTTCGTCGCCGTTTGTCAGCAATGTAAATTTGTTTCCTGACAGGAGGGGGCGTTCAACGAGTCCATCGACGAGCAAGGAGAGTGAGTCGAGGGTGGTGGAGATGTCCGAAAAGCTCGGCAAGTCTTCTGTCGCATTGGAGATCTCAAGGGGGGCTTGTAGTCGGACTCTTGAGCGACGCAGCTTGATCGCTTTGCGTTGGACCCTGTTGATCCCAAAGCAAAGGTACAAAAATGGACCGACATACGGGACAGCCATACAAAAACCAGCCCAGCCGAACGCTGCGCGCACGTCTCGTTTGTACAAAATGACGTGGATGGCGGAGCCTATTGATATGATAAAGCCGACGATGGCGGCTATCCATAAGCTTGATTCTGCTAACAACTTCCACATTCCAGATTCCTATTGTGTGCAAAGACCTGTCTCATCAAAACGCGAGGTGAGCGTCAGGGCTTTGTGATGGTGGTATGTGAGGATAGGGTATCGCATCTCATCACGAACGCAAGTGATGTTGCTGTTTTCTTACAATTGTTTTTGTTTTCACTTGACCTTTGAGGCTTTTTGGTTACGCTCTGTTTCGAATTGATCCTACCCATCTTTCTCAAGAAGTTGGGTACTTTTTTAACCATTCAATCGACAGAGGAAAGAAGATGTCCGAACAGACTTCACTGAAGGAACGTTTTCCAGCTGGTGTGATCGTGGGTGACGACCTCACCGAGCTTCTCAACTACGCAAAGACCAAACAATTCGCTATGCCAGCAGCCAATGTCGTAAACACAAGCTCTGTCAACAGCGTCCTCGAAACAGCCGTAGCTGTCAATTCGCCTATCATTATCCAGTTTTCAAATGGTGGTGCACAATTTTTCGCCGGAAAAGGGTTGAAAAATACAGATCACCGTTCCGCCATTGCAGGTGCAGTCTCTGGCGCGCATCACGTCCACCAAATGGCTGAATTGTATGGCGCACGTGTTGTCTTGCACACCGACCACGCTGCCAAGAAGTTGTTGCCCTGGATTGACGGTCTCCTCGACGCTGGCGAAGAGTTTTACAAAGTGCACGGTAAGCCTCTTTACAGTTCACACATGCTCGACCTGTCCGAAGAAACACTCGAAGAAAACATCGAGATCAGCAAGCGCTATCTCGAAAGAATGTCCAAGATGGGCATGACACTTGAGATCGAGCTGGGTGTGACCGGTGGGGAAGAAGATGGTGTCGATAACACTGACGTCGACAGCGCCCGCCTTTACACACAACCCCAAGAAGTCGCTTATGCCTATGAAGAGTTGATGAAGGTCAGCGACAAGTTCACTGTCGCTGCGGCTTTTGGGAACGTTCACGGTGTGTATAAGCCCGGAAACGTCGAACTCAGACCCATTATCCTCGACAACACACAAAAACACATCCAAGAGACCTTCAAGACAGGTGAGAAGCCCATCCACTTCGTGTTCCACGGTGGTTCTGGTTCGACCCTCGAAGAGATCCGCGAAGCCATCAACTACGGTGTCATCAAAATGAACATCGACACGGACTTGCAGTGGGCATTTTGGGATGGTGTGCACGGGTACTACAAAGACAACAAAGATTACCTCCAGGCCCAGCTCGGAAACCCTGAAGGTGACGACAAACCCAATAAAAAATACTACGATCCACGCAAATGGTTGCGTTTCGGTGAAGACGCTTTTGTCGCTCGCCTCACCAAAGCCTGTGAAGATCTCAAAAACGTCGACATCTTCTCCTAAGACGCTCCCTGTTTAATCGTCCGACCCTTCGTTCTCTTCCTTCCTTTCTGCATCTTCCTGCACCTTTACCAGTTCGTCGTCAGACTGACTCGCTCTATACTCCTTCGTCTCGGAGTGAAAAGAGCGGTGAAAGACTTGACTCTGCGACTGGGACTCCAGTAGAGTAAGTCTTCTCACTGCCCTAGATTGAACGTGCCTTCTCGATGCGCCAGGTCGTGAGCTTGCACACCATTGTCAACTCCACAAAAACCACAAGCAGCTAAGTGTTTGTCGTTTGGTTGATATCTTTGTCACATAGGTCGTTTTATGAGACTCCTCCATCAAAAATGTTTGTCTTTTCAACAAGGAAAGTCCGATAAAGTCTACGAGATCGAACTTTGCGAAGTGAACACGCAACAATATGTTGTCAACTTTCGATATGGACGACGTGGTCATCGTCTCCGTGATGGGACAAGAACCAAAGCACCTGTCGAGCTTGACAAGGGACAGGCAGCATTTGACAAACTCGTGCAGGAAAAGATTCGCAAAGGGTACGTCGAGACAACCGAATATCTCGAAACAGATTATGCCACCCTCTTAGGGCGCGAAGCGACCCCTGAAGAGGTCGTCTCAGAGGAGCCCGTCGCTGATGAAGTTGTCTCTGTCGATGAAGTCGTACCTCCTTCGCTACAGACTCCCCCAAGCGAAGAGAATGCGGACGTTTCTGAGCGCGTTGTGCACCCAGGTCGTGGCGCTTCAAGTCGCGAGGAGGCTGTGTTGCAGTGGTTGGACTTTTATCTGACAGCCCAGCCTGGAGAGCGCGGAAAGTGGTCTCTTTCAAGTGTGATCAGACGTGCTGGACAACTGCGCATCGCCGACGCGACGCCCAAGCTGTGTCGGCTTCTACAGAGTCGATTCCGCGTACAATACGATGTCGCGTGGGCGTTGTCCCGTTGTGGTGGTGAACAGGCCATTGAAGCACTTCGACGTTTGGCCTCGATGCCTCTCAAAACGTCTCTTGCACGTGTCGCGTATGCCGGACTCTCTCACCTCTTGCAAGCCCAACCTGTAGCGTTCGATGAGTGGACCGTACAGCGCAATCAACAGCTCCCTTCCACATTGCGAGAGCTCGTGAACAATGGAGATCTTGAGGGGGGTGTTCAGTGCGCTCATCAGCTCCTTGAGGAGGAGGAGACGACACCCTCTGTGTTTGTTTTGTTTTTGACCGCAGGAAAAGAGTTGAGAGGGGCACTCTGTCGGAGTATGAAGCAGTACAAGCTCCAGGGACACTCGATGCAGTGTCTCCGCGAGATCTACGACGCGGCGTGGTTGCTTGGAGATGTTGATAGTATCGCTTGCTTGTTCGGCCTATTCGATACCAAAGATGATATTCCATATAGCACAAGGGGCGTGAAAACGTTTCGCAAGCACTTGTGGAAGCAATTGGCACGAGAAAGAGAAGAGCACGATGGGGAACGTGTTGTGTTGTCGATGTTGTCGATGGCGACTGATGAAGCTTTCCAGGACGCAGCAGGTGGGAGTTTGTCCCGTTTGGTGACAGAGACGTCGATGTCATCACTATGGCAAGCGTGTTCTCAAGAAGATGTGTTGATGCTTTGGACAGACGCGCAAAGTGAGCTGGTCCGTAAGATGGCTTATGAACGTCTCGAAGCCGTTGGATTTTTGAAGCAGTCTCCTGATGCTTATTCTTACCAACATTTGCAGTGTATGCTCTCCTCCATCTACGACGCGCCTCGAGAGCTTGGCTTTTCGATGGCAAAAGAACGCGCAGGGGATGCATCCATTATGGGGATCATCGCGACTTCACCGGACGAGAATGCTCAAGAGTTTGTCTCCGATTGGCTCCTTGAGAATGTGAAGTCGCTCAAGGAGCTTCCCGATCGTCAGATCATGAAATTCGTTCGTTCCCAAGCCTTACTCGGCGCGTTCATGCTTCACAAGAGCGCGAAAGTTCGGGCTTTGGGTGATGTCTTCTTTGGTGTCGCGGTGTTGGGGCCGACAAAGGAGCGGTCCTTGTGTCGCATGTTGATCGGTGCGTTGCTTGCACGCAGCAGTGGCAAGAAAGGGGCAGAGATCGCTTGCATTGAGATGATGGTGAAGCATTTCTCTCGTACATTGCGCGTGCTCTCTTTGGAGCTGGTGTTGGCTTTGTTGCAACACAAACATCTACACAAACAGATACTTGGCATGAAGATGCTCGAAGGACGTGTGCCCTCCTCAATCACCGATGAAGTGTGGATACATGCTGCAGGTTTGCAAGAAGAGGAGGCGTTAGAAGTGTTTTTGCGCCTTCTACGTCAGTGGTCCGACAGTTCGATCGCTGAGAGACAAGAGTTGCTCGTGAAGATCGCACATACGTCGACACATACAGCGATCAAGCTTGAGGTCCGCAAGCTCCTCCAACGAGCCCTCTCTTCTCCCCATCAACATGCTCATTTTGCTGCCAATTTGATCATGCACATTACTTCCTAGAGGCTTTGACACATGAGTTCTTTTTCTCACGCAACATGGATCTGGAACGCTGGAAAACGCCGGCAAAAGAAAGCTGTGGGGCGACTTCTTTCCCTGCTCGAACACGCTGAGTCCGAGGCACAAACGTATGCGCTTTGCTGGGCTCTTGGTCGATGCGGAGATGGAAGCGCGATCCCTGCGCTG
>CEUG01036740.1_pt1 | contig 11417 bp, 8 predicted proteins | sample 531421 | NCBI WGS metagenome assembly CEUG01 (sample SAMEA2622901, study PRJEB7988) | marine metagenome | biome: marine biome (ENVO:00000447); feature: surface water layer (ENVO:00002042); material: "saline water (ENVO:00002010), including plankton (ENVO:xxxxxxxx)" | depth 5 m | reverse complement strand
CCCTGAAGAACGGTTCCTACGTTGGTGAGGCCTTCTTTATGGAGAGCCAAAACGGCATCGATGGTGGCGGTCGTTACCCTGTGGTCTTCCATATCAAGTCGAACAAACATGTCCTCTTTGGCGGCCATCTCAACAAGGTGGCGAATGTTTTCCATGCCCTTTTTTTGGTCAATAAGCAAGCCAAAGGCTGTGGGTTTGATGCTGATGTTAGCGTCCAGATTTTCTTCCCTGATGGCTTGCATGACCCTGATGTATTCCTCGAGGAAGAAATTTGCTTCTTCCATCGAAGAAATCTCTTCACCCAGCACATCGATGGTGAAACAGGCACCTTCTGAACTCAAGCGTTTCATGACCGCCATCGCTTCGTTGAGGGTTTCCCCCGCAACGTAGCGTCGACTAACCCAGCGGACAAACCATTTTGGCATCCGTACTGTGGTGGCAACGACCAGCTTGGAGAACCAGCCTACCATGAAAGTGCCTAGCCACAACCGCTCTTTGACCCTTTGTGCCAGATGCTAAGCCTGCTCCAGTCGTTGCTTGATTTGCTTCGTCGTCAGCAAAGGAACCCCCTCTGCTTCCAAAAAATCTCGAACGGCTTGCCGTTGCCATCCTCGAAACGCTTTCTTGTCCATTGAACAAACAACTTCGCCTCCGGGGAAAGCCTTTCTCGTCGCTGCCAGAGCTGCAAGTATGGACTGTTTCCACTCGCCCGACACATCGCCGTCCTTGCCCTGAACGAAGGGTAACGCGTAGTTGGCTAACATGTGGCCGATCCATACGCCATCGATGAGGGCGAGGTTTGAGGCACGCGGTGCATAATGGCCACCACCCAAGGTCACCACCACCAACGCTCCTGCATGAATGGATGGGTCCCAAACCTCTCCCGCTACATTGAGAAGCCCGTCCCTGATGAGGTGACCCAGTACCTTTGCAGCCCCCAAATGACCCCACATGTCTTCGGTTGAACCAACCTCGATGAACAAACACGGGACGCTCACGGTAGGTCCGTGGTGGGTCACTTCAAACGATAGGTCAAAACCCTCCACGGACTTTTCCTTCGGTGCGTAGGCCAACAACATGTTCCACCAAGACGCAAGACGGGTTGAGGGAGGCGGGGCCTGTCCGCCATGGCCACCGTAAGGACCCTGTTCGCCGGTCGGCAAATGCGGGACACCTATTGGATGAAGCGTCAACGAGGGTTTGCCGCTCGCTGCGACGTGCCGAGATGGGAAGATGATCTCACAAACGGTTTCTCCCGTTTCATTTTCCCACCGACGGTCGAGATGGTCTTCAAACAACAAGCCATCGGGCAGAAACACCATACGCAGGTGCTTTAGAACAAAGACCGGATGGCCTTCAAAACGCTCGCCTACCGTCCATTCTTCAATCTCGAGCAGGACCTCTGCTTGATTGGTGCTTGCGACATCCCTCTGATTTACCGCAATAAGAACGACCTCTTGGGCGCCCATGATCAATGGCTAACGGGCTTCTATTTTAGGTGTCCCAGACGAGGATTCACATACAAGGGCCCCTACTTTCCGCCATGGACGAAGGACTGCCCGAAAGCATTCCTTTCCTGCCCGACCGCATCATTGAACACCAAAACGGTGTCCTGATAACCGGTATGCTGGGCGAGTTTCTGTGGCTCGACACCGATTTGATCGCCACTGCATCCTTTTCTATCCCGCACCCCATGCGGCTCAGGCAAGGTGTGGTTGTCGATGGGCATGTCATCGGCACTTGGCTTGACAGAGAGCTGATGCTGGCTTGCATGGGGTCCATACCGGTTGGAACGGCGGAGAACGGCGATCGCCGTTCAGACCTACGAACGGCGATGGGCACGAGTGAACGGCACTACCCAGCAGGAAACCAATGGGCTCACGCGCTGGATGCGGAACCGATGGCTATGGCCACCGATGGCGAAACGGTGGTGTTTGACCTCTACCATCGGGGCCTTTACGGCATCGGAGCCAACGCCGAAGAATTGTGGAGAATGGCCCCAGCAGAGTGGTCGTATCCCAAGAAGCGGCCAAGAAATGAGGAAACAATTGCCCTGCACATCCACAACGACGAGTGCTGGTTAACCTCGAAAGGAGGGCGGGTGCAGCGGCGCTCGGTTGAAACCGGGCAGCTCATTGAAGAGCACCTCCTGGATCACGTGGAGGCCCCGCTGGAACACCACTTTAAGCAAAATGAACAGGATTTGCTTTGCTCAACAAGCGGTTTGGTCACATGGCTTGAGGACATGACGCTTGTGGCACAACTCCAACTGAGCGGCCCCGTCCATAGTGCCTCATGGGACGAGCGTTTGCAAGGTTGGCGAGTGGCCGGATGGCGCGAAGAGATCGTCATCTCGAAGGATATCGTTGACCGCAGGCCGACAAGGGAACTCCCCGTTTACATCCTTCCCAAAGGGTCAGGTGCACTCGTTCTGTTCAACGACGGTAGTTGGGAAAACACCGCTTTTGAGTACGGGCAGCGCCTTGATTGAACTTCATTCGTTCATCTTGGTGTATCCACACTTGCCGCATGATTTTCGGTCTTTGTGGATGGCCAAGAATACACCCGGGCCACAGGACGGGTCAGGACAGTGTTCTGCCCTTACCAATTTGCCGTCCTCTACCTTGTACTTCGACCACTTGGCTCTTGGGTTGGGTTCCGCCATCACTCATCGCCTCCTTCTTCATCGGACGGCGCTTCTGACTGTGTAGCGGAACCGCTTCGAAGCGATTCATGGCGCTTGAAAATGTAGCCGGGTTCAACCGCCATGGCCTCTTTTGAGCTGTAGACGTACGCTAGGCCTGTGGTGAGAGGCTGTCCAAACCGTGTTGAACAGTCTTTGACAACGATGAGATCTCGGTTGGAACCGGGTTCAAGCGTCTGGACGAGGTCCATGACTTCCTTGCGGGAAGGGGTGGATTTCTTGTCGTGTTTCCAGCTGAACGAGATTTCAACGCGGTTCAGAATTTTGTTTTCTTTTCGTGATTTGATTTCCATATGTTCACCTCATCGAATGTTGACTTTGAGCGCATAGCGACCTGGTTTGTCCACCTGCAAGCGTTTTGCAATTTCGGAGCGCCCGGGTTTGACGATGATGACGTAGCCTGTCCAGTCAGAAGAAACCGGTGCTGAAGGGCACCTGGCGCACTGGTCGACGCCGTCGCCAAGTACAAGGTGGCAGTCGCCGCAAGCAAAGGGCATCTTCACCATCTTCACTCACCGCCCTTGTTGGCCCATTGCGGAGAACCAAGACCGTCCTGCTTGCTGGTCAGCCCAATCTTTGAGCGGCGAGGGTCAGAGGTGTCAGGCGAGAGCGAGACGATTCGAGCCCGAACAAAGGAACCGATGGAAAGTTCTCGACCGCTCTGGCGACCCGTGATTTTATTGGCGCCGATGTTGATGTCTACCGGTTCATCCATGATTTGTGATTTGTGAAGCAGCGCCTCCATGGGGCCAATTCGGACAAAGGCGCCGAATTCGTTCACCTCAGAAACAGCACCTTCAACCACTTCTTGGTCGTCCATGCAGAAAAGCACGGCGTCGAATTGCACCCGTTGGTAGATGGCTCCGTCGCCGTGAATAATCCGCCCTCGGCCGATGGTTTTGTGGTTGTTTGTCACGAGAACAAAGCGGTTTTCAGCGTCAAATTTACCTTCAAAAGCGTCCATGGAGAGCCGATCGATGTGCTGATCGAGAGACTGTCCCTTTCGCATGTATTCCGCAGGGATACGTATGGTGTCTTCCTTGGTTACGACCTTGTACATTTCATCACCTCTTTGCCCCCTCGTGAAGCACGGTGAAAACGGATGGTCAGGAGACCGCTCCGTCCTTCACCGGTTGTACCTCAGGAGAGAATGCGACCGAAGTCATTCCTGCCACCGACGGCCCCTATTTAATTCAAGCGGCCACGAGAAGGCGGTAATCGTTCTGCGTGGCCGCCTTTTGGGTCCAAATGAAGCATCAAAGAAAAGGGGTTTTAGGTGCCTCTGTAGCCATAAGCAATAACAACCCCCCGAAACAGGTGATTGACAATGACGGTAAAGTGGCCACGCACTGTTGGTGATTCCACCGTCTCGCTGGTCATGATTTGGCTCATGGTCAGCGTCTTATTGACGCCGCTGGCTGAACCGGCCAACCTACCCGATGCACCCACGACCAACCGTAGCCAGTCCTGGGACGCCTTAGAACAACCATGGCCCCAGTATGCGCGCACGCCCACGCACAACCAATCGACGCCTGCCCACGGTGCTGATGGGGGACCAGGGGCCGGGAGCGTCGATGAGGTCACCGAACTTGCAACGCTTGAGAACCCCATCGTGAACTGGCAAGTTTTCAGCGGTCAAACGGAGAGCGATGCCTACGGCTCTATCATAGGGGATTTCTCCAACAGTGTATCCGCCACGGAAACAGCCGTGGAACGGTGCGGCCAAGGGACGTTGTTTCCTGTAATGATCTCCAGCGAAATCACGGACGGGGCTCGCACAAGTCATCTCAACATCGTTTCCGGCAACGATGCAAAAATAGCATGGAAGGTCAATCTAGGCATCACCGAGGCGATACGTTCTACCCCTATGATTCAAGACATTGACCAAGACGGTTTTCAAGAAATCATCGTGGTTTATGACACGCAAGGCGCCATGAACATTGACGTATGGTCCCCGAGATTGACCTGCACCGAGTCCAATTGGCAAACCACCGGCCACAGCAACGAACTCTTGTGGTCATACACGGACACGGACGTGCGAATCGGCTCGCCTTTGCCGCATTTCGCCACGGCAAACAGCGGTCATTTCGCCGTTACGCAGCCCTTGTTGGCTGATTTGGAACTCGATGGCACGCCGGAGCTCGTGGTCGCCGTTGTGGATGACCCCAACAACAACCCAACCGTCAAAGTAAACGCCTACAGTTTGACCACCTCACAGCCAAATGAGGAGGATTGGAGCGTGACGTTGGACAGGGGAACACATCCCTCGGATCCCGTTTGGGCACAACTGGACAGCACCACCACGTCAATTGTGCTGACCACCATCGACGGCGATTCAGGAAACATGTGGATATGGAAAATCGACGGTAGCACCGGCTCTCTTGACTGGGAGCGTGTGAGCGTGCAGGGAACGGATACCGATTCTGATTCACCCCGACTGCGACTGCCCGGCCCAATCATCGTTCAGCTCGACCAAGACAGCGCCCCGGAAATGATCATCACCGTCCCCACCGACGCCAACGGCAGAACGCCAGGAAACGGTGCCAGGTTCATTGGCATGGAATTAACCTCGACCACAGAACTGTTCAACTTCCGTGCCCAGAACGGGTATGCCGATGCGCAGCCGATCACCATTGATACGGACGAAGATGACATCGACGACCGCTTGTGCTGGGTCACTTGGTACTCTGAATCCACCGTGAGTTTTGACCGGAAAGGCATGCTTGGCTGCACGGACATTTCGGACAACGACCCTGTCACTGAATGGACCCGAGACCTGCAGAGAGGTGCTGGAAATTCAAACGACGAAATCGCCGTTTCACCACCGTTCTGGCTTGACATCGACGGCGAAGGAACGCCGGAGGTCCTGGTTGGATTCGGCCGAAGATTTTGGGCGTTTGACGGAGACACCGGGGCCTCTGCAGACATCAACAGCGCATGGTCCACACCGGTGAGCATGCCCCATCGCGTCTGGACGGCCCCAGCGGTGGCCGATGTGGACGGTGACGGTTCCATCGATGTGTTGTATGGTGATACGCTCGTCTCGAACAGGGGCTCGGACTTCACCCCTGCTCTGGACAACAGAGGCCTTTCGTTCAACCCTGCTCAAGCAGACCCAGGCATGACCGTCACCGTGACCGGTCAACTCGCCAACGTGGGAACGGCTGAAGCAGACGACGATTTGGACGCTGCCATTCTGATGAATGGCGTGGAACTCGTCAGGCACCGATTCACAACAACCGAACCTGTAGCGCCCTCTGGTGAAGGTGGCCCGATGACCTTCTCAGCCGAATTTGTTGCAGAACTGGGTATCCACAACTTTGAACTCGTCTTGGATGTGAACGGGAACATCACAGAACAACGGGAAGACAACAACCGTGCCAACATGACGTTCACGGTCGTGGAGCCCTACCTCGTCGAGGTCAGCCCCCCGCTGGAAACACCGAGAATCCCTCCAGGTACCACCCAAGAAGTCAGCATCAACGTGGTAGCGACCGGATCTCGAACGGCGGATTGGGTCGTCACGTACGACGACAGTGCCTTGCCTCAGGATTGGAGTTTTGCACCAGCGACCAGCGAATCATTGACGCTTGAACTCGTGCCCGATGTCCAACAAAGTATAGCGTTCGACGCAGGAGTACCCGCTACGGCAGCAGGTGATGAATCAGCAGTGGTTTCCTTCACCGTCTCGCTTCAGTCCGACCCGTCCATCAACGCCAGCATGGACCTTCAACTGGACGTCTTCAGAACCAGAGGCCTCGACCTGAGCGGTGCAAGCGGTCTCAACTTGTCCACCGGGCATGGCCGGCTCGGGCATGTAGCAAAGGCCTGGTTTATGGTGGAGAACCTTGGCAACGCACCGGAAACAACCACTTCCATTACGTGGACAGCTCCATCGTGGGGCGGTTCGCCCTCCATTCACAATTCTGCTGGAGAGCAATTGTTCAGCGTATCGCTCGATTCGGGTGAATCCAAAATTCTCTTTGCCCATCTCGAAACACCGGCCACGGTGAGCATCGGCAGCTCCACACAAACAACGCTCACGTTGTGCATGGGAAGCGGAGAAAATGCCCTTTGCGAGTCGATGCCGTTCACGTTCATCGCAAAAAAATTCGTGGCCACGCCCACCCACCACCGAACCCTACCCGACAGAACGCTGGTGTGGGCATTGGAAGGCACAGCGCCCAGCTCCGGCTCTGCCGAGTGGAGCATGAGCACCATGGGCATGTTCCAACCGAACTGGGCGTGGTCTGCCAGCGGTGACTTTTCCATCAGCGGCCAGAACATCGTTGGCCAGGGGTCGCCCGGCGCTACCATAAGCGGTGAAGTCGTGCTTCAACTGCCATCAAACGCCGTGCCGAAACGCCACCTCTTCGCAGATTCTGACGCCATCGACACCGATGCCTCGTTCAACATCAGCCTTCACGTGTTGCAGGTGTACCGTTCGAACCTGACGTTGATTGAACCGCTGCCAAACACCCCGAACGAAGCCCTTTCCCTCAACGTGAGCGAACAACATCGCTTCTTGCTGTCCTTGGCCAACCCCGGCAATGGAGAGGACACGTTTGTGCTCACGGCCGAGGTGGCCACCACTGACCCCGAGTTTCAACCAGGTGTCCAATTCACCTATTTCGATCCGCAGAAAACCTTGGGCGCTCTGGCGACAGGTATCGGCAGCGTTGACATCGCTCTCTCGCCAGAAATACCCGCCTTGGTACCGTTTGATATCGTGTTCAAATGGACATCGCTGGGTGGCGACGGCGTTGTTGATGCGTACGCCGTGACCGTGCAGGCGGCGCCGAGCCATGAGTGGCAGGTGACGGCGAGCAACAACACGACAGCTACCGGGAAACCTGGAGAAACAATGACCTTTGGATTTAATGTAACCAACCTTGGCAACGCTCCAGACGTCCTCACCCTTCAGCCAATTCTTGACATCACAAGGTTCGGTGATGATGCCGCTGAATGGTCTGCAAATGAGGTGCAAACACCAACGCTCGCCATCAACCAATCCATTCACCTGAACTTCACCATAACCGTGCCCGAGAACGCATGGGCCACGACATCCGCAGCCGTAACCCTCGAACATGTTGCCAACACTTACGTCCTCGGCCAAACCTTGCTGGGCATTGATGTCGGCGCTGTCTCTGGTTGGAAATTAAACCTGACAAATGCCGATTTGGAAGTCGACCCCCAGGGCGAGGAACTGACGTTCCATCTGGTTCACACCGGTAACGCCTACGAGCAACCTTATTTTGCCAAAGCCGGTGCTGGCTGGAACATCACCCTCCCAAGCAACGCGCCGCAGGCAGCGCCGTTTTCCAACACGACCTTCGCCGTTTTTGTTCAGCCACCGGAAAATGCACTGGCCGGCGAAGTTGGCGTGCTCCGAATACGAATCACGGGGAACGATACAAGCGGCCTGATCGTTGAGGAAATACCGGTCAGGGTGGGTGCATCTCCTGCGTTGGAAGTTGATCACCGTGGGCCGTGGCTCGTCAACGCCAAGGGAGGATACCCAACCGCATGGGTTGAGAATCAAGGCAATGATATCGCCATGATTACCGTTGATGTGGACGGTCTTCCCGAAGGTTGGGAAACGGTGCAAGGTCGGCAACTCGTTCTGGCACCTGGAGAAGTGGCCGGGTTGCCATTGGACCTGTACCCAGCGACGGATTGGAATCAGCAGAGATTGCTGCTCTCCATCAATGTCCATCACCCCCTCCTTGGGACGACCGTGCACGGCATCGAGGTGGAACACAGCGAAGTCGTGTTTAGAGAAACACCGGTCATTGATGCCTTTGTCGGGTCTCAACAAGCGGTGGCCTATGACATGCTTGGGACCGAAAACGTGTCCTTTACGACCGGTTTGAATGCCGTTGACGAAAACAGCGCTTTGAACTTCAATCAGCCGTCCAGCACAGGGGAGTACCCGGTGAGTTTTTCCAGTCCGTCTGCTACAGGAAACCTCTCAATTTACACCATCGTGCGAGAGTACCCTGATGCGAGCGTGTCTTGCTCATTCGAGACAAATGCTTTCTCGGAATTGGGCAGGACGGCGTTATCGGGGACCGTTGCAACCTGCACCCTCACCGCCGGGGATGAGACCGATCTGCGTGCTGCTGCGACCATGCTGACCTCAAGGGGCGAGCGAATTGAGCTGACAAAGGAATCCGTTGTTGTTCGCGCTGGAAGCCAAGAATCCTTCAACTTCACCGTTGATGATTGGACGCCTGAACCGGGCCTGCTGGACATTCATCTTGCTGTCTACGACCAGTTTGGACGCAAGTTGACCGGTATAATGACGGCAGAAGTGGCAAGAGCCGGTGGCTGGAACGTTGGTATTAGTGCCTTATCTGCTGATGGCGACATCGAAGTGAGCATCAAGCGTACGGGTTCTGAAATACTGGAAGACGCCGTTTGCGAACTGGAAGTCAAGGCAGAAGGGGGCTGGAGCACGGTGGTGCTTGTCGACATTTCGGAGCGACCCCTCATCCAGATCAAAAATCCCGGAACCATTGAGAGGGACGAACTCATCACGGCCACCCTCGGTTGTAGCCTGCCGTTTGATGTTGATGACATCCCGGAAGACGATTCGCTCACCGAGTACTACAAGCCTGAAAGCCTCCTTACCGTGTCATCCAGCGACGCAGGCTACATCATCGGCGTTGCCGCTATGGTCGTGCTTGTTTCGTGGCTGGTGATGACCCAAGGAAAGTCAAAAGCAAGAACCACAGCGAAACCTGCCGCTCGCAGCAAAGGAAAAAGCGGAGAGAACATTGCCAATGAGCGCGAGAAAACCGTAGAAATGCAGCAAGAGGACGATTTCCACATCCAGGTCGAAGATGTTGAGGAACAATCGGAAGAGAAAGTGGAGCCAACAGAAGAGTTCGTCAATGATGAGGACATGATGGTTGAAGTCATAGAAACCACGGTTGTTGAGGAAGAAACCGACACAACCGCCAGCGGTCGTTTAGCAAGCCTGCGAGAAGAATTGGCCCCATCGGACGACGCAGGAAGGCAGGGCAGCCTTGAAGACAGGTTGAACCAATTTTTCGGCGGCGACAACTGAATGCAAGTCCTTAATGGGATTGAGCCCTAGGTCTGCGCATGGACGAACTCGCCCAAGCCTCGACCACCGCATTCCACACGCTGGATGCCTTCAATGGTGAATTGGCTGGGACCATGATGCCTTCTGTGGAACAAGCGATTGAGGGGCACGATCAGGCCTGGGAGGCGCTTGTTTCCACAAACGATGATCTCCGGGCTCGATTGATTGGGCAGGGTGTCAAACAGCCAGAAAAATACGGCACCATAGGTTGGGACCCAGCAACGTTGCTGTTCACATGCTGTGTGGAATTAACGAGCGACAAGCGACCGCTTCAGTTGGGCGAAACGATGACAAGAGAGCGTTTTGGCAGGTTCCCCTTCGGTGACGGTTCTGCTCTAGGCTATTTTCTGGAGTACATCAGGCCGAATCGAAGCATCACCGACCACGACGGTGAAAGCCTGTACAACGAACTGGTGGATCTACTGAACCAACTCGCCCACGGCTGTGAGGAAGCCTACAGAGGCCACACCAGATTTGAGGACGGCTTTGGAGGCATGCAAATTCATGGGTTCCTGAGCGCTCAAGATGTGCGCCGATTGCGCAAGAACCTTGCAAGTCGTGCATGGACGGCGTCCTACGATGAACCTCTGGACGGGGGTGTTGCTGATGTCGCCAAGCACTTCACAACGTTACTCAAGGCTGCAGAACGCCGAAGCGTCGGTGTTGCGATGCGGACACACCGGTGAATCAGAACGATTGCGAAGTCAGCCGCTCGTACATCGAAGCGTAAAGCGCAGCGGTCTCGTCGATGACCGATTGCGGCAGAGCCGGGATAGGGGGCTCATCGGTACCCGCATCCCGTGCAGCCTTAAGATCGGCTTGGTGGCCGGTTTCGATGTAGTGGGTCCTGACAAATTCCTTGGAAAGTTCAATGCACTCACCGTTTGCGTACGCCTCGGCATCCCACCAACGATCCTCGTCCAATGTTCCGAAGGTGTCGACCAACACAACCTCACGGTTGTCGCCAAGAGCGAATTCCTTCTTCCCGTCAACGTGGATGAGACCGTTTCTCGAGGCTTCTCGTTCAATGATGTCGTCAACGGCCAGCGCTGCTGCCACAATGGCTTCGTATTCTTCATCGGTGATGTTTGAAATCTCCAACGCTTCCTTGCGACCGATGTTGCGGTCAAATTTCTCAAATTTCGTGGTGACTTCAACAAAGGGTTTGGCCAATTTCACGCCGTATTCGCAATCGGGCGATACACCCAGCGCCTCGGCAGACAGTTCGCCGCGCTGAAACCTTCGCCATGCCGAGCCTGACAGGTAGTGTCGCACAATCACCTCCAACGGCACAAAGACCCATTCCATGTCCCGCGGGATGGCGCCGGGTTCTTTGATGACCTTCACTTTACGAACGAGGCAACGATCTGCAGCGTTCACCTCGATCAGGTGGGTTTTGCATATGCCTGCCTCCTCAATGAGTTTGAACCAGTGCGCCGTGGTTCTGTTGAGCGATTCGCCCTTCCGTGGAATGAGCGAGGGGATAATTTGGTCAAAGACTGAAATTTGATTTGTAAATCGAAATTCGTACACGTCCGGGTCGTCGGTCGACCACACTTGCTTCACTTTCCCTTGATAGAGCATTTCTCCCATGGTTTACAA
>CEUG01015209.1_pt1 | contig 11544 bp, 10 predicted proteins | sample 531421 | NCBI WGS metagenome assembly CEUG01 (sample SAMEA2622901, study PRJEB7988) | marine metagenome | biome: marine biome (ENVO:00000447); feature: surface water layer (ENVO:00002042); material: "saline water (ENVO:00002010), including plankton (ENVO:xxxxxxxx)" | depth 5 m | reverse complement strand
AGTTCTTTTTGAAGAGCAATCATTTCTTTAATTGGGTCGTGTGCGAATTTCATCGCATCAATAAACTCTTTTTCAGTAATTAATTCAGCTTCTCCTTCAACCATTACTATAGTTTCTTCGTTTCCTGAAACAATAATCTCCATATCTGAATCTTCCATTTGTTCTTTAGTAGGATTCGCAACAAAATTACCATCCACTCTACCAACTCTAACTGTGGAAATTGGACCATTAAATGGAATATCTGAAATTGTAAGTGCTGCTGAAGCTCCAATTCCAGCAAGGACATCTGCCATATTTTCACCATCGCTAGACATAGCTGTTATGATTACCTGTGTTTCGTATTTAAAGGATTTTGGAAATAATGGCCTAATGGGTCTATCCGTAAGCCTACTTGTTAGTATTTCATTTTCAGAGGGTCTTGCCTCTCTTTTGAAAAAGCCACCAGGTATTTTACCACCTGCATAATGACGTTCTCTATATTCTACTTGCAATGGAAAGAAATCTATATCTTCACGCATTTCTTTTGCTGCATTTACAGCGACTAACACCGATGTTTCACCGTGTGTTACTATAACAGATCCCGCTGATTGTCGTGCAACATGACCTGTCTCAATAGAGAGCGTACTCCCATTGAGATTCATTTCTACTTTTTTCATTTAAAACCTTCTTGAGTGTTTAATTACGACGTATGGATAATTCTTGAGTCACATTTAAATAGGACTCAGGATTGATGCGTCTAAGATATTTTAACAATTTTTTTCGCTGTGAAACTAACATGACAAGCCCTCTCTTTGAGTGATTGTCTTTTTTATTCTTTTTAGCGTGCTCTGTGAGCATTCTTATTCTTTCAGTCAAAAGCGCAATCTGCACCTCTGATGATCCGGTATCTTTTTCGTTTTTACCGAATTTTTTCACAATGTCTTGAGTTTGTTTTGATGTTATTGACATTATTTCTCCTAATTGTATTTCTGTATCAATCTCATACAGATTTCTTTGTCTTTTTCTAACTGTTCTATTAATTCTTTAGGGTCTGAAAATTTCTTTTCATCTCTAACCCTCTCTAAAAATTCTACCGTAATCGTATTACCGTAGATATCATCGACCATCCCTCTAAAAAAGTGTGCCTCCATAACAAAATCAATCTCATCGAAGGTAGGTCTAGTTCCTAAATTACACATACCGTATAGATTAATGCTATTAATCCTTCCACGAATGAAATATACACCATTTGCTGGAATTAATTGATTTTTTTCTACAGGTAAAAAATTAGCTGTAGGAAAACCTAGTCCCTTACCTCTACCAGATCCAGCAACAACTTTAGCTTCAAAGCCAAAGACCCATCCTAGTTCAAACGATGCACGTCTAACAAAACCGTTTTGGATTGATTGTCTTATGCGAGTACTTGAAATAATCGTATCGCTGTCTTTTATAGGTTCAACTATTTCAACTTGATATTTTTTTTCATCGGATAATTTTTCTAAAAATTCAGGTGAACCTTCTCTGTTAAAACCAAAATGATGATCATGGCCAACAATTATCTTCGATGCATTTAGTCGACCAAGAATTATGTCATTTAAAAAATCGTACGCAGATACCTTGGAAAAGGTCATATCGAACGGAATTACTAATACGGCATCTAAATTGAAGGATTTAAGAAAATTTAATTTCCTATCTATGTGCATTAACATCGGTATTTTATTTTGGGGTTGCAAAATATGTCTGGGGTGTGGATCGAAAGTTATTAATATTGATTTGGTGTTTTTAAGCTGTGCGTTATAAATAACTTTTTTAATAATATCTTGATGTCCTCTGTGACAACCATCAAAAGTACCAATTGTTACAATTGATTCGTTAAAAGATGGTATGGTATTTATTTGTCTGATAATTTCCATAGCTTTTCAAAATTGTCGATACTTTGAGAATTTGACACTTCATAATCACCAACACTTGTTCTAATCAACTTGATTAAATGACCAACAGTTTGCAGATTTTTTGCAATATCACTACCTAGTACTCTGATATAGGTTCCTTTAGAGCAGGTTACAGAGAAATTGATCAAATCATTTGAAAAATCATTCAATCGAATATCATAAATTGTGCAAATGATTTCTTTACGTTCGATTTTTATATTTTTTCTAGCAAGCTTGTAAAGCGGTGTTCCGTTAATTTTTTTTGCTGAATACATAGGAGGCTTATGAATATAATCACCTAAAAATGTATCCAAGGATTTTGTTATTTGTTTTTTAGTGAGCTTTGGCACAGCAGACTCTTTAACCACCTCTCCTTCGTTGTCTAAAGTATCTGTTGCACATCCAAGCTGGATAATAGCTTGGTACGATTTTTTCTCTGAAAAGAAATTTGATAAATCTTTAGTTCCTTTTCCTATTCCTATAATTAACACACCTTCAGCAAAAGGGTCAAGAGTTCCACCGTGACCTACTTTTTTATGCCTCGTAATTGATCTTATTTTTTTTACTACATCAAAACTGGTCCATCCAACAGGTTTGTAAATATTATATATCAAGTATCGCTCTTTTTTAGCTTATTAAAAAGCTCATCTATACGCTTTACGTGTAATATAGAATCGTCATAATAAAATTTCAACGAGGGTGTAAATTTAATAGTTAATTCTTGACCTAAATATCTTCTAAATGCTTTAGATTTCTTGTTTAACTCTATAGTAATGTTCTCAATATTTTTTTTCTTGTTTACGACACCAAAAAAAATTTTAGCGTGTTTCAGATCTGGAGAAACAGTAACCTTTGAAAAAGTGACAAAACCAAGATAGGATAAGTCTATATATTGATTTTGAATCTTGCCTATGATCTGATGTATTTCATTTGCGACCCGATCTGTTCTTTCAAAGGGTCGTTCAGGTTTCAATTAAGTTCCAAGGTTCGCTTAATAGATTTAATTTCATAACAGACAACAATATCGCCTTCTTTAAATTTTGAAAAATTATCGATTCCAATACCACACTCGAAACCTTCTTTCATTTCCTTGGCATCATCTTTTATATGCTTAAGGGAAACAATCTCCCCTTCGCTAATTTCTTCCTCTTCACGAATGACTCTAGCCCTTGCATTTCTTTTTATAAGCCCCTCAGTTACTTTTGAACCTGCAATAAAACCAATTTTAGGGATTTTAAATACCTCTTGAACAAATGCTTTGCCAAGCACCTCTTCTACTTTTTCTGGTTCAAGCAGTCCTTCAAGAGCAAGGGTAATTTCTTCTACAGCTTGATAAATAACACTATAGCTTCTAATATCAACACCTTCTTGCTGGGCTTGAAGCTTTGCATTTGCTGATGCCTGAACCTGGAAACCTACTATTACAGCTTTAGAAGCAGCGGCAAGCAAAACATCTGATTCTGAAATTGTACCGACTGATTTATGAATGATTTGTACTCCAACTTCATCGTTTGATATTTTACTTAATTGCTCAGAAAGCGCTTCTATTGAGCCATCAACATCACCTTTTACAATAATAGGCAGATTTTTTATTGATCCTTCTTTAATTAACGCAGACATAGCATCTAATGATTGAGCGGTAATCTTTTTTAAATCAATTTCTCTTTTGAGTCGTTGTCTGTCAGAAACTATTCTCTTTATCTCTCTTTCGCTTTCTACAACTGAAAATATATCTGCGGATTGGGGCACCTGGTCAAAACCTAATATTTGTACAGGCGTTGATGGTGTTGCTGTTTTAATTCTTTGACCCCGTTCATTCATCATCGCGCGTACTTTACCTGCAATATTATTACATATGAAAGGATCTCCAACATTTAACGTCCCTTTTTGGATAAGGACTGTTGCAATAGGTCCGTGGCCTTTGTCTAACTTCGAATCAACAACTGTTCCTCTGGCTAAAGTTTCCTTATTAGCTTTTAATTCTAAGAGTTCACATTCAATAATCATTGAAGACAATAAATCATCCACACCTTCACCAGTTTTTGCAGATATTGGAATGGCTTGAATCTTTCCACCCCAATCTTCGACTAGTACATTATTTTCGGACAGTTCTCGCTTAATTCTTTCAAGATCAATGTCGGGCAGATCAATCTTATTTATTGCTATAACCAATGGGACATTCGCTGCATTTGCATGGTCAATAGCCTCTTTTGTTTGTGGCATAACACCATCATTAGCAGCAACGACTAAAACTACCATATCGGTTACTTTAGCACCTCTTGCTCTCATAGCTGTAAACGCCTCGTGCCCAGGGGTGTCAAGAAATGTAACCATTTTACCATCATTCATTGCAACCTGATATGCTCCTATGTGTTGAGTAATACCACCAGATTCACCAGCTACTACATTACTTTCTCTGATGTAATCGAGTAATGATGTTTTTCCATGGTCAACATGGCCCATAACAGTTATCACAGGTGGTCTATCTATGGCTTTCTTCTTATCTTCTTCAGAATCTTCAAAATCAAATAGCTCTTCACCAATATCTTCTAATTGTTTGGCTGCATAGCCAAACTCCTCGGCTAACAACTCAATTACATCCCAGTCCAATCTTTGATTAATCGTAGCTAAAACCCCTAAACCCATACATTTTTGAATTATTGTATTTGAAGGAACTTCAAATATTTTTGATAATTCATCAATATTTGAGAATTCTGCTATACTTATGGGTTTTAATTCTCCCTCAGGAAGCTCTTCAACTTCTGTGTTTTTATCTTTTTTATAAACTTTCTTTTTGGATTTAGTCTCTAGTGTAGCTTTTATCTTTTTTACAGTTGCTGTGGTTGATTTTAACTTTTTATTATCGACAGGTTTAGGTTTTGGCTTATTGGTTGTTCCTTTGCCTACCTGAGATTCAATATCAGATAGCTCAACCTTTCTAAAGGTTTTTTTCGCAGTTTTAAAATCTTTTTTCTTTTGAGACTCCAGCTTTTTTTGATCATTGATTTTATTTTCGGAGAGTTGCTGTCTTTCTTGAATTTTTCTTTTTTCAAATTCCTCTTTTTCAAAGGCATCCCTCTTTGCCTTATCTTCTCTAGCCTTATTATCCTCTAACTCTTTTTTCTTTTCTTTCTCTTCTAGTTCTCTTTGTTTTTCAAGAGAGAGAAGATTTAATTTTTTATTAGCTTTTTGCTGTTCAAGTATCCTTGTATCGTGAATTTCGCGCCTTATTTGCTCTTTTCTATAGCGTTCCACAGATTCCTTGTCTTTATGGAATTCAGATAGAACAATTTTATATACATCTTCGTCAATAGGAGCCATATGACTTGCAACTACTATACCTTTCCCTTCGAGAAATGAAAGGATTTCAGTGTGTGATATATTTAATTCTTTTGCAATTTGAAAAATTCTTCGTTTTGCCATATTTTAATTTCTATTTATTTTTTTGAAGTACAAGTAATCATTATCTATTTGCATATATTGAAACTAGACTTCTGCCTCTTTTTTTTCTATTTCTTCAATTACTTCATTAGCATCAGGTTCATCATCATCATCTTCTTTATTTTCTTCAACTATATTATCTGATTCTGATTTATTATCTTCATCTAGCTGATTTTGTTCAATGAAGGACTGTACATTGTCATAAATTTGCTCTAAATAGTCCTCGCTCAAACCATTGATTTCTAAAAGTGAATCTTCGCTTGCATTTAATAGTTCGGATACTGTGTTTATATCATTTTCTTTGAGTAACTTTATTATGTCTTTGTTTACATTATCAATTGTAGACAACAATGTTTCTTGCTCTACCTGTTTTCTTTCATACTCTTTTTTACCAAATGCATCAATTTTGTAATTAGTAACGTTTGCTGCAAGATTAACATTTACACCAGCACGTCCTATAGCGAGCTCTAGCTCATCATCGTTGAATATTGCTATACAATAACTCATATCATCGTCTATGTAAAGATCTAATGGTTTTGCTGGAGAAAGAGCTCTACTTATTAATACTTCTGATTGGTCTGAAGAGTTAATAATATCAATTTTTTCATTATTTAACTCTCTAACAATTGCCTGGATACGACTTCCGCGCATACCTACACAAGCTCCAACTGGATCAATTCTTCTATCATGTGATTTAACTATGATCTTCGCGCGCTCACCAGGGTATCTAGCAATAGATGTAATTTCAATAACTCCGTCTTCTATTTCCGGTACTTCCATTTCAAACATTTTATATAGGAAATGATTATCGCTTCTAGAAACAACGATATCTGGACCTCTCGAAGTTATTTCTACAGATTTAATTACAGCTCTAACAGTATCACCCCTACGATACCTTTCAGAGCGTATTTGTTCTTTTTTAGGCATTCTTAATTCTGCTTGATCAATATTAACAAATACGTTATCTCTCTGAACTTGATGTACCGTTCCGATAATTATTTCACCGACTCTGTTAGCATAATCTTCATAGATATATTTTTTTTCTACATCTAAAAGTTTTTGTGAAAAAAATTGTTTTGCCATGTATATCATTCTTCTACCAAAAATCATGGGATCTATGATTTCAATATAAGAATCACCAACTTCTAAATCTTTCGCCATGTCACTATCAACTTTCGCAATCTCATCTAACGTAATTTCCATTACAGGATCCTCAACATCCTCAACAATATCTTTTTCTACATAAATTTCAAATTCACCTTTATCTAGGTTTACGATCACACTGCAATTACTCGCATCTCCTCTTTCTCGCTCAACTAAATGCAAAAATAAAGATTCAATAATTGAACCAAGCTCAGATCTTTCAACATTTTTTTCTCGCGCAATCTCAGAAAAAACTTCTATTAGCTCTCGGTTTACCAAAACTCCTCCTTAAAATCTAAAATTCAATGATTAATTTTGCTTTATCAATTTCATCAAAAGCAAAATAAATTTGTTTGCCGTTTTTATCTGTACCATTAATGCCAGTTTCATCTGAACTTGAAAGTTTAATAATAAATTCACTGTCATCTTTAGTGTGAACTTTTAACCTACGACCAATGTTTTTAGCATACTGAAATGGAATCTTTAGTTCGGCATCTAACCCTGGTGAGGAAATCTCTAGCTGCAGACCATCAGGATAAAAATTGTTAATAATATCTGATTTTTTTATTTTTTTAGCTAACATAGATGTAGAATTCAAATCTACCCCTTCAGCTGAATCAACGATCAATTTTATTCTTCCTGAACCTGAAAAATCGTTGTAATCTATAATGACAATGTCTTCAGGAATTAAACTTTCTATTGTATTTTTTATATTGTCCATACTCTTACTTAAAAGAAAAGTGGGCCATAAGCCCACTTTTTGTTGCATGAATTTACAATTATATTACTAGTTCGACAACGAGTTAATTTGAGTATTATTTATCCATCAATAACCCAGAAATAAAATCAATTTTTCTCATAACTTCTGGATCGTTTGTAAATTGATTTTTTAATTCATTCATAATGTCCAATGAGTTTTTAATTGATCCGTCTTTAATGTATAGCTCTGCAAGTTTCAAGGATGAAAAAGCCGCATCTTTTTCGGTTTTGGAGTTTTTCACAGATTCTAGTTGGTACTTTATGGCGCTTTTTATATCATTCTTTTGTAGATAAATGCTTGAAACTGCATCATTAGCTGATGATAATAGAATAGGATTTTTACCTTTTTTTGAGTAATCCAGCAAAAGTGGTAGTGCGGATTCATCATTGTTACTCTTTAAGTATATTTGTGCGAGATGATAACCGCCTAATCTGCCTGGCTCAGTTCCTCCGTATTCATCCGAAAGTTCTTGAAGAAGGATTTTAGCATTTTGTATATCCCCATTATCTAAATACAGTGAAGATTGTGTCAATAAAAATTCTGCTTCACGAAAATTATTTTTAGAGCTTTGTCCATAAAAAATTACTAATAATATAATCAAAGCCATACCACCAACAATCCTTGATATAAATTTTGAATTATCCTTGATATATGACCTTACTTCAAAAACAGATTCGACAAAGGGATCTTTTTTTATCTCATCTCTTGTGATTTTCCTTTTTGGTTTAAGCATTTTATTCTTTCATTTTCTTTATTAATTAAAAATTTTGTACCCCCGACTGGAGTCGAACCAGTATCTAATCCTTAGGAGGGATTTATTCTATCCATTGAACTACAGGGGCAAATAAGAAATTAGGAATTTTAAGATATCAATCTAAAGAAAGAAAAATTAATTATCGCTTTCATTTATTAGATCTCTTGACATTAAGCTTATTACGAATTTTTTAGGGTCAACATCATGGAATAAGACTTGATTTACTGCGTTTGATATTGGCATGTCGACTTTGTGTTCATTTGAAAGATCGTTTATGGTTTTGGCTGTTAAAACACCTTCAGCAACCATATCCATTGATTCAAGTATTTCCTCCAATGACTTTCCACTGCCGAGTGATTCACCAACAAATCTATTTCTACTATGTTTGCTTAAGCAGGTTGCAATTAAATCACCAATACCGCTCAGCCCAGAAAATGTGGATTGATCCGCACCCATTTTAATACCTAATCTTGTAATTTCTGCCATTCCACGAGTTATCAAAGCGGCTTTTGTGTTATCCCCAAAACCCAAACCATCGCATATACCAATCGCTATTGCTATTATATTTTTTAGTGATCCACCGATCTCTACACCTTTAATGTCCTTGTTTGTGTATACTCTTATATTTTCAGAAGAAAATACTGCTTGTACCTTTTTACCGATATTTACATCAGTGCAAGCCGATACTAATGTTGTTGGTTGATTGGCGGCAACTTCTTCTGCGTGACTTGGCCCATAAAGTGTAACTATTTTTCTAAGATCGGGATTTAATTCATTCGATATAAGCTCGCTCATCGTAAAAAAAGTCTTTTCTTCGAGACCTTTCGAGGTATTAACTATTATATGACCATCGTTTAAATGAGTCTTTATATCTTTAACAATACCTCTTATGGCATTAGATGGTACTGCAAGTACAATTATCTTTGATTTTTTAACAGATTTTTCAATATCGTATTCAAATTCAATTGATTCTTCGAATTTAAAATTGAGAAGATTTGGATGCCTGCGCGTTTTATTAAACTCTAATAGTTTAGTTTCATCATAATGCCACATTACAACTTTATGACCATTTACTGATAATGACTGGGCCAATGCACTTCCCCAAGTACCACAGCCCATAACTAATATTTTATCCATCATTTACATTTTCAGAAACGTAAAGGGATTGAATAGCCTTTGACCAATTTTCATTAATCTGTTTTCGACGAATTTTGAGCGTAGGAGTTAATTCTCCATCATCAATGGTAAAATCCCTGGGTAGTATTTTAAACTTTTTGATTTGTTCTGGGTTAGAAAATTCCATATTTAGTTTATTGACACTTTCCTTAATCTCATTAAAAATATCTTCATTGTCTGTAAAATCTGAAAGTGTATGAGAACTGTCTTCAAGCATTTTAATTTGCTGCAATGGATCCTTTGGAATCGTATTTATATCTATGCCAATCTTATCACGCAATATTACCCCAACATCTAAAGTAAATAATGCTGAACAATATTTTTTATCATCGCCAATCAAAAAGCATTGAGAGATTAAGGGTATTGATTTCATGGTTTCTTCAATAACTAAGGGTGCAATATTTTTACCAGAGGAACTAACATAGATCTCTTTTTTTCTACCTGTTATGAATACAAAGCCTTCCTCATCAACTTTTCCAACGTCACCTGTATGAAACCATCCATCAATAATGTCCGTATTTGTAGCTTCAGGGTTATTGTAATAGCCTTTCATAATGTTATCACCTTTAAGTAAAAGCTCGCCATCATCTGCTACCTTGATTTCAGTATTTGGAAATATTTTTCCAACTGAACCAATTTTATTATTCTCGTTCCAATAGTTTAATGTTGCTCCAGCAGTAGTCTCAGTTAAACCCCACCCCTCATAAACGGGAATATCCAAGGATTGAAAAAATCTAAGTATATCAGGATTTATCGGAGCAGCTCCTGAAATTGCAAATTTTAAATTCCCAAAACCTGCAGCAGCTCTGAGCTTTTTCATTAATAGTTTATTTAAAACAGGTAATTTCAAACCGTATTTTAGAATCGCTTTTGAATCAACCGCAGATTTCAAGTTTGAATACACTTTTTCATAAACACGGGGTACCGAAATAAATAAACTCGGTTGTATCTCTTTTGCAATGTCAACTGTATTTAATGGATTATCTGCAATGAACATATGCATCGCCGTTCTAATCCAGTAATGATTATCTAAAGCTTGTCCAAAAACATGAGCTCCTGGTAGCCAGGATATAAATTTTTCACCTTGATCGTATCTTAAAAAAGAAAGGAGACAATCTAATTCAAAATTAAAATTATGATGCGTAAGCTCTACGCCTTTAGGGTTTCCAGTGGTGCCAGAAGTATAAATTATTGATGCTGTGTCATTTGAATCAATTCCATCTAATCTTGACATTACTTGCTGAGCATCTAAATTTTTTCCTTTCTCCAAAAATTGTTCCCAGGTTACAACCTTTTCGTTTGAAATTTGATCAACACCATCCATTAGAACGATCATTTCAATACCTTGTAATTGATCAATGATTTGATTTAATCTATGTACGGGCATTTTTTCGTTTTCACCATTATCACCAGGGTTGTTACCAACAAAAACTATTTTAGATTCAGAGTTATTTACAATCCATTCGACTTCACTTGAAGAGCACGTATGATACACGCCAACAGCAGCAGCATTGATAATTTGAATAGCTGCATAACATTCCACCCATTCTTTTCGATTGTAGCTGTAAATACTTACTTTATCGTTTTTACTAACTCCACAGGCTATTAAAGATTTGGAGATTAATTCCGTAGAGTTATAAAATTCTGACCAAGATTGGGGAACCCAGTTCCCTGAATTATCCTTAAAGGATAATGCGGCTTTATCTGGGTACTTTTTAGCATTTTCAATTAAGTGTTTAGGTGTTATCATATTCTCTCCTATTTTAAAAAGACAGGATTAAAGCAAAACTTGAATCCAGCTATTTAGAATATAGTTTATTTTTTATGATTAATCAATTCTGAGTACTTGACTTATTTAAAAAAAGACTAATAAGTTTTGAATATTATTAAACCCTTCAAATTGCCGGGGTGGCGGAATTGGTAGACGCGCGCGACTCAAACTCGCGTATCGAAAGATGTGGGGGTTCGAGTCCCCCCTCCGGCACAGTACTCAACATATACTGATAATTAGAGATTCACATCAGATAAAGAAAAAACTTGCATTTTTAACTGTTAAACTTTTACTTTAACCCATCAAGGTGCTGGCTTGGTACCTTTGGTATGTGGAAGGGGTAGGCGTTCACTCAGTTCCGAGGTCTTTGTGAACACTACCCCATTTTCTTTATCACTATAATAATGTATCGCTTTAAGTAATTTTATATATATTTAAATATATATAAAATTAATCGTAATCAATTTTGATTAAATCTTAACATTAGGGTAGATACTTTTATGTAAAATAAATATCAATTATTGTTTTAAATGGTAGGGAATCAATCCTAAAATAATGAAAAAATATATTTTTTCATGGATTGCATTAG
>CEUG01010154.1_pt1 | contig 11644 bp, 9 predicted proteins | sample 531421 | NCBI WGS metagenome assembly CEUG01 (sample SAMEA2622901, study PRJEB7988) | marine metagenome | biome: marine biome (ENVO:00000447); feature: surface water layer (ENVO:00002042); material: "saline water (ENVO:00002010), including plankton (ENVO:xxxxxxxx)" | depth 5 m | reverse complement strand
CGATGGTAGAGGGCGGCGAGGATGGAGGACACGGCGTTCATGCCGGTCATGACGTCGATCCACGCCACGCCGACTTTCGCGGGGCCAGCGTCGGCATCGCCGGTGATGGACATGATGCCGCTGCGGGCCTGCATGGTCAAGTCAAACGCCACCTCGTCACGTCGAGGCCCGTCTTGTCCGTAGCCTGAGATGCTGCAGACGATGGTCTTCTCCGGGACCTCGCCGACGATGGCGTCAAACGTGCCGGGCTTGAAGTTCTCGATCACAACGTCGTGTTCGGCGACGAGCGACCGTATGCGTTCCTGCTCTTGCTTGATGTTGACCGTTTCAATGCGCTTGCCGCGGTTGCACGACAGGAAGTACGAGGCGACGTTTTCACCGCCGAACCCGGACTGAAAGGGTGGGCCCCAAGAACGCGTGTCGTCGCCCCAAGGGGCCTCCAATTTGAGCACCTCGGCACCCAAATCGCTCAGTGTTTGGGCGGCGTGGGGGCCGGCTAAGATGCGGGACAGGTCGAGCACGCGTACGCCAGAGAGCGGTTGCATACCCTCTCCTGAAGAAGGGTTCAATTCAATGTATGCTTCGTTGGCTGAAGCCGTCATCAAACTTGTTCGGTTTCAAGCGCTTTTGTCGGATTGAACCTGGACGCGAACGGCCTGGGCAGCAGCCTTGGCTTCCTGCATGGCCTTTCGCACGCGGGTGCCTGCAGCGTTGTTACCCTTGTCGTGCTTTACAGCATCAACAAGCGCAGCGGTCAAATCGTCAATCATCTTCTGTACCATAGCCTCAACGGACATGCCCTCGCCTCCGGAAAGTCGGTTCTTATGGCTTGCTCAACAATTCAATGGACCAAGCCTTAGGATGCACAAAAGAACGGAAACGAGAATTTTGAGATCGTTCATGAACAAGCAATCCTGTTTCCTGTTGGCGAGGGATTCAAAACCCTCTTCGTTGACCCATCATCACAGGGGAGGCACCATGGGGTTCGCTCGACGGTCGACACAACCCGACCCTGACCCCGTTACGACACAAGAGTGGCGGGACTCCATCGTCGCCATCGCCGAACAATGGGGGGAGAACGAAGCCCGTCGATTGCTCCAGTCGACCGTTGAAGCCGCCAAGGACGTCGGCGTGGATATCGAAGTGGTCGGAACCCCCTACCTCAACACGATTCACCCCGACGACCAATCGTCCTATCCGGGAGACATGGAAATTGAACAACGTCTCCACGGCATCATTCGCTGGAACGCCATGATGATGGTGACCCGGGCGAACAAATACTTCGACGGCATTGGTGGCCACATCTCGACTTATGCCTCCACGTCACATGCATGGGAGGTTTGCTTCAACCACTTCTTCCGAGGAAAAGAAAACGGCAGTTCCGGCGATCACCTTTACTGGCAAGGCCACGCTTCCCCGGGAATTTACGCTCGTGCTTGGTTGGAAGGCCGTTTGACGCACGAACACATCGAGAAATTCCGACAAGAGGTTGGCGGGCAAGGGCTGTCAAGTTATCCCCACCCTCGCTTGATGCCCGAGTTCTGGGAATTCCCCAGCGTGAGCATGGGTTTAGGCGCCATGACGGCCATTCATCAGGCGCGATTCAATCGGTACCTTGAGGACCGTGGTTTGGCCAACACGACGTCTTCCCGCGTTTGGTACACGATGGGCGATGGTGAATCCGATGAACCGGAATCGCTGTCTCAGCTCTCCTTGGCCGGAAGAGAAGGTTTGGACAACATTGTCATGACCATGAACTGCAACCTGCAACGTCTCGACGGACCCGTTCGCGGGAACTCAAAAATCGTGCAGGAATTGGAGGGCCGCTTCCGTGGCTCGGGCTGGAACGTCATCAAGGTGCTTTGGGGCAGTTCTTGGGACGACCTCTTTGCACGGGACACGCAGGGGTTGCTCGCTCAACGATTGAGTTCGTTGGTCGACGGCGATGAGCAACGCATCATGACCTCTGATGGCGCCACCATCCGCAAGGAACTCTTCAATTCAGACGGCCTCTCAAACCTCGTCGCTCACCTGTCCGACGATGAACTCGAGGCGCTGTGCGCCGATGTTGGAGGTCACGACTTTGCCAAACTCCACGCAGCCTACGCTCAAGCCACGGCCCACAAGGGCGAACCGACCGTCGTCCTGATTCGAACCATCAAGGGTTACGGATTGGGCCCCTCGTTTGCGGGCAGAAACACGACCCATCAGAAAAAGAAAGCCGATATGGACACCATGCAGTTCATGCGAGACGACCTCGGGTTGGCATTCACCGACAAAGATCTCGAAACTTACCCATACGTGATGCCTAGCGATGTTCCGGAACTTGTCGCCTATGCAGCACAGCGCCGAGAGGCCCTCGGAGGGTACCTACCAAAACGGATTGTACCGAGCGAAACCATCGACCTGCCGGACGCCGGCGCGTATGCGGAATTTGATGAAGGGACGAAAGGGAAGATGGAGGTCTCCACCACCATGGCCTTTGTTCGAGTGCTGCGCTCGCTCATGAAAGACAAGGCCTTCGGTAAACGCGTGGTCCCCATCATCCCCGACGAAGCCCGCACCTTCGGTATGGACCCGCTCTTTGCGGAATTCGGCATCTACCATCCCGAGGGGCAACTCTACAAACCGGTAGATCACAACGTGCTAATGAAGTACAAGGAGTCGGAAAAAGGGCAGTTGTTTGAAGAGGGCATCAACGAGGCAGGGGCGACATCAACCTTCATCGCCTCGGCGACTTCCTATTCGACCCATCTTTACCCGACGGTGCCGTTTTACACGTTCTATTCCATGTTTGGGTTTCAGCGCGTCGCAGACCTCATCTGGTCGGCGGCCGACCAGCGCGCACGCGGTTTCCTCATGGGCGCAACATCCGGGAGAACAACACTGAACGGCGAGGGCCTCCAACATCAAGACGGGCATTCGTTGCTTATGGCGCACACCAATCCGGCCGTCCGAGCCTGGGACCCAGCCTTCGCCTACGAACTCGCCACCATCGTTCGACACGGCATTGAGGAAATGTACGTCGAGAACCAAGACGTTCTGCATTACATTGCGATTTACAACGAAAATTACCCCATGCCACCGAAGCCCAAAGGCGTCGATGAAGGCATCATCAAGGGCATGTACCTCCTGCGAGGTGCGCCGAAAGGTGACGGGCCTGTCGTGCGTCTCATCGGCTCTGGCCCCATCATGGTTCAGGTTCTTGATGCGGTTGAAAAGTTGGAAACCTACGGCGTCCGCTCTGAGATTTACTCTGCGACTTCCTACGGCGAGTTGCGCAGAGAAGGGTTGGCGACCGACAGGTACAACCGTCTTCATCCCACAGAGGAACCGCAAAAACCGTGGGTGGAGAACCTGCTCGCTGAACCGTTGACAACCGTCGCCGTCTCGGACAACATGGCGGCCGTGCCCGACATGATACGCCAGTGGGTCAGCGGACCATACAGCGTGTTGGGTACGGACGGGTTTGGTCGCTCTGACACCCGCGAGGCTCTGAGGCGTTTCTTCGAAATTGACGGGGCCGCCATCGCCCTTGCCGCTCTTTCTTCGCTGGTGAGGGAAGGCCAAATCAAGCCTGAAGTCTACAAAACAGCGGCCAAGAATTTTGCCGTTTCAACCGACCGACCCGATATCGCTTCCCTGTGAGAACCCTGTGTTCTTGCCGGCCGGTGGCGTGAAACCGAACTACAAAGACAGGTAGGCGCCACCACGAAGGCATGTGGGGGCGCCTTGTGCTTCTTGGTCTCGGCGCTTTCGTGGTGTTCAAGCTCTCGCTCATCCTTTACCGCCGACGCAAGTTTCCTGAACCGCACGAAGACTGGTCGGCGGTTGACCTCGAGGACCTGGACTTCCCAGCATCGTTCCTTTGGGGTACGGCTACAGCAGCCCACCAGGTTGAGGGACACCTTGTCAACAATTGGACGGTTCACGAAGCGGCCAACGGTTTGGAACAGAGCGGTGCAGCATGTGACCACTGGAACCGTTGGCGAGAGGATTTCCAACTGCTCAGCGATTTGGGCTTGACCTCCTACAGGTTCTCCATAGAATGGAGCCGACTGGAGCCCAGCGAAGGTGTATGGGACGATGAACCGCTTGAGCGCTATTCCAACATGGTTGACGACCTTGTGGCCCGGGGCATACGGCCCGTCGTGACCCTCCACCACTTTTCGCACCCGGCATGGTGGGAAGAGAAAGGGGGCTTTGCGAAGCAGGAGAACATCCGCGCGTTCGTGGCGTATTGCGAGCGTGTTTTCGAGGCCTTGTCTGACCGTGTCGACACTTGGGTGACCATCAACGAGCCGACCGTCTTTTCCATCATGGGCTATGCACTGGGGATGTTTCCTCCTGGAAAGCGCTCACCGAGAAGCACGCTTCGCGTCATGCGCCACCTCCTTTCAGCGCACGGACATGTCTACGCTGCTCTCAAAAAGAAGCAACCGGAAGCCCAAATTGGGATGGCGAAGAACGTGACGTTGTTCGATCCAAAGAACCGTTGGAGCCCCATCGATTGGCCCCTCGCTCGTCTCTTGGAACGCCTCTGGAACGGTGCGTGGCGAAGCGGAATTCAACACGGCAGGATGCTCTTTACCGATATTCCCGAGGCGAAAGGGAGCCTCGATTTTGTGGGCCTCAACTATTACACGCACGTCCTGACGGGTCTTTCGTTGCCTGCATTGCGAAACATGCGTTTTCCAAAACGCCGGCACGAGGTCTTCACCGAATTCGGCTACCCAATGTACGCTGAAGGCCTTCGCAGGGCGATTGAATTCTTGGCCCCGCTCAACGTCCCGATCGAAATCACGGAAAACGGCGTTGCCGATGCCAACGATGCCCTTCGTGGAGAACATTTGAAGCGTCATCTTTGGGTGCTCTCAAGGGCGCTGGCGGACGGGTACGACGTTCGCTCGTACCACCACTGGTCCCTGTTGGATAATTTCGAGTGGGCGGAAGGGTACAGCATGCGGTTTGGCCTCCACCATGTTGACTTCGAGACGCAACAACGAACGCTTCGTCAAAGCGGTGACCTGTACCGCAACATCGTGCAAAAGCGTTGACGGGCCTCAAATCCAAACGTCGTTGTCCGCCGTGAGCTCCGTACCGGCTTCGCCCGTGTTAACAACGCCTCGTGGTTCAACCAGCATGACTTTGCACTCCTCCACCGCGTAAGGCTTGTGTTTCGTGCCCTTTGGCACAACATGCATTTCACCGGCGTTGAGCGTGATGGTACGGTCCTCAAATTCGATGCACATGCTGCCCTCAATGACGATGAACACTTCATCGGTATGGCCGTGATCGTGCCAAACGAATTCGCCCTGAATTTTGACCAGTTTGAATTGGTAATCGTTCATTTCAGCAATCACCTTTGGTGACCAGTGGTCCGAGAAGAGGCTAAATTTCTCAGCGAGGTTGATGGTGCTCATGGTGGGTCCAGAACAACCGCTTTACTTGGCTCTATGCCTTAGTGGAGGGGTCCATGTGGTGCCCCGGCGAGCAAAATCAAGAACGTGGCAATAGAGCGTTGTGATGCTTTGTTCGCGATGCTCTACCTTTGACAATTCATCTGGCCGGAGAAGCCGTGGCGCCCGCTTCCATGCGGTTTTTGCGTTCACAGAAAGTGGGAACGTGAACAAAGCCGGACCGTTAACCGGTAGCGTGTTTCGCGTTAACCACGGGCGTTCAACGATGCGCTGTTTGGCCATGGCTTCGTTGACGGCTGACCAAGACGAGCCACCAGCCTTCCGCCGTACCAGCCATGATGGGTTGACCGAGGTGTCCACGGTGTAGCCGTTTTTGTTGAGCACGGCGGCCATCCACGGCGCCACATACCCGCTGGGGGCTCGGAAGAACGGTCGAAACGCCTCGCCGACATGTTCACGCAACAACTGCGTTGAGGTGCTGAGCATGGCATCGAAACCCTCGGCGTCCTCGCCCCACGCCGACCAAGAACGGTGGGTGTGGCCGTGACACCCTACCGTGAGCCGTTGTGGAAATTGTTTCAACGCCTCGGCCAAAAGCTCCGCAAATTCGGGGTCATGCAGCATGTCGCTGATCACAAACAGCGTCACGGCACCGTCATGCCCTTTCATCCAACTCAGAAAGCCAGACCACCCGGCACGGAAGGTTGGCGACAGTTCCTCGTCGCCAACAATCTGGCCCTTGCTCCTAGTAGGGTGCCCTTGGTGCTTTGGCAAGTGCCTGAAATCATCCGAATCGACGGTCATCCACGTCAACATGTCAGGCCTCCGGCCCCAGGTTCACAAGGTGAAGGTGGTGAGGGACCGTTCGCTCGTTGAATTCAATGCCGATAAACTCGGGCAGCCGTTCGCCCTTCCATCGCTCGCAGATGGCGCCTGCCGTCGCAAGCCCTGCGTCGTTGTGTGCATGAACGGCGATTTCAACGGTGGTTGTTCGTTGTCGTTGGGAAAGCCAATCAAAGATGGCGTCAACGCACCTGGTTGCGATTTTTTGGCGTCGATGTTCACGACGGACCCAGTAGCCGAGGTTGAAATCGGCCTGCAGCGATTGAAGTTCATCGCCCAGGCCTACCAAGCCGACAAATTCTCCACCGCTCTTCAGATGAACAGACCAAAAGTGAAGCCTGTCAAGCCCGTCCTGAGATTCGATGTCGAAAAGCATGTCGCGCAGCTGACGCAGGACGTCGTCGTTGGGGTTGAGCCAAGGCAAGGCTGTTTGGGCCGCCTCGGCATCCTCTTGGTAAGCATCAAACATCGCAACAAGAACCGCTTTTGTAGCAGGCCGCATAACGACGCCTTGGTCAACAAAAAGTTCGGGTGTTTTGACCATGCTGCCATCTCACCTCAACAATTGCGCCCTTGCTTGCTGGACATGCGGGTCTTGAGGGTGCACGTAAGCGGCCATGTCGAGGGTCCATTTCATGTGTTCGTTGCGTCCAAGATGCTGCATCAACACGGAAACATGCAGGAGCATGTCGAGGTTTTTGTCGAGGTGCGGGCCGAGCGTATCGAGCGTGTTTGCAGCCGCCTCCATCTGCCCGCTCTTGATGTGTTCCATCGCCCGGACCACCTCTCGATAAACGTCTTGCGCCGCCCAAGGCTCGCCTTTTGGCCACGGCCAAATCCTGTGTTCCGCCGTGGTTTGAGACGACGTCTCTTCGGGCACGGCCTGTGCCACCGGCTGGTGTCCAGTCATCGACGCTACGGCGGGTTCATCCGTGCCAACCGTCTTGTTTTCCGAGGGCAGTTCAGGCAGGTCGGGTGTCGAGACAGAAGCGTTTGACACTGACGATACAGTGGCGGTCTCCGCACGGCTCATGGGCACCGACACGGGCGGCACCTGCACGCTTGCTTCCGCTGCCACAGCGCTTGCCAGCGACGCAGTGGGCAGGGGTTTGTCATCGGGGAGGTCCGGCAGGTCCGGCGTGGTTTGCGTGGACGGGCCCAAAACCCCGACGAGGTCATCGTCCTTAGGCATCTCAACAGTTGGAGAATACAGACCCCCTCTCCCCGTGTGAACGGGCTCTTTGACCTCCGCCAGCGGGTCAACAGAACCGAGGTCGAAATCCACGTATTCCTTGGGCGCATCATCGGCGGTCAACTCAACCTCTTCGGCTTCCTTTGACGCGACCGTGGACGAGAGCGTCGGCCCTTGGCTTCCGATGAAATCAAACGATTCTGGGACAGGTTCACCCTTCCCGTCGTGTTCAACCGGCGTTGGGTCATACTGACCGACGTCCACCGTTACATCGTCCATGGAAAGCACCGCTTCGACCACTTTCGGAGCGTCCTCTTCCTCGTTTTCTCCGAGCAGAAGCGACATGATCTCTTCGTTTGACGCCGAAGGTTCTGCCGTTGGTTGGTCGCGTGCGGATTTATCCAAGGCGTAGTAGCATTGTTCGCACTTCTCGGCGCCGAGGGGGTTGTCATGGCCGCAGTAAGGGCACAGGGCACCGACAGTGGCCTTTGCCTTCTTCTTGCGACCAAACATCAAGGCACCCAAACCTTGCGCCGCAGAATCTTGGTTTAAGAATGAGGGTTTGTCGCTCCCTAATCGCTTCAAAGTTCATGCATACGATGATGAAGGGAAAGACGGTGGTTAGAGCATGGCGAGGAAGGGCTCCGTGAAACGGATGAACAGCGCTTCCGAACCTGAACTTCCGCTGGCAAAAGGTGAACCTATGCCGGATCGATGGCGTCGAAGTCAGGACCACTTTACCGTCATGACGGACCTCATCAAACAGGAACTTGATGACGAAACGCAACTCGTAGAGGAGCGGTGGAAAACATGGTCAAAACAGCGCTTGTTGTTGTCCGGCGTGTCGTTGTTTGATTTGAGAGCAAGAACACAAGGTCGGTTTTTCGGCGAGGATATCGTTGTGTTTGAAGCACAGGATGGTGGACGGTTGCCCGAGCATCGTTTTTCTCACGGCGATATTGTTCTCATCTCGCGTTCACGTCCGTGGGGCGAAAAAGTGGTTGAAGGCGTGGTCTTGGACAGAGGACCAACCCGCCTTCGGGTGGTGGTGAGTGAACGCCCCCGAGATGTCCGGAAAGGTGGATGGAGGTTGGACAGGGGCGCCAATCGAGTGGCACACGACCGCATGCATCAGGCGCTCATAGCGTTTCATTCAACCGAAGGCGATGGTGGGACGGTGCTGCGTGAACTTCTTCTTGGCAACGTCTTGGACATGGACCAGAGCGCAGCGCTTCAACCAGACATACGCGGCAAACGCCGTTTGCGGGAACCAACACCGGTTCCAGATTACCTCAACTCCTCTCAAAAAGAAGCCATCAGCAGCGCCCTAAATCGCCGACTAACGCTGATTCAAGGTCCTCCGGGTACGGGGAAAACGACGACGGCCACCCACCTTCTGCAACACCTCGCCCTGCAGGACCGCGGACCACTCCTGGCAACGGCGGAGTCCAACGTTGCCGTTGATAACTTGCTTGAGGGGTTGCTGGACCTCGGCGTCAAGGCCTTGCGCATCGGTCGTCCGGTTAAGGTGAGGGAAAACCTCCGCTCGGCCACCTTGGACGCTGTGTTGGAACATCACCCCATGCAGGAGGAGCTGGCGTTCCTTCGGGACGAACAGCGCGAGTTGCGCAAAGCCTTGCCTTCGCTCAAAGGGAAAGAGAAAGGTTTGATGCACCGCGATATCAAAATCAATCAGAAAGAGATTCGGAGAATGGAGGACGTGATGACGGCAAGCGTTTTGGACGATGCCGAGGTGATATGCGCCACCACCATCGGTTGCGGTCATCGCCTGTTGGAGTCGAGAAAATTTCCTATTGTGTTGATGGACGAGGCAACCCAAGCGACCGAACCGAGCGCCCTTGTGCCGATTGTCAAAGGGTGTCGCCAGTTGATTTTGGTCGGCGACCATCAACAATTGCCGCCAACCGTCCTTAGCCGACGCGCCGAAAAAGGCGGCCTCAACCGCTCTTTGTTCGACCGTCTCATCGCCTGTGGATTGGGTTCAGTGATGCTCACCACGCAGTACCGCATGCACCCCGTGTTGAGGGAATTTCCTAGCGCCCGGTTTTACGATAACCGTCTAGAGGACGGCTGCTCGGCTGCCGAACGCCCTCCAGCAGCCGGATTCCTCTGGCCGGACTGGGACCGGCCGATGGCTTTCGTTCCGGTTGAGGGCGTTGAGGAAAGCGACGAAGAGGGGAAAAGTCGGTTCAATCGAGACGAGGCGGGCATGGTCCTCGATGTGGTTAACCACCTGTTAGCGGGTGGCGACCTTGTGCCTCAAGACATCGGCGTTATTTCTCCCTACAACGGGCAGGTACGAGAATTGACCCGTCTTTTTGAATCGGCCGGCGGTCGAGAGAAAGGTCAACCCTATTTTGGCTTGGAGATCAAGAGCGTGGACGGCTATCAGGGTCGTGAGAAGGAGGTCATCGTGTTCTCGACGGTTCGGGCCAACGAGCGCGGGGAGGTCGGTTTTCTTGCCGATTATCGGCGCCTGAACGTGGCCATCACTCGCGCCAAGCGAGGGCTTGTTCTCCTGGGGCATCCCAAGACGCTTCGTCATGACGGAACATGGCGCTCGTATCTGGACTGGGTTGAAGAAAACCAACTTTTTGCCTGGCATGTTTCCCACGGCATGTGATGGACGCAACGCGCTATTTGACAAAGGAGAAGCCTTAGGACAAGCATGGCCGAAAGCCCTGTGACCGTCGTCAAAGGTGGCACGCTGGCCCAGAGCATCATCGGTTCGGCACCCGAAGGCATGCTCATCGCACCGTCTTGGAAGCGCGTGCTGGCCTTCATGTTGGACATGATGCTCATCACCATCGTCCTCGGTTTCTTTACCGATTTCCGCTTGCTGGAGGGCTTGTTTGATTACACCCTTCTCACCGCTGGCTCGGCATACACGGTTGAATTTTTCATGAACTGGTTTGTCTTTTGCGCAGCCTTCTACCTTTATTTCAAATACACAGGCCAAAAATTCGGCCGTTCCCTTGGGCAGCGTGGCTTTCGAATAGCCATCGTCCACGACAACGGCACCATGCTTGAAAAGCATCACTGGGGCCCGCGCTCGGTGAGCAAAATGATCTACATCATTCCCTTTGTTGGCTGGCTGTGGTTCGGTCTGCGCGACACGTTCAGCGCCGGGTCCAAAACCGCTGAGTATCGAACGGCGGTTGACCTCAAGAATCACACGGTGGCGGCTGTTGATTGGTCGCTGCCCTCCGAAACCCGTCTCCGACTCCGTTGAACGCAACGTTTCCAAGCAAGCCATTGAAGTAGAATTACCCAACACGAGAAACAGGTGAGCCTTGATGAGTGACGATCACAGCGCCCGTGCCGATTCATTGAGCGCTCACCTTGCATCGGTGAAGATGGAAATCGACGACGACGATGAAGACATCGTCCAGGTGGTTGTTGATGTCGTGAACGAATCGTCCATCCCTGTTGGGGGCTTGGAAGCGGCCATCGTGGACTCAAACGGCGGCAGGTACGAACCCATTGGCGGCATCACGTCGATTGGGCCCGGACTGACGCGCCAGTTCAAATTTGAAGCACGAATTGAATCAGGTTCCTGGACCTTTGAGTTCGCCGGCGGCGGCCGTACGATGAACCTCGGGCCTTACGAGTTTGATTTTGAATTTCAGGCGGAGAAAGGCCGGGTGCTCGGGAACGCCATTGGTTCAAGCTTGTTCAGCGGTGCCTTCAACGCCGACCTTGGAGACTTTGGCAACGTTGAGGAACGCGGCATCATCGACCCGACGTCCATCGTCATGACATCGTACGTCGGCGAAAACACCGAAGGCGGCGGCACCAAGATGATTCGCAGCGAAGCAGATGAGGCTGATGAGGACGGGCCTCGGACACCGCCCTGGGCGAGCTCAACGAACGATTCAGACCCGCTGACGACCCCACTCACCGCCTCCAGCGCAACGCCATCTCCGGCATCCGATCCGCTTCTCACCCCCCTCACGCCTGTTTCAGAGCCCGAAACCTCTGCGGAACCAGAGCCACAAAGCGAACCCGAAGCGCCTCCAGCCGAGGTCAGCCCACCATCCAGTCCACCTTCAGGTCCCCCAAGCGGTCCGCCCTCGGGTCCTCCTAGCGGCCCTCCATCCGGTCCCCCAAGCGGTCCCCCAAGCGGCCCACCTTCAGGTCCACCCTCGGGTCCACCGAGTGGCCCCCC
>CEUG01005725.1_pt1 | contig 11644 bp, 12 predicted proteins | sample 531421 | NCBI WGS metagenome assembly CEUG01 (sample SAMEA2622901, study PRJEB7988) | marine metagenome | biome: marine biome (ENVO:00000447); feature: surface water layer (ENVO:00002042); material: "saline water (ENVO:00002010), including plankton (ENVO:xxxxxxxx)" | depth 5 m | reverse complement strand
CCAACCCTCTGCCGTTGGGTCCGTGTCAAACGATTTTTCTATGTGACCGTTTACTGACCAAGAGCGGATTTCGGAAGTCCCACCACCCTGAGCCTCTTTCATGTGCACCTTGAACCGCAGAAGTGGATGGTCTTGTTCATCGATCATCCCAAGGTCAACCCACGAGGACGTCAACCGTTCAAAGCCCGGAACTGGGTTGTTGGAGGCGGCATCCAAAATCTGCCATTCAAAAACAGAACCCGGGTACACCAAAGCGTCCATGTGAAGAAGGCCATGCATGAGGTTCTCACCACGGCCAAGCAGCGAGGGTCCGAAGACTTCTGACGTCCAGTTTCCCTCGCCGTTTCCGGAGCCTCCTGTCGGGGTGATGACGATGTCGTCAACCCAAGCCGTATCAGAACCTGAATTCACGCTCCCGTCTTTGACATACTTCCAGGTCAGTGCTTGAGCTGTAGCGGGAAGATTGAACGTGTGCTGGCCGTTGTTGACCGTCCCGGACCATCGGTTGTTGTACCCGCTGTATCTGGAGCACGCCGTGTTGTCAATGCAGAACAGAAGGTAGTCAAAACTGCTCTCTGAGGAGACACTGTATCGGAACGAGCCTGAGCCAGCCGGCACTTGCGATACATCGAGCGTCATGCTTGATTCTTGGTTATGACTGATGGAGCCTGCTTTCGCCAATCGTGCGCCTTGGAGTCGTGTGTCTGCTTGAATGGCCCAATTGGAGGTACCAGACAACGTCCATTCTGGAGCGAAGGAACCGGATTCAAAATCATAACTCCAGTCCTGCGGAAGGATTTGGAGCGACGATTGGTTGACGTCCATGCCATCGTACAGGTTGTTGCCTGCGAAATCGCCAGTATCGCTCAGCACACTTGCCATGGAATTGCTCAGCGTGCTCGGTGAAACATCCAGGTCCAGGGCTTTGATGGAATGCCCATCTGGCACGCTCAGCGCAACCCTTTGGTTGGCCCCATCAGGCCACGAACCGATGGTGAGTTTCTGAGTTTGACCTTGCACGCTGGCGACGTCTTCCGAAACCTCGGTTTCGTAAACGGGGACCGTCGGATGGTCAACCGGTAGTAGTGAAAACACGAACAAAAGGACCAGCCCGGTCGCAACGACGCGTGCGCTGGAGGACCGGCTCATGCCCTAACACGCTCCCTTCAAGGTCTAAAGGGTTGGGACTTTGCGGCATGAACGAAGTTGAGCGAAAGTCAATAGATGGCGTGACCAAGGCCCAATCATGGATGTTGAGCGATTGAAGGAAGAGGCGGGTGTTGCTGCGTGCCGTTACGTGCAGAGCGGCATGAAGGTTGGCCTCGGAACAGGCTCAACGGTAAAGTACACCATTTTGGAGCTGGGTCGGCGCATTGAGGAGGATGGTTTGGACATCGTTGGCGTGCCAACGTCCCTTGCCACCAGAACACTGGCAAACAGTCTAAACATTCCACTCGCTGATCTTGACGATTTGGACGGCTTGGACATCGTCATCGACGGCACGGACGAGTTTGACCCCGACTTTCAATTGATAAAAGGCGGTGGAGCTGCGCTTTTGCGAGAAAAAATCGTTGCACAAGCATCGAAAAGAATGGTGGTGGTCGCCGACGAGAGAAAGCAGGTCAGCACGCTGGGGGCCTTTCCGCTTCCTATCGAAGTCACGCCGTTCTCCTTCAACACCACAAAGAAGGCAATTGAGCGCGTGCTGGGTTGCGATGTAGTGATGCGAGAACTTGACGGCAGCAAAATTGAGACAGACAACGGGAATTACATCGCAGATGCCCACACGGGAGCCACCATTGCCAATCCCGCAGAAACCGAAAAAACGCTTCTGTCCATCGCCGGCGTCGTTCAGGTTGGTTTGTTTAACGACATGTGCGACGTCGTCGTTCTCGCTTCAGATTCGGGCGTCAAAGTCCTGACCAAGAGCGATTGAGGATTTATCGGAAATCCGGTCGTGAATCATTAAATAGACGCGCAGGAAGGGTCGGTTGGGCCTGTAGCTTAGTCAGGTAGAGCGACGGACTCTTAATCCGTCGGTCGCGGGTTCGAACCCCGTCAGGCCCGCCACCCTCACCGAACCATAACGGCTTGAATGAGGTCTGCCTTTATCGGGCCAAAATTGTGGGAATCCTCGCTCGCCGTGGGGTCTGGGTTGTCCCCAACGAGAAACAACCGGCCGTCTGATTCAACCCGCAATATGCGTTTGATGACCACGACATCGATCTTCAAAGGGTGCTTGGCGAGGACGATATCGCCTGCCTGGTATGCAGCGTTAGGTTCGGTTTCCCTGAATTCAACGACCTGGTCATGATGGAGCGTCGGCCACATGCTGTGCCCTCGGATGCGAACATCCAAGGTGGACGTCATGGGGCTGCCTCAGGAAGCGCGAACCCAAGGCACTTCTCGTCCCTTGGCGGCCCAAAACATGTTGTGGATGGATTCGCATGCATCCATCAATTCCTGTGCGTGGTCTGCAGAGACCTCGACCTTGCAGGCCGAGCAAAGTTTAGCAGCGTGCCAAAAGGTGTCGTGGAGATCCGGAATGGTTTCCAAGTGCACCGGCTTGAAAAAATCGGTCCAAAGCACAAGAAGTTCGTCTTTGCACTTCTGAGCTTCTTCCTCTTTGATGGCTGCATAGCGGGCCATGGTGTTGATGTAAGCGGCCATGGCTGCAGCATCGCCAGTGTCGGGGCACGAATGAGCGAGCATTTTCTTGGTCATGGATTGGACGGCTTCGGCGGCGATACGGGCGCTTGCAGGGTCGTACACACCGCAGGGTCCATCGCAATGGGCATCGGCAACAATGGGGGTCTTCATGTTAGGCCGGAGGCAAGGGAACCATAAGAAGATGATTCCTGTGCCACGGCCAAAATTCACAATGTTATGGTCGTGCCTTGCTCGCCACGAAGGGCCTCGAGGACGTGCCCCGGAGAGCACAAAACGGCTTTGCTGCTTCCAATGCTGCTCGCAAACTGACACAAAGCCTTGACCTTTGGACCCATGCTTCCTGGTGGAAACTCACCAGCCTCCTCCATCGCTTTGGCTTCCGTCGTGCTCAGGGAACGAACAACCTCCGCATCCGGTGTTCCAAAACCTCGGTAAATGGCGTCTGCTTCGGTGCTGATGATCAGGGCGTCCGCCTCAAGCCCCTCGGCAAGAAGGGATGAAAAGTGGTCTTTGTCAACCACAGCGGGCACACCTTGGAGGTGATGTTCACCGACGGCCGTAGGGATGCCGCCGCCGCCTCCACAAAAAACCACGGCCCGCAAAGCCACCAAATGACGGATGACGTCAAGTTCCAAGATGCGTTCAGGAAGCGGGCTCGCCACCACCCTGCGAGGCCCATGAACGGTTTCTGCAATGTCCCAGTCAGCCGACATGACCGTGGTCGCATCAAGGACGGGCCCAACGGGTTTGGTTGGCCACTGAAAGGCCTCGTCTTTTCTGTTCACCTCGACGTGCGTGAGCACGACCGCCGTTCGCTCGGGACGCTTGCGCCGTTCGAGAATGGCCTGAAGGTGCATGGAAAGCTGGTGCCCAATCATGCCTTGAGTGGCGGCGACCCATTCGCTCAGCGTGTGCGTGTTGGCGTCGTCAATGGCCATGAGGTGCCCCACTTGAGGACCATTTCCATGGGTGATGACAACGCTCCAGTCCATCTCTAAGAGGTCAATAACGTCGCTCATGACCCTTGCAAGAACTTCGTTGGCGTCGTTGGCTTCGCCTGTTGGAGGTTTCAGAGCGTTGCCTCCCAGCGCATAGACCACCGTTTTCCTCACGCCAGCACCTCGGTTGTGCCGGTTTTGACCCTTTGCATTCCTACAGACGTACAGGCGCTGATTTGCATGTGCCTTGAGGGAACCATTCACATAGGCAGGGCGATTAGCGGACTTCGGTGAGAACATGGCCAAGACCGTATGGATAGGCGATGTGCGAAAAGGCGTCTACGATGACCAAGAAATCGAAATCAAAGGTTGGATTACCCGAAGCAGCTACGGCAGAAGCAACAAGTTGCGTTTTGTCGTGTTGAGGGACTCAACTGGCACGTTGCAATGCGTTGGAAAACTCGACATCCTGGGTGAAGAACTGTTTTCGATGTTTAACGATGCTCTGGTGGAAAGCAGTGTTGTTTTTTCAGGAACCGTATTGCGAAACGAGCGAGCACCTGGCGGACGGGAATTGTCCATGACCGGCGTTGAAATCATCGGTGCTGTTGATCCGGAAAGGCCTTTTCCCATCAACAAAGAATCGTTGGAAGTTTTGGACGAGGATGGAGAATTGATGCCTGGCGGTTCAGAATTCCTGCTCAACCACCGTCATTTGTTCCTTCGAACGAGTCGCATGACGACAATGCTGAAACTTCGGAGTTCGGCTTTTGGTGCTATACACCGCTATTTCCGCGAGCGTGATTTCATTGAATACCAAGCACCAAACTTTGTTGCCGGTGCCGTAGAAGGCGGTTCAACGTTGTTTGAGGTGCCCTATTTCGACAAGGTGGCCTACCTCACGCAATCGTGGCAACTTTACGCCGAGGCTGCGATGCCAGCTCTCGAGCGTCTTTACACCATCGCTCCCTCATTCCGGGCTGAAGAGTCCCGTACACGACGGCACCTCACAGAATTCTGGCACGCTGAGATGGAAATGGCGTGGGCCACGAACGATGAGATCATGACTCATGGTGAGGGCGTGGTTCGACACATCGCTCGGACGCTGCTGGACGAAAGGGAGGATGAGCTCACCCTCCTCGAGAGAGATTTGGACAAACTCGCCAGATACGCTGACAGCCCTTACCCGCGAATGCGCTACGACGAAGCAGTAGAAATCCTTCAGGCCAAGGGCGTTGAAGTTGAATGGGGCGAAGACCTGGACTACACCAAAGAAAAAATTCTGACCCAAGACTTCGATGTTCCTCATTTCCTTACCCACTACCCAAAAATCGCAAAACCGTTCTACCACAGGGTTGACCCCGACGACGAGAAATACGTGCTCTGTCATGACCTCCTCGCCCCGGAAGGCTACGGTGAAATCATTGGCGGTGGGGAACGTACATGGTCAGAGGAAGAGATTCTCAAGCGAATTGACGAAGAAGGTACGCCCAGAGAACCCTATCAATTCTACATCGACGTGCGTTCCTACGGCGGCGTCCCCCACGGTGGATTTGGGCTCGGTGTTGACCGTGTCGTGAGTTGGCTCGCAGGCGCAACACACATTCGAGAAGTGATTCCGTTCCCGCGCACATCCCGTCGCGTGACCCCGTGATTACAGCAGGGGTTTGCCGCACATCGGGCAAGGCATGCCCGGAATAAACTCCCCCAACAGAAACCCGCAGTGCGGGCAGATGGACATGAGGCCGTCATCAATCATGGGCTGGCGTTTGACCAACTTCTCAATCAATGTTTTGCAACCCGAAATGCGTGCGAATGATGCGGAGAACGACGCGCAAATCTTTCTGCTCAACAACATGGTGAGCGTGCTCTCTTGGCCTGTCATCCAACGGGTTGAACAAAACGGCACAAGCGCTTTCACCGAACATGCCAACATCGCCCATTGAGTCCCCGACGGAGGCGGTGTTTTCTTTCGTAACCCCGAGACGGCGCTGGAGCATCTTGACGATCGCTCCTTTCCCGTTCATCTGAACTTGATACCTTCCATAGTCACCAATGCCGGGTGGGCTGGAACCATCGCCTTCCACCATCAGCCAACCGTTGGTGAAAACATGAAGCCGTGAATCCATGCCACCGGCCAGCGCCTCTGCCGTGCGACGGTCAATGCCGCCCCACCGTCGACGCCAAGGCGCAGCCGAAGGGAAGGATGCGGCAATGTCCCGAGCCGTCTTTTGTAAGCCACCGCTCACAATAGCCACATGGACGTCCTGCTCGAGCAGTTCCTCAATGAGCTCACGCCAACCTTTCATCATCGGCATGCCTTCCATCAAACCCCTCAACTCCTCGTCCGTTATGCTCCCGTCAGTGGCGGCCTTGATGAGAGCCAAGTCGAGTTTTATCCACTCCCACTCGTTCAGCAGCCCTTGGTTGTAAAGCGAAAAGGACTCATCGTTTGAGATACCAAGTTTGTCGTAAACGAATTGCCAGGTGGAGAAATGGTCAACGAGGACCCTGTCCATGTCAAGGCAAACAAGGAATTTGCCCAAACCATCAACTCCCTTTAGGCCAATTGTACTGATTTTGAATTCGAGCGACTTGTTTTCCCATGATGTACAATATCAACGCGACCATCATCGCAAACAAGCCAATGAGTGTCATGGCGATGGTGATGAGCGTCACCCCGATAGACGTCGTGTTGAGTTCGGTAAACATCGACGCGAGGTCCCCTGAAAGACGGTACCCAAGAACGAACAACACCACACCCGGAATACCAAACAGAAGGAGCGGGTGTTTTGACTCCAACATCCAGTAAAAGAGTTGAGCAAAACGAGAGGCCGTGGCGAGCGATTGACGTTGAGGGAGTTGAATTGGAGCATCCGTTTCAACAAAACGCGCCCGCACGTCCTGTGAAACATCATCGGAGGTGGCACCATCAGGAAGGTTGGCGAGTTGGTGCATGCCCTCCTTGCTGGTGATGAGGTGTCCGACCACGGATTCACTCAGCACCACGGAATCGTGCGAGCCGTGATCACCAACTCTTCGGTAGAGGTAGTGGATGTCCCAACCTTCTCTGGCACGATTGACGCTTAGAGGCAGTTCGGAAAGTTTCCATTGAGGCGATATCGGAAGGAACAAGCTCAACCCGTCCACGTACCCGCTTTCAACGGCTGCTTCAGCCAATTTTTGAGGTGTTACGGTATCTGAGAATTGAACGACTCGACAATTCACTTCATGCGCTAACTGCACGGTTTCATCGGTGGAGCCGGTGTCAAACAGAACAACCTCATCCGCCACCTCTCGGCACCTCACCACCAACGAAACGATTCGAAGTTCGATGTCTCCGCCGATGAGCACGACTCTGTCCAGTGGGCCACTCACAGCGGTCTGTCGTTCGGAGAGGCTATGAAACCTGTTCCTCAGCGAAGCCGAGTATACCCATTTAAGCATACATTGATTGATGCGAGATTTCTCCGAGGACCATGCTTGAGGGATGGCAAATTGGTGTCGTCATCCCAGCGAGAGATGAAGAACAGCATATTCAAGCGGTTCTGGAAGGGCTTCCTGATTTTGTTGACATGGCCGTCGTCATTGATGACGGCTCAACCGACCGCACCGCCATGGTCGCAAAAACCACGAAAACCAACTGCCAGAAAATCATCCTTGCCGGTGGAGGCGATGGTGTAGGGGCTTCCATAGACCGAGGCCATAGGCATCTGCTAGAGTCGTTTGATGCTCCCTTTGTCAGCGTGGTGATGGCCGGCGATGGCCAGATGAATCCCCATGATATGATGGGGCTTATTGCCCCCATCCTCCAGGGAAAAGCAGACCATGTGAAAGGAAACAGATCCCTCCATCCTGAAGGATTCAAGGGCATGCCGCTGCATCGAAAAAGAGCTTCCAGGATTCTCTCACTGTTCACCACCCTCGCCGCTGGAACGCAGATTAGCGACCCCCAATGCGGTTACACTGCAACGAGTGTTGAGGTGCTCAAGGCATGGGATTGGAACCGTTCGTGGTCGGGTTATGGTTATCCAAATTTTTGGCTCATCAACCTCGCAAGACACGGGTATCGTGTTGCTGAAGTACCCGTGGAATCAATCTATAGAAACGAAAGCAGTGGGATTAAACCCCTGAAATTTTTTGCCAGCGTGGGTTGGATGATGGCCGTGGAGCACCATCGCAGGAACCTAACGTGGCTCTTTTCTCGAAACGTCACCCCACACACGATCTTAGCGATGATCTCCTACGTTCTCGGCTGGTCAGCTCTGCTACCGTTCGTCTCCAACGACCTCGAGGTGGAGCTCCTCAGCAGGGGCGTGCCAGCCATCGCACTGTGCTGTGCCTTTTGGGCCATCGCACATCTTTTTGACAGGTCAGCGACACGTGTCCACAGGGCGCTGGTGCATCATGCGAAGACACGACCGACGCAGGAAGCCACGTAAAGCGCATGTCAGGCACATTCTCGTGGCGCACAAGCCTGATGCTAAGGCTATTTTGGAGCAAATCCAAGCCTCAAAGAAGCCCTTTCGAATCTTCAAGAAATTGGCAAAGAAGTACTCCAATTGCCCCAGCGGAAGCAAGGGGGGTGACCTTGGCGAGTTCGTTGAAGGCCAAATGGTCCAGGACTTCGAGGATGCCGTTTGGTCATCGACCATTGAAGCCGTACCAGAGTCGTTCATCAAAACGCAGTTCGGTTATCACGTGCTTTGGGTCCACAGCGTGACCGTGCCTGAGTGAATGGTGGGCGTACCAAGATTTGAACTTGGGTCCAAGCGTCCCAAACGCCCGAGTATAGGCCAAACTAACCCATACGCCCTTGGTCTCTGCCACGGCGTCTCACCTATGAACTTCACTCAAAGAACATCCACCGGTCTTCACCCAGCCTTACCACAAGACCTTCCAGTTCGGCTTGTTCCATCAACCCAAGCGAAGGGGCATCTACTGACCTCACCTCAAGCAAACGTTTGACCGCAGAGAGATGAACAACCCCATCCTCGTCAGCCAATTTCCGCAACGCTTGAAACAAAACGGATGGCGAGACCGTTTCGCTTTCATCAACGGCCGAGGTTGATGTCAGCCTGGTACGAAGTTCGTCCCGCAACTCAGCGGGCGTGTTGGCAAGCGAAACTTCGACGTGTAGCGAGGCGCTGGAATTGCACTCCTTGACCAGTTCGGATTCCCTGCCCAACTTGGCGCCACAGTGCGGGCAACGGCTGTCGGTTTTCCGCTGTCCTGAGCATTGTTTGCAGACATGACAACGAATCACCAGCCATCGCATTTCCGACATGGCGCAACCTCAAAGGGTGAAGTCATGCCTGTTCTGAGGCTGGCCCGGGCGACGGGCTGGGGCGGCTGGTGCTTTGGTGTCAACGCGCTTTTTCGGTTCTGGAGCGGCCTTGCGGGTCAACGCGCCACGAATTGGCCCCGTTTTGGTACGGCCCATGGAGAGCGATTCGGGTAGGATGAGCGCAGCCACGGCCACGCCATGGTGGTCTTGACCGGCCGTGACTTCGTCAACAGCCACATCAAATTCAACCACTTCTAAATCCCGACTGGCGAGCCTGCGCTGGAGATTTCTTCGCAGAAGCAGCACGGTTTCCTCGTAATCGAGTTCGGTCGTGATCGTCGCAACGATGGTGCATTCGTCGCCCTCGGGCGTGACGCAAGATGCCCAAGCAACGCCAGCGGAAGCCGAGGAACCGTTCCATGCATAGGCGGTGGCCAAATGGCACTCGACAAGCGAACCCATTGGGAGGGGGCGAGGGGGCGTCGCTTCAAACCCTAGGGGCAACATCGCCCCTTGCGCCTGAATCAACCTGACATCACCAAGGCCGAGCTCGACCAAGCCTTGGTCGAAAGCGTCCTCCGCATTTTCACCCCACGAGGAAACAGCGGTCATCAACCAACCGGGGCAAGCAGGCGTCCTCGAGGATTGCATGGTTCATACACAGGCACAACGGGTTCATGAATACCGTGGTGGTAGGGGTTCCATGGGAGCAGCCACACGCTACCTTTTCGCAGGCAGCATTTGCCTGGTTGTGTTGGTTCTGTTTTTCTCCAGAATCAATCCAAGTGAGTACACGATTACATTGGTATCAGGAGCACTATTGGCCACGTTATGCATTGGTTTTTGGATGCTGTTCGCAACACCGCATACCGACAAAAACAGGAGCCTTATCAGCCCCGCTTCCACATCGTCAAGAAGCGCCCAACGAATCGCATCGGTTGAGAATTTGCCCGACCCGATAGAGCACGACATCGACATGCCGCTGTGATCAGAACAGTCGAATCGTTTCCAAGTTGCTGGGCGCGTAGGAGAGGCATTGGTACCGTTCACGCAGGGTGTGGCCGAGTTCGTTGCACTTGTGGTAATCGCCGTGATGGCAAATGATAATTCGAGGCTTTGTGCTCAATTTTTCAACAAACTCCAGCAGCTGACGTCGGTCAGAGTGGCCCGAAAATCCGTCAATGGTGGCCATCTCACAGCCGACCTTGACCATCTCTGTCTGACCGTTGATGACCATCGGGACTTCACCAAAGCCCTTCTGCAGCCTGCGTCCAAGGGTGCCTTCGGCTTGATAACCAACGAAACAGAGTGAATTTCGATCGCTGTGGGCCCAGTTTCTAAAATATTCAACAACCGGACCTGCGTTCATCATGCCCGAGGTCGCCAAAACGATGCAAGGGGACGTGTCCATCAGAATATTTTCGCGCAGTTCCCTTCCTTTCACGGGTCGGAACCATTCGTTGCTGAACGGGTTGTCGCCATCGTCCTTGAGAAGGGATTTCCTGAGGCTTTTTGTGAGGTAATTTGGGTGAGCGGCGTGGATGGCCGTCGCTTCCTGAATCATCCCGTCCAGCCAGACCGGAACCGGTTTTACCGTGCCGGAACGGAAGAGCTCGTCAATGGCGATCATCACTTCTTGACTTCTACCAACAGCAAAGACGGGGAAAATCATCTTCCCACCGCGAGCGAGGGTCCTCGAAACGATGTCTTTGAGTTCCTGGTTGGCCTCTTGCCTCGACGGTTGGTAATCTCCCTCTGAACCGTAGGTGGATTCCAGCACAAGGGACTCAATGCGAGGAAAACGGGTGTTAGCGGCGTCAAACAACCATGATTTTTCGTATTTCTGATCGCCACTGAACAGGAGGTTGTGCTTCCCGTCGGCGATATTGAAGTGGATGGCGGAAGACCCGATGATGTGGCCTGAATTGGAGAACGTCATCTTGATGTCCGGAGCAATGTCGGTGGTTGAGTCCCACTCCACATCAACGACGTGCTTCATGCAAGTGCGTATGTCCTCCATGCTGTAGGGAGCTACTTTGCCTTCTGCACCACCGATTTTTAGGTAGTCTGTTTGAAGGAGAAGCATCAAGTCACGTGTGGGTGGCGTGCAGTAGACAGGACCTCTGTAGCCGTATTTGAACAGAACCGGCAACATTCCAGCGTGGTCGAGGTGGGCGTGGGTGAGGACCACGGCGTCCAACTTGTCGAGCGGCAGCGCTTCTGGAGCGTTGAAAAACGGCATGGGGTCGTTGTCGTTGGCCACGTTGACGCCAACATCGATCATGATTCGGGATTCGTTGGTGGTGACGAGGTGGCAGGCGCGACCAACCTCGCGGTAGGAGCCCAGCGCAGTGACCCGGGCCCAAGCATTGCCAGGTCTGGTGGGACGGTGAATGTTCAAACCGAAATCCTTCAAGAGTTTCCTGCGTTCGTCTCCGTTGGTTTGGCGGTACATGCGTATGTCATGAACGGATTTGGAAAAAAGGTGCGGGGCCCGTTCAACCTTCACTGCCCAGCCGGTCTTGTCCCGTATGGCGTTGCTGTTTTCACCTCGCCGACCGATGGCCGTGCCGGGCTGCTTGCATTGAATCGTGACTTCCCGATAGCAAGAATCGAAATACATCTCGGTGATCTCGGCCTCCTTGGGGACAATCTCCTCGATAACCTCCCTTGCTTTGTCCATTTTCATCATGGCATCGATGGGCGTTCGAAGCACAATTTTTCGCTTGATGCGCCGGGCAATTTTTCC
>CEUG01106114.1_pt1 | contig 11646 bp, 10 predicted proteins | sample 531421 | NCBI WGS metagenome assembly CEUG01 (sample SAMEA2622901, study PRJEB7988) | marine metagenome | biome: marine biome (ENVO:00000447); feature: surface water layer (ENVO:00002042); material: "saline water (ENVO:00002010), including plankton (ENVO:xxxxxxxx)" | depth 5 m | reverse complement strand
CTCCAGAGCCAGTACAAGACCAGAGTGACGCGGGTACAAAAGAAGAGCCTGGTGTTGAACCCACACCTGACACAAAAACAGAGAGTGTCCCTGAGGCCAAAACGGAAAACGTCCCTGAAACCCAAACAGAAGCCACTCCCGAATCAGGTCCAGAGGGTAGCATTCCAGAATTTGTGGCATTCCAACCTCCCAAACCAACATTGGTTCAGGGTCATGGTTGGACAGATGACGACAACACTTACAGCGTCGCATATGACAGCAGTGGGAACATCTACGTAACAGGTTCCATTTGCGGCTCCTCATCTGGAAATTGCTCGGTCAAATTCGACAGCACCTTCTTGAACACCAAGGGGGGTGGAGACATCTTCATCCTCAAGATGGACAGCACAGGGAAGGTCCTCTGGGCGAAGAACGCAGGTGGTACAGGAGACGATTATGGTGGCTCGATCGCAGTCAACAGCAAAGGCGAAGTCTTCGTCGCTGGTGCGATCTGCCTGCAAGCGACATCGAGCTGTTCGGGTACATTTGGTTCATATACATTAAATTCCAAAGGGGACGCGGATGTGTTCTTAACGAAGCTCGACGCTACAGGAAAATTCTTGTGGGTTAAGGGTATAGGTGGAACAGGTGAAGACTACGATGGTGGTCTTATGCTCGATAAGAATGGCAATCCACACCTCGTCGGTTCATTTTGTTATGGCGCGACAGGGAGTTGTACGGCGACAGTCGGGACGGACACACTGACAAGTAAGGGTGGCGAAGACATCTTCATGGCAAAATTCGACGACACAGGAAAGGTTGTGTGGGCGAAGAGCGCAGGTGGTACGGGAGATGATTTTGCGCCAGGTCTTCACGTCGACGGCACAGGGAATGTCCACGTCTCTGGTTACATTTGCGAGAGTGGCGCAGCGGGTTGTGGTGCGACGTTTGGCACCAAGACATTGACAAGTAAGGGAGAATCAGACGCATTTGTGGCGAAGTTGGACAGCAGCGGGAACACGTTGTGGGCGATTTCGTTTGGTAGTGCGTCGAGTGATTACGCTGGTAACCTCGTAGTGAACGCGACGGGGGAGATCTTCCTGACAGGTTCCATTTGTTATGGTTCTGGTGGTTCGGCATGTAGTGCGACAGTGGACAGTAGTCTTCCGGCGTTGACGATCAAGGGTGAAGAGGAAATGTACATCGCGAAGTTCGACGCAAATGGTGTGGCGAAGTGGGCGAAGACCTTTGGTAGCACGAGTGAGGATTACGGTTTTGGGATTGCATTGGACAGTAAAGGGAATGTACACGTTGCAGGTTACTTCTGTGGCGGTGTGAGTAATTGTTCGATCAGTTTCGGGAACACGACATTGAATACTCGTGGGACCTATGACATCTTCCTTGCGAAGTTCAACACAACGGGAAGTCCTGTCTGGGCGGTCTCGTTGGGGAGTAGCGAAGAGGACTTGTTGAATGATCTTGTGATCGACGGTTCGGACAATCTCTTTATGGTGGGTACATCATGTGGAGGCAGTACAGGAAGCTGTAGTCTCTCTTACGATGGCGGAACCCTGAAGAGTGACGGCAAGAGCGACGGCTTTTTGGCGAAGTTCCCACCGAAATAATCTATTTAAATACATACATATGGAGTATATGGGGCTCCAGGGCATGAGGATAAATGAATGGGGTCTTTGAGGGGTTTTTGGAGCGGGACGAGGACGACCTTTACGCTCAAGTAACAAAATCATGCCTGACATACATCAGAGTAAGAAGACTTTCGCCTCCAAGTCGACATACATGAGCAACACAGCTATCGGGTCTTTTCAAAAGACCCAGGCGCGCTTCGCTTGCCTTCCCAAACATTTGAACCCCTTCGGGGTATTTTAGCAATTCTCTTTTTATAACAAAAAGATACAACCAGGATAAAACGTGTTTAAAAGCACATTCTTTAAAGTAAGTGCTTTACGATATGGGAATTTATCGGTACATTGTAAACATGCAGATACAAGATTTGATTCAAGGAAGCATGAATGCAAAAAATACCAGAGTTTTCAAAGCCTGAATACGAAGAACTTGTCCTTGCCATCCATCGAGTCAATCAGGGTTGGCACCTTGCCCAAGAACTTTTCCAAGCAAACAATGGACTTTCAATCTCCTTTCGGGAACGGAAACATCGGTTTCAAAAGAAGTTACTCTCTCTCTACCCAAATAAGCTCTATCTCAGACATGACACAGAGCTCCTTGGAGAAAGCAAGATTTACAGTATCAGGCTTACCCAAGGAGTGGAGCACTATCAAGATGCCTGCCATCTCCCCGAGAGAATTTACCTTGGGTGGGATTTGCCTCACAAGATCAACATTTCATAGCTTTTTGGTTTACGCATACAAAGTACAACTTCTACAATACAGGAGTCATAGATGAACATTCTCTCTCGCTTTTGCTCAACGTTCTTGTTTGCGGTATCCCTTGTTCTAGGTTTCCCACTGGCCTTATTTATTCAATCATTTATCAACAAGCTCGGTATCTTCCCAAAAACAGATGCAAGCAGTCAGAGCATTTTGTTTTTGATCTACTTTGTACTTATGGCATTTGGCATACAACTTTTGCTACGAACAATGTTCAGAAGCTTTGACATTCGATTTTCGAACAAATTACTTTCGGAACTCTCCCAAAAAGCACATAGCTACATATATGTAAAACGAAAACAAGAAGTTACTTGGTTAAAGAATTTCCTATTCCTCGAACATACAGCTTTTGAAGATGCCATTTTAAAGGAGGAAGGACAATATCGCTTCAAGCCAACGACCGACACGGACAGAATCATCTTGAAGCGAAACCCTCTTTCCGATGTGGAACATTATCAGAAGAGTGGGCTATCGTTTGTATCTCCCCTTCTCACAGCTTTAGGTGTTTTGGGGACATTTTGGGGTATCAGCCAGGGATTGCTAGGGTTTGGGACGCTCGACGGACTTGATTCAGCACGCCTTTTAGAAAAAATGAAGCCTCTTCTTGGTGGCATGTCTACAGCATTTGTAACATCCCTTGTTGGGATTGGAGCATCTGTCATATTCATCTTGAGCGAAAAAGTCATGGAGAGCATTCTAAAGATGCAACTCAGACATCAAAAAGATCTGCTCAATAAACACTTCGCACTTGACAACCCAACACGCTACTTACGCTCACAGCAATCGTCTGACATGGCAGGCGTGGCAGAAAGTATGTCCAAAGTCGCTGAAGAAATGAAAAGTGCAGCGATGCAAATGAACATGCAAGGCCTTGGGCAGGTAGTAAGTAGTGCGATCACAACAAGCCTCCAACCGCTCGTCACACAAAACCAAAAAAATGGAAAGGTCATGGAGCAACTTCTCCAAAAACAAGATCGTTTTGGAGAAGAACTTTTAACACAATTCAAAACGACATTGTTTGGTCCCCTCCAAAATGCCCTCGAACAAAATAGCGTTGCAATGAACGCAACAAGGGAAGCAATGGAGTCAACAAGACAAAGTGTAGATTCGCTTCGTGGAATTCTTAACGAACAAGTCACACAAATGCAAGCTGTGGTCAAGCAATCACACGAGAGCCTTGACACTTTTGTACATAAACTTGGAGAGGTTTTGAAGGAATCTCAAACACATATGGAAGAAGTCACAAACAGACTAAACACACAAGTCGAAACGATCGCACATGAAGCCACAAAGTCGATAAATATCGCAAATACACAACTCAAACAAACCCTTGGAGGAATAGGAGAAGAACTCACAAATGTGAGCCAAGCAGTCACCCATGAACTCGCACGCTTTCGTCAAACCTACTCGGAATCTTTGGACGAATTTTTTACAAAACAAAACACATCCCTCGAAGAAACATTAGGGCGACAACGTAAAGAACTTGCAGACGTAACAGACCTCTTTGCACAAACAATGAAACAAACCACACAAGATATACACTCTGTGATCCAAGGGTTTGGAAGCATTTCAGATAAGCAACTATCCTTGTCTGAAGGAATACTCAACCAAGAACAAGCATTCCAACAAAGGCAGCAGGATTTGATAGAGCGACTGAATAAGTTTGTCATGGGGATGCCGTTGTTCGCGGATAATACCTTCGAAGAACTTTCAGAAACAGCTCGCGCACTCTCAAAAGCGACACACTCTATTTCATCAACAACCAAAGCTCTCGAAGAACATGAACGTCAACTTCCCACAATTTTCCGTGAGAATTTTCAGGAATTCAAAATGCAGTCACAAGGGTGGATTGAAGAGTTCTTCATGCTAATTTCTGAGCATCAAGGAAAGTTCAACACAGAGCTTACCGGTTCGCTTGAGGACATTTTCCAAAACTTGAGGCAAATATGTGGGATCCTCGCAAGTAAGACAGGAGATCTTGTCGTAACTGCGAAAACATTGAGCGCAACATCTCCAGCAATGGGTAGGGAATAAGCGAAAATGACAGGTTTCCAAACACAGTTTTCGCTCGAAGAACGTCAGGAGAATCCTTTCTGGCAGTCTATTGGCGATTTGATGGCGAGTTTGCTTTTGATCTTCGTGCTCTTGCTTCTACTGGTCCTCTACCAGATGTATAAAAGCCAAGAAAAACAACAAAGCACACGTAATGAACTCCTTTCAGAGCTACAACAAACTCTCAAAAGGGCTCATATCGATGTCGTGGTAGATAGACAAAATGGTACTATCACAATCAAAGACAACATTCTTTTTGCCTACGGGAAAAGCAATCTTTCAGATGAAGGTCGGAGCTTCCTGAGCCGTTTTATTCCAGTGTACACAAAGGTCCTTTTTTCTCGAAAAGACTTTCGTAAAGAGATCGTCAGGATAGTCGTCGAAGGTCATACCGATCGTTCAGGCCGCTTTGATATCAACCTTAGGCTCAGTTTGAACCGAGCACTTGGTGTAACAAACTTCTTGCTGTCCGAAGACCTCTTGTACACATACAAAGATGAACTAAAAAAACGTCTTCTATGTAGTGGCCGAGGTGAGCTTGACGCGAACAAGTCAGAAGCAAAAGCTTCTGATAGAAAGGTCATCTTTAGGATCCAATTCAGAGACCTTCAGTTTTTGGACATCTGGGGAAAACTTGTCCTCCAATCGAGGAAAAAGACAGCTCCCATAAACCCCAAAGATGAAAGTAAGTGAAAATGATGATCAGAATGCCCCACTTCAGACCTGTTGAAAAGCAGATGACGGCTCTCAAAAAAGTCAATATAGATCTCAAACGTTCGATCAAAAAATGGTTCCGAGGCGAGGTTACATCGATTCCTGTGTTTGAGGACATGAAAGAAGAAACGCCAAAAACCCTTGAAACACTCATTCTATATGTAATGTGTGATGAAACACAGAATTTATCGCTGCTTGATTGGCTTGATCTATGGTTTGCTCTTCTTTCGGAAAATATCCAAAAAGAGCAAAGAGATAAACTCATCACAGCTTGCTGGAAGCAAGCAAAGCTTGATGGATACGGACCATTACTGTACTTAATGCTACACCAACTCGCACAACTTCTTCAACAAGAGGTGGATACGACAACACATGGTCTTGATATCAAAGCAGGAGCCTCAAAAACGACATGGCAAAAAGAACAAAAAGTACAGTTTGTCGAACAAAGCAGAGCCTTTCTAAAATCACTTCCCAAAGCAATGTGCAAAGGTCCAGGGATGCGGTTGCTTTGGGCGCTTGAACAAGAGGGAATTTCTAGAGGGCATAACTTTATTGAATACTGCTTTCATCATCCCAAAAAACCCTTTCCATACGAGGCTCTCAGGAGATACGGCTTCCCAACCGAAGGGGTACTCATTGAAGAGGCTGAGTTGGCAGCAAAGCAACTCATTGAACAAGAACGTTGGAATCATTGGAAGTATATTCGTTGGCTTATCGAATCTCTTGAGACAACGCAACCCAAAAGTGACTGGTATCAGTTTCTCGATACAATATTACAGACAATAGAAGATCAACAACTAGACCGAAGCAAAGAGAACTTCTTTCAATATCTTCGAAAGCGTTTAGGACATCCACTGTCCATCGAAAGTCATGCATGGAAAAAGTTCTCACCACTCGCCATCGAACGATTTATAAACTGGGGAGGAAGTGTTCAATTTAAGGACTATAGAAAGTTTCGCGATATTCTAAAAGATTCAGGCTATTTCGACTACCTGGACAACATTCGGACAGAGACCAATAACTACAGTGAAAAAAGGCGTTTAAATAGTCGTTATAACTTTTGGAAAGACTACAAACTCCAGATGAAATATGTACGCTTTTTACTCGCTCCTCAAGCCTATGAATGGATCTCTGATCTAGATGATGGAAAAGAGCGATTAAAAGAATCAGGCTTGGGAGTGTACTTGGGAAGAAGGCAACACAAGGAAAGTGACGTTTGCTTCATACAGATTGGCTCCTTGTTTATCGTGCAATATATGTACGGAGTCGGACCTGTCAACCACGCAAGATTCTTGACAGAACACGAGTTCAACCAAAATAGAGACAAGCTAGACAAACAGAAAGTCTATGACTCCGACATCATGAGAATTCCAACACTTCGCGTTTTGTCCCATGAACCAGAGTGGCAAGTCATTTTCAAGCAATTCTTGCAAGAGTTTGGTATCCAAACAGATGCGTCCCTTGCCCAAAGAAAATAACGATTATAACCTCTTGAGTTTTTTTGCTTGGTGTGCTTTGAAATGTAACCAGCCCCATGAATCTCCATCCTGGCATTTGTAAATCAAACGACATACTTTCAGGTAAAAGTAGCTTGATGAAACAAAAATGTCCAGCAAAAAGATTCACAAGCGTCCTACACAATTCAAATAAAAGGACGTTTCTTCTGCCTCTTAACAAGAAGCCCCTACCAAAACTGCCTTCCTTCAAGAAATAGACTCTGGACATCACACCTCAGATCATGTATACGATCTCATCACATTCGGCGCAACGGGACTTGTTTGTCCCCACATAGTTATGTTTTGTACACTTTCACTTAATCTCAACGGAGAGATGATATGCTACCAAACAAAGTCAGCGCGAATATCAATGAAACCGTCAAAAAAGAAATCCTCGACGCTATCGAAACCATCAACAAAAAACTCCCATTCCTCGTCGCCCTCACACCCAGTGAACGACGTGAACTCCCCAAAATGGGTGCCCGTACACAAAGCTTCGTCAAAAAATCCATCGAAGTCGCATCCCAAAACGATGAAATCCTCCCCAGGTACTTCAAAGTTGATGAACTCGAAAAAGACCTCCAACTCGTCGACTCCCTTGCACCTATCGCCCTCTCCCTCTCTCAACTCTCCAAGAAAGTAGACGACACCGTCATGACCGCCGGAAGCGAAGCATATGTCGCTTCCCTCATCGTCTATCGAGCGCTCCAAAATATGCCCTCCGGTGCCGGACTCGACGACGCACTCGAAGAACTCAAAAAGTACTTCAAAAGAAACTCCTCCTCCAATACAGATTCCCAACCCACCGAGTAACCCTCCCCCCTCGACCACCTCAGAATACCCCAAGAGGCCTTCCAAGTATAACCACCCCAGCTCTGAACGCCTCGCCAAAGTAACACCACCCCACCCACCCATACCACAAACCAAAACACCACCAACAAAAACACCATCTTCCCCAAAAGAGGGTCCGTCACTCCACCCAAAAAACCAAACACCCAAGCAATATCTTGCACCACTCCATCCACACAACACAAACTCTTCAGAAAAAAGTATCACATCTTCACAACGGAGCACGACGCCTTCAAAAGAGAACACAACCTTTCGAGAAATGATCCGAAGCATTTCGCAACAAGAACACAAACGCTTCGTGATTTTGCTCGAACGTTCCAGAAAAAAGTCGGAACGTTTCGTATCAAGAGCTCGAACACTTCAAAAAATGTCTCGAACCTTCGAGCTCCGAGCTGCTCCGTTTCGCAACCATCGCTCAAACCTTCGAGCAAAATCACGGAACACTTCAGAAAAATCACGGAACACTTCACCTCACTCCACGAAACACATAGGAAAAATCACGAAACACATAGGAAAAATCACGAAACACTCCAGCAAGAACATGGGACGCTTCAGCTCAGAACCCCCCCTCCCCACCTCGAACCCCCAACAAAACAGTTCAGCAACAACCTCCTGTCTTCGCTTTTTTCATCTGACGACCTTACATCACATGAGCTCTTCCCCCCCTCGGCCACCTCCTACAGGAGAAACATCACACCGTACCCCAACCAGGCACAAACCCCAAACCGAGAGGAAAAATCACATCACACAACAGAAGATTCGGACAAAAGGTCTGCACCAACGAACAAACACCATGCCAAAGGACATTCGAATCGGGCACAAAGCCCGCTCCTACGAAAAATGTTACTTATTGCTTGTACACCGGCTCCACGAGAGAACCACAACATGTTTAAGGGGCCTTTATCACCGTAACTCTAGCGAAATACCGTGTTGTAGCTTGGGCCACATCGACGCAGGTGGAGGTGGAAAAGGTGCGCCTGCAAGGATCGACTTGATAATCAATGTATCAAACTCCTTGTTCCCGCTACTCCTTGTTATCTTGAGCTTCTTAGGGATCCCCTTCTTATCCAGGAAAAAATCCAGCCGCAACTTCTTCTTGTACATCGCGATCTGTTTAGCCTTGAAAGTTGGCGGAAAGTGAATCACCGCACGCACCCGATCATGTAACACCTGCCTGTATGACCTCGGTGGATACAAACGATGGGGCTGAGGAACTGACCTTCTTCTATATCGCCTCCTCAAAAACCTTCTCCTCCTACGCCTCTTCCACATCGGTTTTTTCTGAAGCTCCATCAAAAAACGCTTTACCTTCCTTCGACTCTCGCGATGAACCCTGTTCTCCACAGGCATAAACGTTGGAGGATACACGTACAAAAAGACACCAAGTCCACAAAAAAGCGACATGTACAACAACGAACTCGTATGGATCAACAACATCGTCAAAAGACCCGACACAATCCCAACACCCAACCCCACACAAATCCCCGCAACCAACCACGTAAAGAACAAAGGATCCAAACCTTCCCAAACAGCATCACTCACAATATGCACGAAAAACAACACCAACGTAGACAACATCGCCGAGAGAAAGAAACCACGCCAAATACCAGCCACAAACCCCTTCCACGAACCATGACTCGCTGCCTGTACAGTGTACAACAACAAGCACCACAAAAACATCCCCGCAAAGACACAACATATCGCCCAAAGGAAAGAAAAATGACGAACTTCACGAACCAATCGATATGTTTTCCCGGCGTTAAGTTCGTGAAAGACAAACACACCCTGCGCTACAAAAGGCAACATGACAGCCCAAAGCATCCCCACACCGGCACTCAACATCACCCCACGCCCGAACCCCTTCCCCTGTCTCCCCCCAAACACGGCACCAAAACAAACACCAAAGCCCAATAATAACAACCACACATATACAGCGAGCCGAGGATAATTGTTGAGCAAAAACGTATATCCAAGAGCCAACAAAAGCCCACCAGCCCCTCCCCACACTGCACCTCTTCGCACAATCAACCAAAAAGAAGATTCTTGCAAACTCTTCGCGAACTTCGTGTTCTTTTTCTCTTCCCGACGCTTCTTCTCTTCTTCGGCCATTGACACAAGACGCCGAAATGTACTGTCGCACTCCTCCGGCGCAATGGACTTCGCCTGTGCAAATTTGTCCAGCGCACGGCTCGGATAGATCTCGATCCAACGAATCCCCTCCAAACAAAGCGCCTCATATTGTTGCCTCTTCTTTTTACGAATGTCCGAAAGTGTGGTCTCAAGCGTCTCTGTAAAAGAACGCCCCTTTTTCTTGCCCTTCGTGCTGTCAACACGCTCCTCAAACTGCGTCTCCAAGGCCCTCAAACGTTCATCAAAGTCTTTGTCCTTCTTCCAACGTAAGACCCCCTTGAACAAACCAAACAGGATCTTGAGAATTGTTAGCCACATCGTTCGCCCTTTCGTCATATTGTCCAGCAAACGAGTATAACAAACTATGTACAAAGTGTCAGCACAAGCTTTTTAGAACACAGATAAGACCACCGGATGGAAAAAAGAATGCACCTTCACCCCCCCACCCTCAACAGGCAACACCCCTCAAAGAAAATGGCGCTCGAAGAGCGCAAAACAAACGATGCGTAAGCATCGTGGGGTCTGGGGGCAACGACCCCAGGCGGGTGTGGGCAGCCAGCCCACCATGCCAAGCAGAGCGCGGCAGACAGGAGCAAGTGGAAACTTGCCCACAGATAGGCAGCCAGTGCCAAGCAGAGCGCGGCAGCAGGGGCAAGTGGCAACTTGCCCACAGACAGGCAGCCGGAGGTAAGGGATGAGAAGAACTAGGGGGTATGGAGGGATTTGATATAGGCGACGATATCGGAGATAACCTTTGGATCCTTGAGGGATTTGGCGATAGGCGTCATCAAGCGACCACGTTTGTCCTTGGCGTGTGCCCCTCGGATACCTTCTCGGAAGAATTGGATCTGTCGAACAAGATACCAATCTTGTTGATCAGCCAAAGAAGGTGCCCCCATCAACTTATTCCCCTCTGCCTTTTTCCCATGACAGACAACACATCCATTCTCGTAATACTGCTTACCAACCTTGACATCGCCCTTCACGGTTGTCTTATGGGCTCTTGGTTTGAACGTACTCACATACGCAACAACGTCCTTGATCTCCTGAGTGTTCTTCAGGCTTAATGCCATCGGGCGCATCATCTGGCCGTAGATGTCCTTCTTGTGTTTTCCTCTCACACCGCTCTGAAAATGCTTGATCTGCTGAGCGATATACCATCCTTTTTGCCCTGCGATTGCAGGCGTCTGGAGATAATGATTCCCCTGACCACTCGCTCCATGACAAGGAAGACACACTTTGTAGAGCCGCTTTCCATTAAAGTAATCACCCTTATGTATCTTCTTGATCGACTTAATGTACACGACAAGATCCACGACGACATCGACAACGACGTCCACGGCAGCGTTTTGCTGCTTGATGATCTTTGAGAGCGCTTGCATATGGTCGCTTTGACCTTTGCCAGCATATGTGCGAAACCCCTTGCCAAAGTTGAGGATCTGCTTTCGAAGATACCAATCTTGCAGATGGACAAGTGACGGTGCGAGCTTTTGTTTGTTCCCCTGGGCTTGGCCTCCATGACAGCTCGCACACACTCGAAAGTGGGACTTTCCACGAGAAACATTCCCCTTGAGCAATGTGCGCTGTGGACGTGGCTTCAACGTCTGAATGTAGGCAACAACATCCTGGATATCACCAGCTTTGAGTTCTTTGGCGACAGCAGCCATCAACCGACCATACAGATCCTTGGCGTGTACACCCCTAGCTCCATTGCGGAAGTCCATCATCTGTTGATTCAAATACCAACCAGAGAGACCAGCGAGCGCTGGCGTCTTAATGTCTTGATTCCCTTGTGCTTGTGCACCATGACAGGACTCACACTTTTTGTAGAGAGCCTTTCCACGGACAGGATCAGGTGCCTTCGCCTTTTTTGCGTGAAGGGATGACCACCCCAATGTCACACACGCGATGCTCACAACAGCCAACCAGATCGAACGACGTAACTTCATTGTTTTCAACTCCAAGCCATCAGCAGTTAGGCCGCCAGATGAAAAAAAGGATACGGAAAATGAGACGAAGAC
>CEUG01001366.1_pt1 | contig 11651 bp, 6 predicted proteins | sample 531421 | NCBI WGS metagenome assembly CEUG01 (sample SAMEA2622901, study PRJEB7988) | marine metagenome | biome: marine biome (ENVO:00000447); feature: surface water layer (ENVO:00002042); material: "saline water (ENVO:00002010), including plankton (ENVO:xxxxxxxx)" | depth 5 m | reverse complement strand
TTAATTAAATCATCTGTAACATTACTTCAAAACTATGATGATTTAATACCTTTAAAAAGGTTAGATACGCTAAAAATAGCCAGCTTAACAATTGGTGAAAAGGCAAAGCCTTTTCAGAAAGAGCTTAACTTATATGCAAAGGTTGATACATTTAGTATTTCTGAAAATGCAGATATCAAATCTCAAGCTCTTATATTAGATAAATTGTCAAAATATAATTTAGTAATTGCTAGCGTTCATAAGTCAAACGCTAATGCATGGAAAGACTACAAAATATCAAAAAATACCGATATTTTTTTACAAACAATTGCTCTACAATCAAAAATAATTGTAACTGTTTTTGCAAATCCATATAGTTTAAATTCTTTTTTATTTACATCAAATTTTGATGGTATTGTTTTAGGCTATCAAAATAGTGAATTGGCGCAAATGGTAGTAGCACAATCAATTTTTGGTGGTTTGAGTATTTCGGGTTCTTTGCCTGTAAGCACCAAACATTTTGATATTGGCAGTGGTCTAATAACAGATTCAACTAGACTATCATATTCATTAGATTTAAGTTCAAATTTTAATAAAATCTTAAAATATAAAATTGATAGCATAGTGGAGTATGCAATTTCTCAGAAAGCTATGCCTGGTTGTCAAATATTAATTGCAAAAAAAGGTGATGTGATTTTTAATCAATCGTATGGATATCATACATATAAAAATAAACAAAAAGTAAAAAATTCTGATGTTTATGATCTAGCTTCAATTACAAAAATTGCAGCTTCTGCTCCCGCAATAATGAAGTTAGTAGATGAAAAGAACTTTGATCTTGACAATTCTTTGGGTGATTATTTAGACCTAGTTGGTTCAAATAAAGATACTCTTAAAATCCGAGATGTTTTATCACATCAAGCTAGATTAGTTCCTTGGATACCATTTTACAGAAAAACCTTAGTTGAAGACTCTGAAAATGGATATATTAAACTAAGAGATACTTTATATTCAAAATTTGAAAGTGATACATTTTCTGTAAAAGTTGCAGATTCTATTTTTTTGCATTTTACATATACTGACTCTATAATTCAAAGTATAATAAATTCAGACTTATTAGATGAAAATGAGTATGTTTATAGCGATCTAGGGTTTTATTTAATTAAGGAAATAGCTCAAAATATTACAGATGATGAATTTGCAAACTATTTAAACTCCAATTTTTACAAAAAATTAGGTATGGAAAATCTTTGTTATCTTCCTAAAGATCATATTGATCTTGAAAGAATTATACCAACTGAGAACGATTTTGAGTTTAGAGGGCAATTACTCAAAGGAGATGTTCATGATATGGGAGCTGCAATGTTTGGAGGAGTTGGTGGACATGCTGGACTATTTTCAAATGCAAATGATCTGGCAAAAATCATGCAAATGTTTTTGCAAGAAGGAAAATACGGAGATGAAGTTTATTTGAGTAAAGAAATTATAAATGAATTTACTAAATGTCAATTTTGTGAATCTGAAAATAGGAGAGGACTTATTTTTGATAAACCAGCTTTAGAAAACCAAGAAGGCGGTCCAACTTGCAAATGTGTATCATTTGATAGTTTTGGTCACTCAGGTTTTACAGGAACTCTAGCATGGGCAGACCCTCAAACTCAAATTATTTATATATTTCTTTCTAACAGAATTCACCCTAATTCCGACAATAAAAAATTGTTAGATTTAAATATTAGAACCAATATAATGCAGGAAATTTTTAGATACAATGACAAATAAATTAAAGATAGGAATAGTTTGCTATCCAACATATGGAGGAAGTGGAGTTGTGGCAACTGAGTTAGGTATTGCTTTTGCCGATAAAGGTCATGAGGTTCATTTTATCTCATATAGTCAACCGTTTAGACTTGATTTATTTTCTGATAAAATTTATTATCATGAAGTCAGTGTTCCAACATATCCGTTATTTGAATATCCACCATATGAACTTAACTTAACTAGCAAATTAGTTGATGTTGCTATTTATGAGGAACTTGATATTCTTCATGTGCATTATGCTATACCACATGCTTCTGCTGCAGTTAATGCTAAGAATATTTTATTAACTCATGATATTGATATTCCAATTGTAACTACACTGCATGGTACAGATATCACATTGCTAGGAAAGGATAAGTCATTTAAGCCAGTTATTGAATATGCTATAAATAGTTCTGATGCTGTTACTACAGTTTCAAAAAATTTAAAAAAAGTTACTTTAGAAAATTTCAATATTAAAAAAGAAATTGACTATGTGCCGAATTTTATTGATCTAAAACTTTATCAAAAAAAATTTAACAAACATCTTAGGTCAAGTTATGCAGATGAGGATGAACATATTTTAACACATATATCTAATTTTAGAAAAGTAAAAAGAATTAAAGATGTTATAGATGTATTTTATAATGCAAGTAAAAATGTCAAATGCAAATTATTAATGATTGGAGATGGTCCAGATAGATTAGCTGCAGAGCAGTTATGTAGAAAGTATGGTATTTCTAATAAAGTTAAATTTTTGGGAAAACTTAAACTAATTGAAAACATATTATCTTTTGCTGACATATTTATTTTACCTTCTGAAACAGAGAGTTTTGGTCTAGTTGCCCTTGAAGCAATGGCAAGCAGAACAGTTGTTATATCTACAAACAGCGGAGGGCTTCCTGAAGTTAATCTAGATATGAAAACAGGATATTTATCTAATGTTGGTGATATTGAAAAAATGTCAAAAGATGTTTGTAATTTACTTTCAGATAATGAATTATTGAAAAAAATGAAAAATAATGCTTTTGAACATTCAAAATCTTTTGACTTGCCAAATATTCTTCCACAATATGAAGAAATTTACAATAAACTACTGAAAAAGTAAAAAATGCTAAAAATTGGTATAACTGGTGGAATCGGAGTGGGTAAAACCTATGTTGCTAACATAATTGAAAATATGGGTTTTCCTGTTTTTTATTCTGATAAAGTATCCAAAAATCTATTAAATACTAATCAAAATCTAATCACTTTAATAAAGGAAAATTTTGGGGAAGAGATATATCAATCTGATAATTTAATCAACACAAAAAAACTCTCTTTGTTAGCTTTTAATGACAATGAAGTTTTAAAAAAACTAAACAAAATAATTCATCCTTTTGTATTTGAAAGCTTTAATAATTGGTGTGAAAATCAAACCTCTAAATTTATTTTTAAAGAAGCAGCTATTTTATTCGAGAGTAAATCAAATAAAGATTTAGATAAAGTAATCTGTGTCAGCGCAGGTACTGAAATTAGAATAAAGAGAATTGAGAGAAGGGACGGTAGAACATCAAATGAAATTAGAAAGATAATCTCCAACCAAATGAGTCAAAGTAAAAAGGAGAAGTTATCAGACTACATTATTGAAAATGATGGAAATAAATCCGTTCTTTTTCAGATTAGTGAAATTTTGAAAAAATTAGAATAAAAAATATTTAATAATAAAAAATATAAGCAATAAATCTAAAAAAAGAAGTAACCCAAAAAGAGTAGGATTCATTTCATATAATTCTTTTAATTTTTCCCAAAAATTATTCACACAGTAAATTTATAAATTTATTTAAGATCAAGAACTAAAATATTCTCTACGTGATGAGTATGTGGAAACATGTCAACAGTTTGCATATTTGATATCTCGTACTTTTCTTTCAGTAGTGCAATATCTCTAGCTTGAGTAGCTGGATTACAGCTTATATACACTATTCTTCTACACATTATTTTTAATAATTGCTCAATAACTTTCTTATGCATTCCATCTCTTGGTGGATCAGTAATTATAATGTCTGGTTTGCCATTTTTTTGAATAAAATTGTCGCTAAACATATTTTTCATGTCGCCAGCAAAGAACATACAATTAGAAATATTATTATCAATTGCACTTAGATTTGCAGCTTCTATGGCTTCAGGAACTGAATCAATTCCAATTACCTTTTTGGCATTTGACGCTATAAATTGGGCAATTGTACCTGTTCCTGTATATAAATCATAAACAGTATCATTTTTGGTTATATCAGCTAATTTTTTGGCAGATTTATATAGTACTTCTGCTTGATCTGAGTTTGTTTGAAAAAAAGATTTTGGTCCTATTTTGAATGATAAATCACCAATTTTTTCAGTTATGTATTTTCTTCCGTAAAAGCAAATTATTTTTTGATCATAAATTGTATTATTTGCTTTTTCATTAACTGTATATAGCAAGGAGGTTATTTCTTTAAAACTTTTTTTAATAAAATTCATTAATAAATCTATTTTCTTTTTATCCTCATAATAAAATTGAACTAGTACCATTAGTTCGCCAATATTTGTGTTTCTAATCATCAAGTTTCTTAAAAATCCTTTTTGATTTCTGATGTCAAAAAATGAAAGGTTATTTTCTAATGCAAACTCTTTGACTGAATTTCTGATTTTATTTGATGGGTTTTCCTGCAAAAAACACTTCTTTAAATCGATTACTTTATCAAACATTCCCGGTACATGAAAACCCAAAGCATTTTTATCAATTATGTTTTCATCATTTTTGATTTCATCTTCTTTTAACCACCTTTTGTTGGAGAAAGTAAATTCCATTTTGTTTCTATAGTTGTAGATTTTATCACTACCTAAAATGTCATTAAACTTTTCTATTGTTACACCACCTATTTTTGAAAAATTGTCTAAGACTTGATTTTGTTTAAATTCAAGTTGAGCTTCATAATGCATATTTTGCCACTTGCAACCACCGCACGTTCCAAAATGAGTACATTTTGGTTTAATACGATATCTTGATTTTTTTATAATTTTTTCAATTTTTGCCTCCCAGAATTTTTTTCTTCTTTTAAATACTGTTATGTCACATATATCACCTGGAACACCACCCTTCACAAAAATTACTCTTCCATTGTGTTTTGCAACAGATTTTCCTTTGGATGCAGTATTTAAAATTTCAATATTTTCTATTGATATTGGTTTTCTTCTATTTTTTCTTGACACGCGGCAAATTTAGTTATTATTGGATTAAAGCTTTATCTTTGTGTAACTAAAAATTTTTTAATGGGAAACGAAAATCTGTATATTGAGAAAGAAGAAAAATATGGAGCTCACAATTATCATCCTTTACCAGTCGTACTAAAAAAAGGGGATGGTGTATTTGTTTGGGACGTAAATGACAAAAAGTACTATGATTTTCTTTCAGCATACTCTGCCGTAAATCAGGGGCATTGTCATCCAAGAATTATTAAATCACTTAATGATCAAGCTTCTGAATTAACTCTCACTTCAAGAGCTTTTCATAATAATGTTCTTGCAGACTATGAAGAATATATTACTAAACTTTTTGGATACGATAAGATTTTACCTATGAATACGGGAGTTGAGGGTGGTGAGACTGCAAACAAACTTGCTAGAAAGTGGGGGTATATGGTAAAAGGAATAGAAGAAAATAAAGCAAGAATAATTTTTGCCAATGGAAACTTTTGGGGAAGAACTTTAGCTGCTATTTCAAGTTCAGATGATCCAACTTCTTATGAAGGTTTTGGGCCTTATATGCCTGGATATTCACTGATTCCCTATAATGATTTAAATGCTCTTGAAAATGAGCTTAAAGATAAAAACGTTGCTGCTTTTATGGTTGAACCTATTCAAGGTGAGGCTGGTGTTATTGTTCCTGACGAAGGCTATTTGGCTGGTGTAAGAAAACTATGTACTAAATATAACGTATTATATATAGCAGATGAGGTACAAACAGGTATCGCAAGAACAGGAAAGATGTTAGCATCAGATTATGAAGATGCTAGACCGGATATATTGATTTTGGGAAAAGCGCTTTCAGGTGGTGTACTTCCAATATCTGCTATTTTGGCTGACGATGAAGTTATGTTATGTATTAAGCCCGGAGAACATGGCTCCACTTTTGGAGGTAATCCTCTAGCTTGTAGAGTTGCAAAAGCCGCGCTAGAAGTTGTAGTGGATGAAGATTTGTCAGAAAACGCATACAAATTGGGAAATATTTTTAGAAGTGAATTAAATGAAAAACTATCACAATCAAATCTAGTAAAACTTGTAAGAGGAAAAGGTTTGCTAAATGCTATTGTTATTAATGATACTCCTGAAAGTAAGACAGCTTGGAATATCTGTATGTCACTTAGAGACAATGGTTTATTGGCAAAACCTACTCATGGTAACATTATACGTTTTGCGCCACCTTTAGTAATCAACAAAAAACAATTAATGATTTGTATTGATATTATTGTTGATACTATTTTAAATTTTGAAAATTGAGAAATACTATTCTTTTATTTTTTTTTACTTCTCTATCCTACATTTTATTCTCTCAAAATATTGAAGGTAGGGTTCTAGAAAAAATTTCAGAAATCAAACAAATACCAATAATTGGAGCAAATGTATACTGGGAAAATACCACAATCGGAACAGTTACTGATGAAAATGGATTTTACTCAATACAAGAACCACCAACTGATCCTGCAAATTTATTAGTTTCCTTTATTGGATATGAGGTCTCTGCAACTGAAATCATTGATGATAAATATATTTTTTATTTATCACCAAATATAGAGTTAAAGGAAGTAGACGTTAAAGGGGAAAAGAAAAGTTCTAATATTTCAACAATTAGCTCATTAAATACGGAAACTCTTACAAATGAAGAATTAGAAAAAGCAGCTTGTTGTAATCTGTCAGAAAGTTTTGAAACTAATGCGACAGTCGATATTTCTTACAGTGACGCAATATCAGGTGCTAAAAAAATTAAGATGTTAGGTCTGGATGGGATATACACACAAATTACTCAAGAAAATATGCCTTTAATTAGAGGTCTTTCATCGTCATTTGGTCTGTCCTTTACACCGGGTCCATATATAGAGAGCATACAAATTATCAAAGGAACTGGCTCAGTTATAAATGGATTTGAATCATTTACAGGGCAAATAAATTTAGAATATTTTAAGCCAAACTCACCAGAGCATCTTTATTATAATTTTTTTGGAACAGCTAAAGGAAAGTTAGAAAATAACTTAAGACTTACAAAAAGAAATGGAAAATGGAAATCTAATTTGTTTGTTCATCAGTCATATCATGATATTGAAATTGATGAAAATAATGATGATTTTTTAGATATGCCTCATCTAAATCAGATTAATTTATTAAACAGATGGAAATATGAATCTAATGATATTGGCGCTCAATTTTTTATAAGAGGAATTTATGAAAACCGAGAAGGAGGTACCATAGAAAACGCCCCAATAAATTATGATGTAGAAATTGAAAATAAATTAATTGAATTTTCGTCCAAAACAGGAATTAGAATGCCAGAAAAGGAGGGGAAAAGCATTGGCCTACAAACATCATTTAGATTACACGAAATGGACGCTCAGTACGGTGATAAATTATTTGAAGGAGTACAAAAATCAATGTATTTAAATTTAGTTGGTCAAACTTACTTTAATAAAGAAACAGACAACCTCTTTTATGGTGCAAGCTTTTACGCTGATCAATTTAGCAACAGCTTAGATAAATTAAATCTATCCACAGCTGATATTATTCCATTGTGGTACAGTGCAAACTTATTTGAAGAAAATAGACAAGATATTATACCAGGAATTTTTTCAGAATATACATTTTACTGGGACAATATCATAACTCTCACAACGGGATTTAGAGCTGATTACTATAACATCACTGAAAATTTATATGGAATTCCAAGATTAAATATCAAGTATAACCCAACTGAATCAACTGCATTTAGATTAAGTGGAGGTAGATCACTTAGGGTTTCAAATTTTCTAGCGGATAATATTTCTCTTTTAGCTTCAAATCGAGAAATTTCTATTTCAGCTAATATTTTACCTGAAATTGCTTGGAATTATGGTTTTAATTTTACCCATTGTTTTTATTTAAATGAAAGAGAAGGAACCTTAAATGTTGATTTTTATAGAACTATCTTTGAAAACCATGTTGTGGTAAATCTTGAGGACGAAAGAATTTTATCTTTTTCAAATTTGACTGATTTTGGGCAAAATATTTCATTTTCTAATGCTATACAATTTGATTTTTCTTATTCTCTTTCTGACAGATTTGATCTTAAGTTAGCTTATAAATTAAATGATGCTAAAACAACATATCCAGATTATAATATGTGGGATTACACTGAGCTTAAAGAAATACCTTTATTGCCAAAGCAAAGGGGACTTTTTAACTTAACTTTTTCTAATTTAGACGAAAATTGGCTTTTTGATGCAACTTTAAACTATATTGGAAAAAGTAGAATCCCTTCTCATCAAGAAATATCAAAAGAATATTCGGATCCCTTTTCTCTAATTAATTGTCAAATTACTAATAAGATAAATAAATTTGACTTTTATCTAGGAGTTGAAAATCTTCTAGAATACAAGCAGGAAAATCCAATAATTGGATATAATAATTCTGAATCTGATTTATTTGATGCTTCCTTGATCTGGGCCCCAACAATGGGTAGGAGAGTTTATTTTGGAATAAGGTATAAACTGTCAGATTAAGATTTTAAAAGTGTTTGCAGAATATTTATTGCGGAATCTGCTATAATGGTTCCTGGACCAAATATTTCATGTACTCCTTTTTCATAAAGAAACTCATAATCTTTTTTAGGTATTACCCCACCTGCAATGATTAACATATTGTTATCTTCTTCATTGATAATGTCTATAAGTTTTGGAATTAGTGTTTTATGACCTGCAGCTAGAGAAGAAATTCCTAAAATATGAACATCATTTTCAAAAGCTTGTTTAGCAACCTCTTCAGGAGTTTGGAAAAGAGGAGCTATGTCAACATCAAATCCTAGATCTGCGAAAGAGGTTGCAACAACTTTTGCGCCTCTGTCGTGTCCATCTTGTCCCATTTTTGCAATCATAATTCTGGGCCTTCTTCCATTAAGTTTAGCAAATTTGTCTGACAATTCTTTTGCTATTTTGAAGTTTTTATTGTTATCTATTTCCATTTTATAAATCCCAGATATAATTTGATTGTTTGCTTTATATCTACCAAAAACTTTTTCACATGCAAAGGAAATTTCTCCAAGAGTTGCTCTTAATTTCGCTGCTTTTACAGCAAGATCAAGAAGATTTCCATTACCATTCTTACATGCCTTTGTAATTTTCTCAAGAGCTAATTTAATCTTTTTTTCATCTCTATTTGCTTTGATTTGCTTAATAAGTTTTATTTGCTCTTCTCTAACTTTTTTATTATCAATTTCTAATAAATCAAATTCTTTGTCTTGTTCGTTTATTGAATGTGTGTTTAATCCAATAATCAAATCTTTCCTGCTGTCAATTCTTGCTTGTTTTCTAGCTGCAGCTTGCTCAATTTTCATTTTCGGAATTCCTTTTTCAATTGCTTTTTCCATACCACCAAGTTCTTCAATTTCTAGAATATGTTCCCATGCTTTTTTACATAAATCTGATGTTAGTTTTTCTATATAGAATGAACCACCCCAGGGATCAACTGTGTCGCACGCGCCAATATTATCTTTTAAATGTATTTGGTTATCTCTCGCTATTTTTGCTGAAAAATCACTTGGCAGAGCTATTGCTTCATCCAAAGCATTGGTATGTAAACTCTGAGTTCCACCCATAACTGCTGCCATTGCTTCAATACACGTTCTTGCGATGTTGTTAAAAGGATCTTGTTCAGTTAGAGTCCAACCGCTTGTTTGACAGTGGGTTCTCAACGACATGGATTTTTCATTTTTGGGATTAAATTCATTAATCATTTTGGCCCATAGAATCCTACCTGCACGTAATTTTGCAATTTCCATAAAATAATTCATTCCAATACCCCAAAAAAATGAAAGCCTTGGGGCAAATTCGTCTATATTCATTCCAGACTTTACCCCATTTCTTACGTATTCTAGCCCGTTTGCTAGTGTATAAGCTAACTCAATATCAGCTGTAGCCCCTGCCTCTTGTATGTGATATCCTGAGATTGATATGCTATTGAATTTTTTCATATTTTCTGAGGTATATTTAAAAATATCTCTAACAATTCTCATAGAATTATTTGGGGGATATATATAGGTGTTTCTAACCATAAATTCCTTTAAAATATCATTTTGAATTGTTCCTCTAAGTTGATTAAGTTTTGCTCCTTGTTCTTGGGCAGCAACAATATAAAATGCAAGAACTGGAAGAACTGCTCCATTCATTGTCATAGAAACTGACATATCTTTTAGAGGAATTCCTTCGAAAAGAAGTTTCATATCATCAACGGTATCAATTGCGACTCCAGCCATTCCTACATCCCCTTCAACTCTTGGATGATCAGAATCAAAGCCCCTATGAGTTGCAAGGTCAAAAGCAACAGAAAGTCCTTTTTGTCCTGCTTTAAGATTTTTTTTATAAAAATTATTAGATTCTTTAGCAGTTGAAAATCCAGCATATTGTCTTATTGTCCAAGGCCTATTTACATACATTGTACTATATGGTCCTCTTAGAAAAGGGGGTGAGCCAGCAATAAAATTTAAATGCTCAAGATCTTTTAGGTCCTCTTCATTATAATAGTTTTTTATCTGGATTTTTTCTGATGTTAAAAATGATGAAGAACTTTTTTGTCTTTTTTTAGAAACTGTAATTTCATAATCTTTTAAGAATTCACTGGTGAGATACTCTACAAAGTAAGATCCATGAGAAGGATCTTTTACATTAGTTAAATAACTTTCATTTACTAGTATATTAAATTGATTTCTAGCAATTCTATCAGAAAAATCATCAGTTTCTTCATAATCAAAATTATGTGCCTTTGAATAAATTGCATTTGAACCACCCAAAATTGCCGACATGTATTCAGTTGTACTTTTAAAAATATTATTTAAACCAGACTTTTTAAATTTTGTGCTTATTGAAGTGCTTATGTACGGATTTTTTCTTGCAATAGTATTACACAATATTCTAAATGCACGAAGTTTTGCAATCTCGAAAAAGAAATTACTTTTAATCTGAAAATGAAATTCTATGTTGTCTTTATATTTAGTTAAAGCGTTTAGTCCATTTTTAATCTGTTGTTTTATATTCTTTCCTTCTACAAAAACAATTTTTTTTATTTTCTTAAACTTTGTTTCTGAACTCGTTTGAATACCCCCAACTATTTTATTTAGATCATCATAATTTTTGAGCTCATGAATAAAAGCATCATTAACATTTATAAAATCTAACTTTATGTACTCAGTTTTTATTTCTTTTAATAAAACCTTTAGATTGGAAGGATTTGAGAAGCATATTCCATCAATTCCAGCATTGAGAGCATTTAAAGCTTTTTTGTTTGCAGTTTTTGGATTTGTTGCATCAATTAATTGAAGGTTTTTTATCTCATCAGGAAAGCCTAAAACAATATTGTTATTGCTGTGCTGATAATAAGGAGAAATTTTGATATCTTCATATTCAGAGTAAAGATTATTATATTCTTGCGAGGTAAATTCAGATTCAGTTTTTTTCTGCCAGTCTTGAAAACTCTGGTTTTTGAAATTCTCAAAAAAGTTACTCATTGTTATTTCTTCTTATAATGTAGACATCTTCATTTTCTTTTTTCATTAAAAACTTTTCTCTAGCAAACTTTTCTCTTTTTTCTTTGTCATTTAAAAGATCTTGATACTCAGT
>CEUG01105493.1_pt1 | contig 11672 bp, 11 predicted proteins | sample 531421 | NCBI WGS metagenome assembly CEUG01 (sample SAMEA2622901, study PRJEB7988) | marine metagenome | biome: marine biome (ENVO:00000447); feature: surface water layer (ENVO:00002042); material: "saline water (ENVO:00002010), including plankton (ENVO:xxxxxxxx)" | depth 5 m | reverse complement strand
CCGGCGGATTGATGCAGACAGAGCTGATCGCGGTCCCTACGACGTACAGCGTATCGGAGACGATCGAGGCCATTCGAATGCTCGCCGAAAAAGATGACGATCTCGATATATACGAGATCTTTGTGATCGACGAACGCCATCGACTGGAAGGGCAGATCTCCCTCAAAACCCTGATCCTCGCTGATCCCACCTCAACACTTGGTGGGCTACTCGACGCAGAACACTATTGGGTCCACCCCGAGCTCGATCAAGAAGAGGTCGCCGACTACTTCCAAAAATACGATCTCATCAGCCTCCCTGTTGTCGACAAAGGACACCATTTGCTAGGGCGCATCACTGTCGATGATGTCGTCAACGTCATCGAAGAAGAGGCCTCGGAGGACATCCTCCAGCTCGCAGGGGCCAACAAACAGGATCTCGTCTACGACAAGATCCTGAGGAGCGTAATGTTGCGTATTCCCTGGCTGTTTACCAACCTCGGTGGAGGGTTGCTGACGGGATATTTGATGTGGTTGTACAAAGCGACGCTCAGTGAGATCCTCGCGCTCATAACATTTGTCCCCGTGATCACAGGGATGGGTGGAAATGTTGGGACACAATCATCGAGCATCACGGTCCGAGGCTTCGCGATCAATCGTATCGACTTGAGCAACTTTGGCCGCTACCTCTTCAAAGAGATGCGCGTTGGTGCGTTGCTTGGTGTACTATGCGGGGGCTCACTGATGCTCATCGGCTACCTATGGCATGGTAACCCAATGCTCGGTGTCGTTGTAGGATCATCCCTGTTTATGGCCATGACACTCGCGGCCATCACTGGCTCTTTGTTCCCTGCGTTTTTTACTCGCATCAAGATCGACCCAGCGTTAGCATCTGGGCCGTTTGTCACGACGATTAACGACGTGACAGGGATTTTGATCTATTTGACCACTGCGACGATTTTTCGCCAATGGCTTTTGCACTGAACCTTGTTCTTACTGTGGACTTTGAGACAATAAGAAGTCTTCCTTCACCATGTACCATGCCTATGGGAGAGTCAGAGAATGGACGTTGCGAGCTTACCAGCCGTCATCACCCCTGCGTTGTTTTTTGAGAAGATGCTCATTGAATGGGCTGAAGAGATCTTTACCCCTCCCCCTCTGATTGAGGAGGTCAAATTTGCCATCCAGATCGACCTCGTGGGAGATGAAGGTGGGATGTGGAGTCTCCACTTTGATCTGGGCGATGTAGAGTGCCAAACAAGCCCAGCGATGCGACCTCTGCTCGCGTTTAAAGGACACAGTGACGCGTGGATGACGACGTCTGGTCAGTGGCTAAAGGAGTTTGCACAAAAAATCGAGGACGCAGGCGGTCCAGAGGATTTTATCGAACAGCTCATTGAGAAAGAGCGCCAACAAGGACACCCCGAGATTCGCTTGACAGATGATATCTTGCAGGCACTTCTCCAACACCCAACCATGTTTGCGTTTACACTCAAGGACTACGAAGGACAAGATATGCACCTGCTCATGGGGTTGTGGTGCACGGACTTCTCCAAGAGTCCTGATATCACCGTGACATTAGACGGAGAAACGCTACGTGCCTTACGTGACCAAACACTCCACCCACTCAGCGCCTGGAAGCAAAAAAAGATACTCGTCGAGGGGAACTTGAATCTCGGCCTGAAGTTGGCCAAAATACTCCGTCCATGATCCAACATAGACCTCTATTCCATGAGGCTTGTCACCAAAATCTTACCACCTATAAGACCATCGTGTCGGTCTTGGCAATTCGCAGTGGGATGTGGTATGGTTGGGATTGGTTTCAGGAGCAAGTGGTCACGGAGAGACCAAAACATCAGGTAAATTCGGTTTTTGAGCCCGATAAGGACAAAACATGCACGAAGAAGACCAGTTTACGATTGGGATTGATTTGGGGACCACCAACTCGTGTGTCACGTTTATGGATGGCAACCGTCCACGTGTTATCCCCAATCGCTCCGGTTATTCAACGACGCCTTCGATCGTCGCCTTTACCAACAAAGGTCGTCGTCTCGTGGGTCAACTCGCGAAAAGACAGGCGGTGGTCAACTCCGCAAACACCATTTACGCTTCAAAACGCCTTATAGGTCGTCGCTGGGACAGCCCCCTTCGTGCAAGGATCCAGGAGATCGTCCCCTACCAACTCTCTGGCGACATGGGTGGAGGTATCCGTATCGACATCCAAGACCAACACTACTCCCCCGAAGAGATCGGGAGTATTGTCCTCGCGGAGCTCAAACTCGTCGCCGAAGAATACCTTGGACACTCCGTCACCAACGCGGTGATCACTGTCCCTGCCTACTTCAATGATGCACAGCGTCAGGCGACCAAAGACGCTGGTCGGATGGCTGGCCTGGAAGTCCTGCGCATCATCAACGAACCCACAGCCGCTGCACTTTGCTATGGATTCGGCAAACAAAACAACCAAAAAATTGCCGTTTACGATCTGGGAGGAGGGACATTTGATATCTCTATCCTCGAGATCAACGATGGGGTCTTTGAGGTCCTCTCGACAGCAGGAGACACCTTCCTCGGTGGAGAAGATTTTGATCAACGTGTTATCGAGTGGTTGGTGTTTAGCTTTGCCAAAGAGCACAAGATCGACCTGCGCAAAAACAAGATGGCGCTGCAACGTCTAAAAGAGGCTTCGGAGAACGCCCGCTGTGAACTCTCAAGTGTGACAGAGACCGAGATCAACCTGCCCTTCTTGATTACAGACAACCAGGGACAAACCCTCCACCTGCGAAAAGTCCTCACACGAGAAAAACTCGAGACCCTTACAGCAGACCTGATCGATCGCACCATTCAAATTTGCCAAAACACACTCGAAGAAGCATACATCAGCCCCGAAGAGATCGACGAAGTCTTGTTGATCGGTGGGATGTCACGTATGCCCAAAATTCAACAAGCCATCACACAACACTTTGGTCATCCCCCAAACAGAGGTATCCACCCAGACGAAGCCGTCGCGCTCGGCGCTGCCGTCCAAGGTGCTGCGCTGCTCGAAGAACGCACAGACGTCCTCCTACTCGACGTGACCCCCCACTCCCTTGGGATCATGATCGCGGGCGGTTTCTACCAAATCCTGATCGAACAAAACACCACTGTCCCTTGCTCTCACAGTCACATCTTTACGACCGTGAAAGACTACCAAACACAGGTCAAGATCCTCGTGCTCCAAGGGGAATCATCCAGGGCTGAGGAGAATGAGCTGCTCGGAGAGTTTGTCCTCGACGGATTGCGTCCTGCGCCTCGTGGTGAGGTACAAGTTGAGGTCACATTCTCGATCTCGGCAGATGGGATTGTCTCTGTCTCTGCAAGAGATTTGGAGACCAACCAACAACAATCGATCCTCGTCACCGCCACAAGCCGACTCAGTGAAGAAGAGATGCGGCGCATCATCGAAGAAAACCGAGACTTCGCGCTAGAGGCCAAGACGAGCGAAGAGTTCGAACGGCAGCGCAGTGTCGCAGAACAAGATATGCAACACATCCTTGACTTGCTTCCACAGGTACAAGAGATTGTAAGTAACTCCTCTTTTGGACAGGAAGCCCTGGGCAAGGCCGAAGAGATCATTCTTCGCACAGAACAGGCCATCGAAGAGGAAAATTTGATGGTGTTGGCCTCTGTTTTGCCAGCCCTTCAACGAACAAGGAAGATATTCCGGCAGATCCTCGACCACTCCCTCAACAGTGGACGAATGTAGCAAGGGCGTCAGTATGGATAAGCGCGCACAACTCATCGCACTCCTGGAAAAAGGCCTGGACCATTTTGGCCAGGGTGATCTCGACACAGCGAAACAAAACTGGTTGCAGGTCCTCTCACTCGATCCAAGCAACGAGAAGGCCAAAGAGTATCTCCAGTATCTGGAGACCGAGTACCCCGGAAATACAAACGCAATACCAGAAGCGCTTGAGGCAGATCTTCCCTTTCAAAGTCAAGATCACATGCATGCCTACACACAAAGTGGACAAGCGCACATTCCAGTACACGATCCACATCATGTCCCCGATGATAATCCGTGGCTCTCTCATCCCTCCACCCCACCAGAAAACAACTGGCAAGCGACAGAGCTTGAGCTTGAGCTTGAGCACGAGCCCAACGGGGAATGGAACCCTTCAGGAGATGACTTTTTGCGCCCAAACGCGCAAGAGTGGAGCCCTTCCCCACACGAGACAGCCCCTCCACAGCAAACCTACGAATACCAAGGTCCCAACGGATACGCACAGGACCCCCAATATACACCACAGTACGATCCGCCCGCTTCCCACGCTGAGACGATGTACCCTAGCTACCTCGACTACAACATCGAATCCGAAGATCTCAGCAGAAGCCCCATCCCAGAACCGCTAGGTCCTGCACAACCTGTCGAACCAGAACAATTTCTCGAAGAGGATTTCCAGGACCCTTCTCCAGCCGCACAACACAACCCAAGTGGCTACCAAGTCAACTACTCACCGTACAATACAGAGGCTTACCCCCAAGACGTATTGACCTCTCGCTACGAACCAACAAAGCCACCACAAGCCGATGTCTCAGCGTATTACCGCGAGGAAGACATCCTCCCTCAACCCCCTCCGCGCCCAAAACCAAAGATCCGAGAGCGGTTATCCAACCAAGCAGATACAGCTCAATCATCCTCCGCCAACATACCCTCTGTAGAAAACAACAAGGGGCACCACCCATACGACTCTTCAGCACAGCACACTTCTGCGCAAATGCCGATGGAAAGTACCCTCAATTACATCACCCCAAACAAGACAAAACATCCCCAAAGCAAAAGTGGTGATAACTTCTCTCTCCCCCCTTGGGCATCAGACGCGTTTAAAAAGACACTGACCCCAAAACCAGCGTCCCCAAAATCTCTGGCCAAGGAAGCCTTTGCAGAGACATACATCGCTCCAAACAATGACAACCCCCCTCTCGTCGCAGCACCGAGCAATCCCCCTCCTGCAGATGAGCCCGACGACGAGTTGGAGCTCCTACTCTCCGGCGCAGAGGACCTCATCGATGCGAGAGATTATAGCGGCGCAATGGAGCTGTTAGAACTCTGCCTTGACTCATCTCCACACCACGGCAAAGCCAAAAGCCTCGTGCAGAAATGTGAACAGCAGCTCGCATCGCAGTACCAGGAACAATTTCAGGATCTTGATATGATCCCAAAGATGGACTGTCACCCTGATCAGCTCACACAGCACAGACTTGACCACCAAGCAGGTTTTGTCATCTCACAACTCGATGGACATACGAGTATCCAAGATCTCCTTCTGATCACAGGGCTCGAAGAATTTACGTTGCTGCGCATCCTCAGCCAGCTCGTGGATAAAAATCTTGTTTCGCTCTCTTGACATGGCTTGCGAATTCTCACGGTGTATGCTACACCCTACAACGCAAGCACCGAGCTATTGCAGCCAAGAGAGTTTCCAAAAAAGCTCCCATACAACCACACTCACCAGCACACTTCACTCGAGCTGAGCTCTTCATGTGCATGTTGCATCACAAAGACACCAAATCCCACACCTCGCTCGTCCATCTCTCTCGTATATTTCGCGGCCTGACCCCTTGGTTCCTCGCCACACTTGCGTGTCTACTGCTCGCCTGCCCGCTCCAGAGGAAACCCTTACGCCCTTACCCCCCTCCCCCCGCAAAGAGCAGCGCAATCACTCAAAAAGTCCGATGGTTTCGCACCTCTTTTTACAATTACTACCAACTTGAACGACAGCTCGCAAACCCACAAGATCGACTCAGAAGGTTGATCAAACAATTCCCCAACATCGCCACGCTGACCTTTTTTCGAAACCAGTCGTATGTCGAGAAGCGCAAAAAGCAAGGCCAGAGACTCAACAACCTCGCACAATTTTATATGCTCATGAACCTCCTCATCAAAGAGACCATCCCCATACCATCCACTCCCCCGAAACAACGCTAACATCGTTTTCCCGTACCACGACAAGGAGAAGGTAGTCGATGCCAAAAACAAAACCGGAGCTCACCCCTCACAACGCTCCACACACCGCCTCGATGCAAGATGCAGTCCGCTCGCTCCTTGAATCCTCTGGTTTCTCAATGGACGAACCCCACTTACAAGACACACCACAACGTGTCGCGACTTGTTGGCAAACACACCTGCTAGATGGACATCAAATGGACGCAGCAACCCTGCTCTCCGAAACATTCCCCTCCGAGGGGCAGGGACTCATCGTCGCAAAAGACATCTTTATCCAGGGACTTTGCCCTCACCACCTCCTGCCATTCTTCGGAAGAGCACACATCGCGTACCAACCTGATGAACACATCGTCGGATTTTCCAAGCTCGCAGAGCTACTGCAATGTTTCTCACATCGATTGACGCTTCAGGAAAAAGTGACGCAAGAGGTCTGTGACGCTCTCGAACAACATTTAGGCGCAAAAGGGACAGGCTGCATTATAGAGGCAACCCACACCTGTATGATTTTACGTGGTGGTGAGCAACGACAAAGTCAGGTCTTGACCAGTCAATTTACAGGCACCCTTAGAGACAATCCCCCCTGGCAGCAAATGATGCCCTCCTCCAGGCTCTAACGGACCAACCTCCCTCTACGCAACACAAACAAACACAACAATCCAAGAGACCACAACAGCCATCCATCCCCGTGAGCAGAGACTGTTGAGCAACCAAGTCCCCTCTCAATATCGATCTGTTTGTAGATTGGGACGTTGATCTCTTTGGGTTTGTAGAGTGTACAGACGGCTTGTATATCATCCGCGTCGAGGTCTCTCTTTTTGAGCTCTTGGTCGAGCGCTGAGGCGTACATGGTCGCCTTTTCGACGTCACTGTGCCCCAAACCGACCATGTGCCCAATCTCATGTGTCACTGTATTTTGGATGTCACGGAAGATGTTGTTCTCATCCTCCGTTTGTGTGGTCAAACGGAACAATGGGTTGGACGCATTGATCTCCATATCAGCGTCCAAGATCTCACCAGTATCGAGGTTTTGTGTGGTCGTCGTCATCGCAAGGGATTGTTGATCGTGACGCCACTGCCCCTGATCCAAGAAAAAACGTATGAGATTGGTGTTGCAACTATCACAACTCTCATTGTAACCAATCGCCGTTGTACTTGGAACACGGCCTGTTGACTGGAATTGCAATGGTGAGGCGATCCCACCACATGTGATCCCAGCCCACGCACGAAAAGAGTTCTCAATCGCGTCGAACTCGCTACCAGAGACTCCCCAGTCCTTGTTTTTTTCGTAGTATTCTCCAAGCCCCGCGGTGTCGATCGCGTAGCCGATCGGGAAGCGCTTCCAGTGAAGTGGTGCGCCATTGTCCGTTCGATTAAACTCATATGCGGAGGCGAGACGATGTCCCCAAGGCGCCGCTTGAAAGAGACCAACGAGCGCAAAAAAGAGCGCGATACGAAGATACATTTGTTGCATTTGTATGTCCTCTGGCACAAAAGTACGGGGAAACAAACCCACACCACGAACGAGCCACAAACTTCAGGTGATGTGAGAAAGAATCCCATTGTGCGAAAAGTACCTGCAGGTACTCATTCACCCACAAAACATATCACTTTTTACGATGATATGGAAGGCTCCAAAGAGTCGGGAAACAAAGAGGGGCTCGAACCCAAAACACATCCATTGCGTTGAACCCAGGCCTGCCAATCCACATCAGGCTCAAAGCGAAACAGGATGGGAAAAGGGAAACGCTTCGCGATCAAAGCCCTGTCAGCATACTCTGGTGCAAAGTGTTGCTCGGGTCCAATGTGGATGCACACAGCCAGACGACCAATGTCTTCGGCAGGCCCCCACACCTGAGGAATATACCAATCCAACCAACCAAAGAAGTCAGCGGTCATCTCTTCACTTGCTTCAAAGGTAACAAGCTCTTTTCCGTCCAGTCCAAGCCACTGTTGGAATGCAGGTAGCAACTCGTCTTCCACCATGGGTACAGCTGCGACTCCCGCCGCAGACACTCCCCAATGGTTGAGAAAAAAAAGCATAATATCATGCCATTCGTCGGTAAGCCCTGGAAAAGTATACTTGTCTCGCTCTGTATCCAATCGTTCACTCCTTTCATCACGATCACACGATGCAGTGGCCAAATGAGCCAACATCTGATCCAAAATCAACCCGCAAATCGTACCCCTCACAGGCGCTCTTGACAAGGTATCTGCTTACGTTCATGATAACGCACAACAAGAGAGTACATCGATAACACCTACAACCTCCCTACCGAACTTACTTGGAGCGCATACGAAGGAGAAAAAGTATGAAGAAATTGCTCACTCTCGCGATCATGTTCGCCGCGACACCTGCATTTGCGAACACACCTGTTGCAAAAAAAACAACAAAGAAGACCGTCGTCGCTAAAAAAGTTGAAGCCAAAAAAGTTGAGGTCAAAAAAGCAGCCTCACCGACAACCAAGGCGACCAAAAAAGCTCCCGCCACAGAGCCTCCACTGTACAGCATTGACTCCGCAGCAAAACCGGCTCCACCAGCAAAAACAGCTCTCGCACGTATCCTCAGAGCACAACACCTTCGCGTCTGTGTTCGCTCAGATGTACCTCCATTTGGGTACTTTACAAACAAAGGCCTGACAGGCTTTGACATCAGCCTCGCGACCGAGCTCGCCAAGCGTATCAGCATCGACTACAAGAAAAACCTGCACATCGGATGGACTGTGATCACCGCTGGCGCACGTATCACGAGCTTGCAACAAAAAACATGTGATATTGTCATCGCAGCATTTTCCTACACGAAAAGTCGCGCAAAACTCGTCTCCTTCAGCAAAATCTACTTGTTGACGGACAAAGTCCTCGTCGCAGCAGCGAACTTGACCAGGAAAACGCCTGTGATCGCCCGTGTCAAAGGGACAACAGGTAAACTCGATATCAAAGGTGAAGTGCGTTACTACAACAACTATCAAGAGATCATCAACGCGATGGAAGAAGGCACTGTCGATTACGTCATCGCAGACCGCCCCATCGCGCTGCACATGATCCGAAGCGTGACACGCCCCTTCAATATCACCAAAACACTCTCCAAAAACGCCGAACATTATGCTGTGGGTATGAACAAAGGCGACACACACCTTTTAAAAGCCGTCAACAGCGCGCTCTCAAGTCTCGCTCAATCAGGACGTCTTACGTACCTTCACCGTCAGTGGCTCTAACCCACTGACTCCAAGTACTGCTCTCTCCTTCCACCCCTTCTCTGCCTGTTCCACCCAAATTTTGATCATAGAAACACCACGCTCATATTGACGAAATGGGTCCTTTGCCTGTACAAAGAATGGACGCAAAAGCATATTCTCATGACTGCGGACCTCTCAAGAGACCGATGCATACAATATGCGTTCAGGACAGCTCATCCAAAAGAACCCGGCCAAGTCGCCGGAATAAGGTATTTGTGGAGACGAAAAAGATATGGCAAGTTACGGAACCGCCAGGCCGACAAACCTAGGTGGCTACCAGCTACAACGAACCGTCACAGAAGATCGCCTGGGTGTTCTTTACTACGGCACAAGCCCACAACATGCACAACCTGTTTGGGTCAAGCAGTTCCACACAGCGTTTACACAAGACGCCGCTTTGCAACAACGCTTTCTGGATGGGATCCAATACCTTAGACAATTCCAACATCCGAGTATCTTGCGCGTGCTGGATTTTGGTAACGATGCACAGCATGGTCCTTTTGCGGTCACAGAGTCCTGTGACGGCCATAGCTTTCAACAATTGCTCTCCGAGCGACAACCCCTCAGTAGCTACACCATTCAGGCATTCATCGAGCAGTTACTCGATGGAATTGAATACCTGCACCGTTCCTCGCTGATCCACGGCGATCTACATTTGGGGAGCATTTACCAGGACGCACAACAAAACGTCAAAGTACTGCACCTCGGACACGGTTGGTGGTGGAGTGACAGTTTGCGCGAGTCGGGTGGTGTCACACAGCACTCGGAGTACTATCTCGCGCCAGAGCAAAGCAAAGGCTACGCGTGGGATCATCGCGTCGACATTTACGCCTGTGGAGTCATCCTCGCAGAGCTGCTCATGGGGACTTCTTTGTCCCTCAAACCACGCGCAGAGCTGTTTACGAAAGAACAGTCTCTCCGCGTCTCTACGCTGATCTCCTCCATGTCTCAAAGCGGCCTGGACCTCGCTCAGATCGAAGGTGTCTTGCGCAAGGCGCTCGCGCTCAACCCCAACGATCGCTTCCACTCCGCAGAATCATTTAAGCTCGCGTTGCAGGGGGCATTCACTCCATCAAGACCTGCACAAGCCGCACCTCAAAGCTTCAACGAGGAGGTCAAAACCGCGAGTCGCAAAGAGTTCAGCAACGAAGACTACGACGAGATGCTCGGCGACACAGGATTTGCAGATGATTCAACGGTCATCCAAACCATGCCCAAGCTCGACGATGAGGTAGAAGAGCTCAGCACGGTCCGTATGAGTGTCGATGAAGCCATGCAAAACATCGACTACCAGGAATATCTCAGAAGCAATGCTCAGGCGACACAGGCCTCACAGGTCGATCTCGCAGCACTTGAATCCGAGATGCTCGGCATGGATGAAGATCTCACGCGCCCAGGGATCGCCCCCCCCGACTCACTCCCTGCGCTGACCCCGATGCCTACCATTCGGGCATCAGGAAAAGAACTCAGGGAGTCCATGCCCAACGACCCGTTGGAGGTCACCTACGTCGGACCTCGCGATGTCGCACGCGCAGCCGGTGGAAATGAAGAAGCCACTCCCATGGGTTGGCTCAAATGGGCTGCGCTCCCTGTCGGAGTGCTTATTCTCGGTGTCATCGTTATCTACGTGATCCGCCCGACAACACCACTGCGTGCCCCCGCGCCACCACCGCGAAAAGTCCACGTCACAATGGAGCTCAACACAGTCCCCGGTGGAGCTGACATCTGGGTCAACGGTGAAAAAACAGGCAAAACAACACCTGAAACCATTCGCTCGCGTGTTGGGAACAAGCTCGTGATTCAGTTGCGCAAAACCGATCACAAACCCATTACATTCTCATGGCTTGCCAAAGCACACAGCAAGCGAGAATTTACACTCGAATCGACCAAACCAAAGGTCATTCCGGATACGAACACACAGCCCGATGCACCTCAACCAAGAGCCATCGCCAAAGTCGGGAAAAAAACAAACAAGAAGCCCAGAAAAGTCCGCACGGCAGGCACCTCTCCGCTCCCAAGAATCAGCGGCAACATGGCCATCCTGTCACTCAAAAGCGTCCCCCCCAAAGCCAAGGTCATCGTAGGTGGACGGCAGTGGCCCGGGAGAACACCTCTCCGCATCCGCGTCACCCGTGGTGTCAACGTCAAAATCGTCATCCAAAAATACGGCTATCATCACGCCTTCTTTCACTGGAATGCCGACAAAAACGAAAGCAAGTCCATCCAACTCTACCGATACAGCTGGTACAATCCCTGAGACATTTCAACACACAAACCAAATTCTTGATGACATCCACCTCATTCTCCTCTATCATATCAACACCCGCAACCTTCCTAGAGACCCGCAATACATCGACATGTCTGGCCATTTCATACACCAGACAACATACCGCTCCCATAACCTGGAGAAGAGGAATCCATGGGTGAGACATCTTCCGAGTTGATTGGCCTCGTACTCAAAGACACCTACCGCAT
>CEUG01010488.1_pt1 | contig 11687 bp, 8 predicted proteins | sample 531421 | NCBI WGS metagenome assembly CEUG01 (sample SAMEA2622901, study PRJEB7988) | marine metagenome | biome: marine biome (ENVO:00000447); feature: surface water layer (ENVO:00002042); material: "saline water (ENVO:00002010), including plankton (ENVO:xxxxxxxx)" | depth 5 m | reverse complement strand
CAATCCGCCCCGAAAGAAAATCCGCTTGAAGGAGTGGAAACAGATTTGAGAGTTGATGCAGACAAACTTTCAGAAATCCAAAAAAACACATCATTCGATTCTACACCACTAGAGTGGATGTGGAGAGTTGCCCAAGGGGGTTCAATAGGACGAGCCGCCCTAGCCCCCCTAAACATAGATCACGAAGTTAGATCAATCAGGACCAAGATAGGCGGATACAGTGAAGCGAGGAGGAGGCTGGACTCTTTTCTGCGAAACAAACTCGGGAGATACGATGTTGGTAGGAACGATACTGATGACGGAGCAGCGAGTGGATTGTCACCGTGGATCCACTTTGGTCACATATCATCCTACGAGATTCTCTATTCAATCCTGGAAAAGGAGTCATGGACGCCTGGAGATCTAGATGAAGCCTCAACGGGCAGAGGCTCTAGGGCAGGATGGTGGGGACTCTCTGCTGGCGCCGAAGCGTTCGTTGATCAATTGATCACATGGAGGGAACTGGGTTACAACTTTGCCTTCCACAGAGATGATCACCACTCAATCGAATCTATCCCGGAATGGGCAACTGTTACTCTATCAGACCACTCAGACGACCGGGGTGGCATTTACACCTTCGAGCAAATAGAAGCTGCTGAAACCGAAGACGAGGTCTGGAATGCAGCCCAAAGGCAACTCAAAGAAGAAGGGTTGATCCATAACTACCTCCGAATGCTTTGGGGAAAAAGGATTCTAGAGTGGGCACCATCCCCAGCGGATGCGGCTGACTGGATGATCAAACTGAATGATAGGTGGGCCCTCGACGGCCGTGATCCCAACAGCTACACCGGGATTTTCTGGGTCATGGGAAGACATGACAGGCCATGGGGTCCGAAAAGACCGGTCTTCGGCAGCGTTCGCTACATGTCATCTGCTAACACAAAGAGGAAGTTGAAACTGGATGGTTATCTGGAACAGTGGTCCGCTGGTACATCGTCTTGGAGCGGAAATAAATGACTGAATTCACACACGAGACGTTGACTGAAACTCCGAAAGAGACTGTCTTCGATTGGCATGAGAGACGGGGCGCCTTCCACAGGCTGACGCCTCCATGGGAAATGGTCTTGGAGAAAAGGGCGGATGATGACATCCCCGCCGTGGGGTCAGAGAGGATCATGAAATTTGTAATGGGTCCCGCTAAAATGACCTGGCATGCAAAGCATACCATCTATGACCCGCCCAATTCTTTTGGGGAGACCATGTTGAAAGGGCCTTTTTGGAAGTGGGATCATGAGCACATTTTCGAAGAGGAGGATGGAGTCACCAAGGTAACTGACAAAGTGTCTTACAAGGTACCCTTTGGAGTATTGGGAGAGTTTGTCGACAAATTGCTCGGCGGACGCCTAGTGACCAAAAGGATAGATAGGATGTTCAAAGCAAGAGAGATCAGGCTACAAAGGGACCTCTCCCAACACGAGAAATACAGATCCATCCCAAGAAAGAAGATACTCATCGCCGGGTCCAGTGGACTGATAGGTACTCAACTTGTTGCCTTCCTAGATACGGGGGGTCATGATGTATACCGTCTAGTGAGACGCAGGGCGGAACGTGAAGACGAGATTGAGTGGGATCCGAAAAATGAAATTATCAATCCCGAGGAGATTGAAGGCTTTGATGCGATCATACACCTAGGTGGAGAAGGTATTGGGGACAAGCGATGGTCAAAGAAGAGGAAGGAAGAGATTCTCACTTCACGGACTGGCAGCACGGCGTTTCTCGCTAAGACAATATCTGAATTAAAATCAAAGCCAGAGGTCTTCATGCTGGCGAGTGCGGTAGGGTACTATGGTCACAGCGACAGGCAAAATCTTACCGAGGATTCTGAGTTGGGGGTTGGATACCTATCAGATGTATGCTCAGCATGGGAGAAGTCAGCACAGGCAGTAGTTGATTGCGGTGTTAGAACGATATGGTTGAGAACGGGAATCGTGCTTTCAGGAATAGGGGGTGCACTCGGGAAAATGCTCTTTCCCTTCAAAATGAACGCTGGTGGACCGATAGCCTCTGGAAAGCAATGGATGCCTTGGATTTCAATGGACGATCAGATCTACGCGATGCACGAGCTTTTGCTAAACACAGAAGCTAGCGGCCCCTACAACCTAACTGCTCCCAACCCAGTGAGCCAGAAAGAATTTGCAAAAACTCTCGGACATGTGATCAATAGGCTCGCAATTGCACCGCTACCATCATTTGTAGTCAGAATTTTATTCGGAAAAATGGGTGTCGATCTACTGACTAAAGGTCAACATGTCGTTCCACACAGGCTAGAAGAGATTGGATATGAATTCACACATAAAGATCTGGAGAGTGCCCTTCGTGATACTCTGGGTATGTGGAAGAGCTCGTGAAGAATAATTTGGACATTCTCGAAAAGGTGTCAACTGTTGCTAGCAGGTGATTCCTCGGAGAACATTAGTGGCAGCACTCTGAGCGCCGTGGGTGCGAGAACCATGCTTGCTACCAGTGCGAGTCCAATCATGACCGCACAGAACAAGCCAAAAGTCGAGAAGAATCCCATAGAGGATTGCATTATCACGAGGAAACCTGCGATGTCAGACAGGGCTGACCCGACTAAAGCAAGTCCTGACGCCCCTCCAACCGATCTAATCGAGACAAGTGGATCTGCCGACTTTTCCATCTCTTCACGATATCGCTCAATCACGTGTATGACGTAGTCTATCCCCACTCCGAGGGATATGGCTGCGATCGAGACTGTTATCATGTTCAAGCCGTAACCTGCTATTTCGATGAGTGCGTAGAGCCAAATTATCACGACTGCTATGGGTATAGTTGTAATGCAAGCGAATATGAATGCCTTCCGACCCCACGCGGCGCAAGCCAGTATTGAGGCCAGAAACACGACTGGTGCGGCATCCCAACCGACTATCTGGGCAGATATGAGAGTGAAAACCGCACCGATTACGGCAGATGAGGCTATTTGTCCAGTTTTTGGTTTGTGTTGAATTCTTGTGATGACCTTGCCATCAGGCCTGTACCCCCACCACAATGTAGCCATGCATGCCACAAGACCCAGAGCTAATGTCCCTTGCATTTGGTCCTGCATTCCATCTGCAGCAATGAAGCGTACCACTGGATCCCCAGTTGGAATGGCCCATGAAACGGGATGCATTTGGTCCTCGAGCGCGTCTGATATGGGAGCCCTCACATGAAGTGGCGTTGATGACAGATTCCTGAGGGGCTCCATATCCTGAATGAGCTGTTCAAGAGCTGGTTCTATGAGGGGGAACTGTTCAGGGTCCGAAAGGCCAAATCTCATCGACATTCGAACGTAATCAGGAGTTTTCCCGTCTACAGTGAGCCAATGCGCGTCGGGGTCAAGTTCGTCTTCCGTCTGGATGAACTCGGTCACAAGTGGTGCTGGTATCTCTGGGTAGCCTCCGCTTGCTGGCACTCCGTAGTTTAACACATAACCATAGATGAATATCAGACATTCACGGTCATCAAGGTTGGGAAGTCTTACAGATCTCCCCTCAAATGGGTTGTAGACGAATGAAGTATTACATCCAACGCCCCCATCTTCCATATCGGGATTCCATCCTTTCTCTACATATGGAGTGATATTCCATGCCATTGCAGCTTTAGTGCCCAGTACAATGTGGTCAAGTGCCAACAGTTCGGCTTGTCCCGTTGGAGTCCGAGATATCTGATCCGGATCTCCTTCGCCGTGAGAATTTATGTTACGTCGTAGCTCCTCAATGGCCTCTATTATCATTGGATTAGCTATGTCCCCTTCGACTAGAATGTAACCTGGCTCTCCATCAGCAAATCTCTGGCTTGCCAAGTTGACGCCCAATGCAAAATCTGATTCGGGGTCCAAAAAATCATCAATTTGGAAATCGCCTTCTAGGTTTGCCATAGGACTGAGGGCCATTATCGTCAGGATGACTGTGAATCCAGCGACAACGGGGGCTTTGGAGTAAGCACTGGCAGTGGTATTCGCGAGCCAGCTGCTCGGGACGAGGTGTAAAACGTCAGAACGTTCCTCTTCTAATCTACCATTAGCGAGGAGATACTTGTCATAGTCCAACCTGATCAGGGGTACCCAAAGGCCTGTAAGTAGAAATGCGGAGAATACCCCCAAACCTGCTTCCACACCAAACGAACGCAAGGCGGCTATATCGGATGAAAGATTGGCCAAAAATGCCACAATGGTTGTGAGGCTTGTTAACATGATTGCACGACCGACCTTTGATATCGACGTGTGTCCGGATTCTTCCAGTGATGCTCCATTTCGCCTCTCTTCCTTATAGCGATGCAGGGCGTGTAATGAATCGTCGATACCCAAAGCGAGAACTAGGATAGGGAGTAGATTGGAAAACTGGGACCGAGCGATTATCTGATAGCCGGTTCTTTCCCCAAAAATCCAGATCCACCCAATTGACCCCTGCATCCAAATCAGAGCAAGCGACAGGCCGAACCCGACTATTATAACATCAGAAACCCGTCTTAGACTCATCCACAACAAGAATACAACGACTAGACCCATGATCCCGACCAAAAAGGAGCTTGAGAGGAGTTCCCGATTGATCTCGACGTTAGGACCTTCGCCTAGGAGTACTGTGACTACTTCTTCGTCAGTGGCTCTGAGTTGTTCTTCAATTGCAAGGTACAGCCACTCAACAGAGCAGGGTTTCAGTCCCTGTGATTTTTCTTCTTCACATTGATCCATTGTATATTCAATTGGATCTGTACTAAACGACAATCCTTCTCTCTCAAAACCAAACTCAGGTCTTGCATCGATCCATGCGAATGTCCAACCATTGTTTATCATCGCATCCCGATCAAGGTTAAGGATCATCCAAACGGAGCTTGCAGACCATCTACCCGGTCCCCAATCATCTGAAATTATAGTCCCGTCTTCTTGTAAAATTCCGTTATAGGGTCCAATAACAGGACTGTTTTGATCGGGTAAAAATACTCGATCTACAGAAAGGTAGCGCAGGAAAGAGCCCCTCGTGTGGTTGGCCATCCTATGGGCGGCGAGGTCGATGTGCGCCTGTGTTAGGTTAGGGTCGTCAAATGGAAGGCACTCCAACACCCCGCAATCTGACCAATTTGTGGGAGCCAATTCCCACTGAAGCGAGAATGGATTTATCCTATCTCTCGTGACTAGCGATCGGTTGTCCATGAACACTCGAAATTCGTTGGGTAGATCTAGGACGCCCCTGAGGGGAATCCCAGAAATATCAGATGAGAAGTTAAGATAGTATCTGGAAACGTCGTGTTGCCGCAAGATTTCGGCTTTGAGATCTACCTCTCTGAGTACGGTTAGATTCAGAACGCCACCGCTAGGACTGCGTATTCCTTCCCCGCTGTCCGGGAAGGGCTGCATCATTGAAATCGAAGACGGTTCATGTCCAGAGTGGTATGGGTCCCTGACGAAAACTCCGAAGCCCCAAATATTCCCTGCTCCCGAGAACTCCTCTCTCATGACATCGTTTGCCTCAAGCTCGGGAGAATCCATATTGTAAGCTTCAATATCAATTGGTGTAAGCGATGAAATGAAGCCAGGGACCATAAGTGCCGTGATTACAATCACCGCGGCATGGACTCGCTTGTTGTGCAGAATCATGTGGTCCGCAATCTTGGAGAAGTCTCGCACGTGGGTACTCAGTCATCCAACTCTTATGAGGCGTTGTAACCCTATCAAAGGCCTTCCATCCGTAGACGTTTGAGAATTTCCCTCTGGGTTTCTGTGATTTCTTCCGACTCTTTTAGTGTGAATTCTATATCCAAATCGTCACCTCCGTAACTCATATTGGGTATTCTCCTTCGATCTCCTATTTGTGTTCCCGGCTCAACTTCTATCCGTATTGAACTTCCAGAAGGAGTTTTTACACTACATTTCCCACCCAGAATTAGCATACTGTATGGAACACAAACTGACTGAATCAATCTACCTGACTCCCACCTTCTGCCTTCCTTTGCATCTATCCTAATCGTAAGGATTAGGTCGCCTGCGACGCCCACAGGGTGGTCATGGCCCAAGCCTTTCATTCGGATTTTCTGCCCGTGTTTCGATTCTGGAGGGATTTTGACAATAATTGTTGATCTTCTGGACCTTACTCCCCTGCCATTGCACGCTCCGCATGTCCGAGTCGTAGCGAATGAGGATCCCTTGCAGCTGGGGCATAATCTCAGCCTTTGATGATCAAATTCGATTCTCCCGCCTGTCTCCGCCTCGGAATATTCCAGATCGATGCCAGATCTAATGTCTGACCCCCTGTCTGGGTCCTTTTTTTCTCTGGAGGGGTTCTTGTTTCTCTGTTGCCTCGAACCCCCGAACATCTGAGAAAATATATCCGGGACTTCGAATCCAGAAAAATTAGAGTTTCTATTTCTGGGATTGTTTTGGAAGAAATCTTCCATCCTTTTCGATTCATCATATCGACTTCTGGCATCTTTTGTACCAACTTTGTCGTAAGCTGCTTGAATAGATTTGAACATCTCTTCTGCTGCTGCATCGTCGGGATTTCTATCTGGGTGGTGCTGCCTTGCAAGTTTCCTATATTGGCGTTTTATCTCCGCATCGGTCGCGTCCCGTCCCACCCCGAGTACGCTGTAGGGGTCCTCAGACATGGTGCCAAGACTGGGATAGTTAACTTGAATGCTCTCGATCAAAGAGATCAAATCCCTTCGCCCAGCAGGAAATATAATGGTACTCAGTTGGGCGGTATTCAGAAATTATGCCTTGCATGCTGAAGAAATTGGTGGCAATATCACAGATTATCCTCGGTTCTTCTTGATGCCTCATAGTTGCAACGTAGAGGCAGAACCAGATGGGTCAAACATCATCAGACTCGCCGATCCCAACGATCACGTTGACCACGAGGTTGAGATGGTGGTAAGGCTGGGTGAAGATCTGAAGCCCGAGGCAATGTGCATCGGCTGCGATACGACAAATAGAACTCGCCAGGGCAAGGCAAAGGTAGAGTCATGGCCATGGCTGGAAGGTAAGGCGTTTGTTGGATCCGCTGTGCTAGGCACGTGGACAGAATGGGATCCAAGGGCGATGAGGCTCATTTTGTCAGTGAATGGCGAGGTCAAACAGGATTCATCCACATCTGAGATGATTCATTCCGTAAACCTCCTGATTGAAACATTGGTAAACTGGTACGGACTAAGTCCGGGTGATTATGTTTGGACTGGAACGCCTCACGGGGTTGGACGGATGTTTGAAGGCGACGTTGTAGAATGTCGGATGATCAATCTTGAAGGAGAAGAGGTGAGTAAAATCAATGCCGTTTGTGTCATTTAGATACCATAGAGATAAATATCTGGGTCGCCATAATTGAACATGGAAATAGAGTTGGACTTCTCCCCAGCATTCACAATGGCAACTGCAAGACTCGCCCCAGGAGAGTCCATCAAGGTGGAGCCGGGAGCAATGGTTTCACAATCACTGGGCCTAGATTTGAAGACTGGTATGAGTGGTGGAGGCGGATTGGGAGGCTTTCTGAAGAGCATGGCCAAGGCAGCGTTGGGAGGTGAGTCATTCTTCCTTAACACGTTCACTGCCGGTCAAGGAGGAGGATGGGTCTCCCTTGCACCCTCCGCGCCGGGTGACATCAAATCATTCGACATAGCGCCTGGAAGTAACATATTCATGCAGGGCGGAGCTTTTCTGGCTTGCACGCACAATGTGAATTATGACACAAAATTCCAGGGAGCTAAGTCCCTATTTACCAGAGAAAGCATGTTCTTCCTCAGAGCCTTCTCGGAGGGAGGAACGGGGCAAATCCTCTACTCTGCATACGGGGCTATCAAGGAGATTGATGTCACACCGTCAACACCCATACGAGTGGATAACGGCCATTTGGTTGCATTCACAGATGGCATACAGTACGGAGTGGTACCATCAGGGGGGCTGAAGACATCCCTGTTCGGTGGAGAGGCTCTAGTATTGGAAATGCAGGGATCTGGCAAAGTATGGATACAAACCAGAAACATGGAAGCCCTAGCATCGACCTTAGTTCCCTTCCTGCCTCAGAGGAGTAATTAATCCTTCAAATACCTTGAATGATGCGACAATAGCGAACAAGACAGCAGATACAAGCGCAATCATCGATCCGCTTCCCGTATCTAACTCTGCGGAGAAGTACAGCCCGAGTATCACTGAGGTAAGGCCAAAGAATTGAGTCAGGGCCAGACAAGAACGAAAACTGCGGGCAACCAGTTGCGCAGTTGCAGCCGGAGTCACCAACAAAGCGGTGACCAAAAGGGTTCCAACAACTTGCACCATTGTTACGACCATGGCTGCTGTCACTACACTGAATAAAAGCCCAATAGCCCTAACTGGGATCCCTTGGATTTGCGCTGCCAGAGGATCCACCGTCGTCGCGAGCAAACCGGGATGTATCAGTATCAATGTAATCAGGCACACAATGCATAGAAAAGCAGTCATATCGAGATCTGAACTATCAATCAATAGGAGATTTCCGAAAAGATATGCCTCGATATCGAGTGTTATTCCTCCTCCAGAAATTCTCAGAACCACAAGTCCGAATGCTAACATGCCTGTAAGAAATATTGCAATCGAAGCGTCACCAGTCAGCATCTCCCGTGATTGCATTTCATAGATCAAAATGGCTGCTGTAACACTGAACAACAATGCATAAGAGAGTGGTGATGTTGCTCCCAAGACTATTCCTACGGCAACTCCTCCAAACGAGACATGTGCTAATCCATCGCCGATTAGTGATAGGTTTCTGATCAGCAGGAATGTGCCGAGGAAGCCTGATACGACTGTGACCATCACGGCAGTTAAAAGTGCACGTTGAAACATTTTCATCGTGAAGAAGTAGGGGAAGAACTCACCCGGCACGTATGGGGCCATCCCCTCGAGGTAGGGGGCGATAAAATCGAGCAGAAACACGCCTATACCCATGATTAGGCCCCCTGATTTTTATTCACATTCCAATCATAATCGTGGACTCCTTCAATTCCCCGAAGGTCGGCCAGCCTTTCCAAGTCAGGAAACCGATTTGTAGGTCCGTCGAATCTGATTGTTTCCTCCAAGAAGATCATTCTGTGGGCTGTTTGGCTTATCGCAGTAAGGTCATGGGAAACCATCAAGATGGTTTTACCTTGATCGTGGCAGAGTCCGTCCAACAATTTTAGGAAAGAGTTTCTGGAGTCGCGGTCAATCCCCACGAGAGGTTCGTCTAGAAGGATGAAGTCTGCTTCTGTTGCTAGCGCACGCGCTATTACAGCCCTTTGTTTCTGACCTCCCGATAGTCGACTGATGTTAGTATTTTGAACGTCCTCCAGGCCGACCATTTCGATGGCTCTAAGCGTTTTTTCCCTTCTTCCGTTGTCGGATATATCGAATATATTGCCCGAGTGTAAGGTTCCCAGTCTGACTAATTCCCTTACTGTTAGTTTTACATCCCTCGGTAAATTTGAGGCTGCTTGTGAAACCCACCCGATCCTCCTGTGTAAATTCCTCGATCTCGGGGGGTTGCCGTAAATCGATATTGTTCCACTGTGAGTTCTGAGCACACCTAGTATTGCAAGTAGGAAAGTGGATTTTCCACTTCCATTGGGGCCAACAATTCCAACGAATTCTCCCTCGTCCACAGTAAGGCAAATATCCTTGATTATGGTTTTCCCCGACCGAACCACCGAGAGGTCGCATACATCCAGAATCGGTGCGACCAAACAGGACCCTCCGCGTTAATGCCGACCGTCTATCGAAAGAATGTATTGGAGGCTTTCAGGACCGGGCTAGGATTGTAGCCTGGTTCTGATATACTCGTATCCTAGGTTAATCGCTAGAGCAGTGAATATTGTTCCGACGAACAAAATAGGAAATAAATCCGTAGCATGCATTTTTCTTCCTCCCAAATTATCGACGACTGATTTTTCAGTCTTAACAGCCGATTCCAGATATCAGATTTTCTCGATTCTTTTCCATCATTGAAATGTAGTCATCGTCAGGATTACTGGGTCTGAGTTCCATGGTGTAAAGGATCTCTACAGTAACACCAGTTTCCTCAACGATACTCTGTACGGCAGTCTGATCCGTGTATTCTTCGACAAAGAGAACAGTTAGGCCCATCTCATTGATTTGGTCAACGACTTCAGAGATTTCAGCGGGGGAAGGCTCTGCCTCTGGGTCTAGTCCGTGAACTGTTAGGATGTCGATGTCATATCTGACAGATATGTAGGAATACGCATTGTGGTTTGCAACGATTGTTTTGAGGTGGCCTCCTGAATCGCAAGTTCCACCTTCGCCGAATGCAGAATTGAAGCTTGTGTCAAGTTCAATCAGTTTCGCTGCAAATGCCAATGTATTTTCGGCAAATGTTGGTGCTCCAGAGGGGAAGGTCTCGGAAAGTGCTTCTTCGACAACTCCTAACTGGGCTCTAAAAGCTGCTGGACTTAGCCAACTGTGTGGATCATACTGAAACTCCTCTTCGTCAGTGTCAGCGACTATCTCTCCTTCCTGGTGGTCGTCATCTTCATCGGAGTGGCCTTCTCCCTCATCGGAATGATCGCCGTGACCTCCATGGCCGCCATGATCACCGTGGTCTTCATGTCCTCCTTCACCCATCAGTATGTACATGTTAACGTCGGTGGGGACAACAAATCCGTAGTCGCCCTCTTCATCGATGTGTACTATTGCGTACCCAACTTCACTGTGTTCTCCTGATTCCTCGTGGTCGCCGTCATGATCGCTTGGTGCGCTATCTTCAGAGACCCACATCATTCCAGCTGACGTGCAGTCCTCTTCATGAGTGAACGAGGTGTTTAGGGCGTGGTTTGACATGTCATAGCAGACCATGTGCTCTGGGAACGTCAATGTGTAAGCTACCCGATCTGTGCTGATCTCTGGAAGGTCTGAGTGCCCGTCCTCGTCCCCGTGGCCGTCTCCTCCCATCCACATGTGGCCGGCAGCAGCACAGTCCTCCTCGGTAGACTCGTAGTTCTCGTGGGTCGTGGTGTTGTGGCACTCCCCGTGATCGTCATGTCCGTCCTCGTCCCCGTGGCCGTCTTCATGCTCGCCGTGATCGTGATGTCCACCACCTTCTTGGGCGATTGGTTCTACGTCAGCACCGCTTGAGTCTTTGAGATAGTGTGTATCTCGCTCAAATTCTGTTGGTACATGCTGAGCATATATCGCCAATCCTGCAAGGCCTGTTGTGTCAATGGTGTACCCTGAGTCATCGCCATTCCCGACGTGTAGCTCGTAGCATGACCCTGATGGGTCTATTGAGTCGATTATTCCTCCATCCTCAACGACTGTGCAAGATTCTGCTTCAATAAGCTCCTCGACTCCCTCCTCCAAGGTGTGCATGGTTTCCTCAGTAGGGTTGTCTGTTGGGATGAGCACGATTCGCATCGACGGGTCAGCATATTCGCCCCCTACTTTCTGCATGGACCATGAGTGTGATGTATCATCTATCTGGAAGATCCCTGCCCACTCAAATGCTCCCTCACCGTGATGGTGGTGGTGTGCGTGGCCCCCCAGCATTTTGAGTGCTGCAAAGTTGAACGTTTCATCATGATCTGATTCAAATTCGAGAATGTGTTCCCCTTCCTCCATGTGGAACACCTGAATAGCGGTGTCAGTGGGGCAGTTTGCTGGGTCGGCTAGGACTTTTTCCGGCTGGACGTGATCATGG
>CEUG01020892.1_pt1 | contig 11782 bp, 9 predicted proteins | sample 531421 | NCBI WGS metagenome assembly CEUG01 (sample SAMEA2622901, study PRJEB7988) | marine metagenome | biome: marine biome (ENVO:00000447); feature: surface water layer (ENVO:00002042); material: "saline water (ENVO:00002010), including plankton (ENVO:xxxxxxxx)" | depth 5 m | reverse complement strand
TTTAATCTTAATACTTCATATCCTCTTAATTCTAAAATTCTAGAAATTGAATCACCTATTATCGTTGATCTTAAATGTCCTACATGCATTTCTTTGGCTATGTTAGGACTTGAAAAGTCAACTACGATTTTTTTATTTTTTGAAGATGTTATTGGAATTCCTAATCTACTGCACTTTTGATTTGATATGAATTGTTTGATGAAAATTATTTTTTTTAATTTGATATTTATAAAACCAGGGCCAGCGATATCTATACTTTCGCATAAAGACTGCATATCTTTATTTTTATTAAGTAAAATAATAAATTCAGAAGCTATTTCTCTTGGATTTTTTTTTAATATCTTTGATAAAATTAAACTCACATTTGATTGATAATCTCCAAAAGATTCTTTTGTTGAAGGGACTAGTATACTTTTTCTAACGCTATCAAACTGATTAATTTCGTTATTAGATTTGAGGATATCTTTTAAAGACATCTCGAAGTAGTTGGTTAGATTATTAAAGGTAGTTAACATAAAATATATTTGTCCTAAATCCTAAATCAATAATAACGCATGCTTAAGTCAATCCAACTACTTTTTGTTGTTGAGGAACTTGTTGAAATGTAATCTATACCATCAATTAAATAAGCATCAATTTCTTTCGGATTGATTCCTGAAACTTCAATTATTAAATTTTTTCTATTATTTTCAGAAGAAATATTTTTGGATAATTGTCTTAATTCATTTATAGAACTTTTTAAAGATTTTTGATCAAATTCATCTAATAGCAAACTATCCGCACCTGCCATTAAAGCATCCTTAGCTTGATTTAAATTTTCGGCTTCAATAATGATGTGAGTTGTAAATGGTGTATTTAATCTTATGTTTTTAACAGCATCATGTAAATTATTACTCCATGCTATATGGTTTTCTTTAATCATTGCAGCGTCATATAAACCCATTCTGTGATTTATGCCGCCACCACATTTAAAAGCATATTTCTCAAAAATTCTTAGTCCTGGAGTTGTTTTTCTTGTATCAGCTAATTTTATATTAGTATTTTTTAATTTAGAAACTAATTTGTAAGTATAAGTCGATATCCCTGAAAGGTGCATAGCTATATTTAAGCAAATTCTTTCACTAGCAAGCAGACTTTTTGATGGACCATTTATTTCTAAAATCTTCTCTTCCCTAGAGAATTTTTCTCCATCTTTAATAAATAAATTCACTTCTATATTCTCATCAATTTTGTTAAAAATTTTCTTAACAATTGCAGATCCGCAAAATATACCCTCTTCTTTAGATATCCAATGTGCCCTCCCACATTCCTTTGTTATGGCTGCCCTTGTTAAGTCTCCATTACCTAAATCTTCTTCAATCCAATTATCTATTATTTTAGATATTTTTGGTGTATTTAAGTCCAAAATTAAAAAATTAAAATTAGTTTTATTTTAAACTCTCATATTTAAAAATATTTATTTATTAATTAGAAATTTACTTACCAATGCAGAACTTAGAAAATATATTATCTAGTAAGTCTTCTGTTAATTCTGTTCCTGTTAATTTGGATAAATTCTTTACAGCTTCCCTTAATTCTATTGAAATCAGGTCAAATGGTAGTTGATTTTCAATAATCTTATCTATATCATTCAAGTTATTCAAACATTCACTCAGATTTTTTAGCTGCCTTTCATTTAAAAGGATATCAATATTATCAGATCCAATAGAAGAGCATTTCGAAATTATTTTATTTATTAGTTCTTTTTCCCCAAAATTATTTTTGATACTTAATAATAAAGTCTCTTTGGGTGTTTTTATTTCTTTAAGTTGTTTTTGATTAAGCAAATCTTTCTTATTACCAATAATTGTTATTAATTTACTTTTTGGAATTTTATCAATTATTTGTTTATCTTCAATATCAAATCCAGATTGAAGATCAAAAATGTAAATTATAAAATCTGCTTTTGATATCATTTCTAAACTTTTATTAATACCTATCTTTTCTATAACATCATTTGTAGTCCTTATCCCTGCAGTATCAATAATACTTAGAGGTATATTTTTTATTGTTAGATTTACTTCAATAATATCTCTTGTTGTTCCTGGAATGTCAGTTACTATTGCTTTTCTTTGTTTTGAGAGAGAATTTAACAAAGAACTCTTTCCTGCATTTGTTTTACCAATAAGAGCTATAGATATTCCATTATGTAAATATGAATTTCTTTTAGAATTCTCAATTAAATTTTTTAAATCATTTTTAATTAGATTTATGTTTTTTGAACAATCATTATAATTAAAATCTATAAATTCTTCTTCAAAATCAACTCTTGCTTCTATCTCAGCAAGTTGATTTATCAATTTATTTTTTAGAGTAGAAATCCTTGAATTTATAAGACCCTTCACTCCATTAAATGCCAATTCAGCAGCTCTCACATTTTTTGAGCTTATTAGCTGATTAATCGATTCTGCTTGAGAGAGGTCTATCTTCCCATTTAAAAAGGCTCTTTGGCTGAATTCTCCTGGGTTAGCTAATCTTACTTTTTTTTGACTCAATATTATTTCTAATATTCTATTAACTACTACAACTCCCCCATGGCAATGTAGCTCAACTATATCTTCACCAGTAAAACTATTTGGCCCCTTCATTACTAATATTAATATCTCATCTATTAATTTATTATCTCTATAGTCTTTTACGTATCCATGAAAAACTCTATGGGATTCCCAAGCAAACTTTGACTTAGTTTTGATAAGTTTCTTAGATATGCATATGGCATCTTTACCAGATACTCTTATTACTGCGACTCCCCCATGTCCGACATTTATAGCAGAAGCAATAGCAGCTATAGTATCTCTAATAGGGTCTATATTATTCATCTCTCAGTTTGGTTTAAAAATTAAGTAAAATTATCATTGTAATTAATTTCTTTGGTATGAAAATAATTAAGGAATTTAATAGTAAAAAAATTCTATCATTATTTTGGGAGCAAGATGGTAGTCCATCTTTTAACGCAAAAGGGATTGCAGTTGGTGTATTTAGCGGATGCTTCCCTTTCTTCGGTTTTCAAACTTTATTAGGAATATTTTTTGCAAGAATAATCAATGGAAATTTATTACTTGCAGCGATTGGCACTTGGATAAGTAATCCCTTTACTTACATACCACTTTATATATTCAACTTTAAAGTTGGTTCTTTATTTTTTAAAAATAATTCTGAAAATATTAATTTTAAGGATTTAATTGGTGACGATATGTGGAATCAAGGCTGGATTTTTACCTCAAGATTATTATTAGGCTCTTGTTTAGTTGGATTATTTTTTGGATTATTTTTTGGATCTTTAACCTTTTATTTCTATTGGTTTAGGTCAAAAAAAAATTAATTTAGATTTGCATTGATTGTTAATTTTTGAATTTCTGTAATTATTAGAAATTTTTAAATTAACGAAAGAAACTAAAAAATAATAATGATTTTTATTTGGACTCTACCCTTGCAATATCAATCACGTCTGCCATTGATTTTATTTGATCAATAGTTCTATTTAATTGAATAAGACTTTCTAGTTCAACGCATAGATTGATAATTGCAGGTTTGCCTAAAGCTGTTTTAACGCTTGCATCACTAACATTAATCGATTTATCAGATAATCTAAGGAGTATATCTTTTAATACTCCCACTCTATCGATAACTTCAATTCTTAGTTGTATTGGAAATTTATTTTCATTTTTTCTTTCACTCTCATTCCAAGAGACTGGCAATCTTCTCTCAAAGGGGATAGGATTTATATTTTCGCAATCTCTTCTATGAATAGTAATCCCATGGTTACCAAGAGACACCGCACCAACAATATCCTCTCCTGGTAATGGACTACAACATTTACCAATTCTAAAGTCCAGACCTTCAATTCCTGCAATTGGCGATTTCTGATTGCTTTTATTATATTTTGAATTATTATTTTGATCTTTAATATTTTGGACTAGTTCAACATTTGTTTCTTTTTTAATTTCTTCACTAATTATTTTCATTTCTTCTCTTAATCTATTAAGAACTTGATGCAATGTTATTCCTCCATAACCAAGAGATGCTAATAAGTCTTCAGTATTTTTTAAATTTAATCTATTAGAAACTTTTTTCATAGCTTCTCCAGTGATCAAAGATTCAAAACCACTTTTGCCAATTTCCTTTTCAAGTAAATCTTTTCCTCTTTTAATAGTTTCTTCTCTGTGACTTTTTTTATACCATTGTCTAATTCTATTTTTAGCAGTTGGGGTTACTGCAAAGTTAAGCCAGTCTAAGCTGGGATTTGAATTATTACTCGTTAAAATCTCTACAAAATCACCATTACGAAGCAGCGTTGATAATGGTGATAACTTGTCATTAATTCTGATGCCATTGCAGTGATTCCCTATCTCTGAATGAATACGATATGCAAAATCAATTGCAGTTGAACCTTTTCTTAGGCTCACTACATCCCCTTTTGGGGTGATTACAAAAACCTCTTCATCGAAAAGATCTTCCTTAATAGATGCTAAATAATCATTATGATCATTATCGTTTGCTTCTTGTTGCCACTCAACAAGTTGTCTTAACCAATTAAATCTTTCCGTTGTGCCTAATGCAGGTGATCCACCTTCTTTATATTTCCAATGTGCTGCAATACCAAATTCAGCAACTTGATGCATATCAAATGTGCGAATTTGAACTTCAATAGGCCTGTGTCTGCCTATTACAGATGTATGGAGTGATTGATATCCATTGGGTTTTGGTAAACCAATATAATCTTTAAATCTGCCAGGTATAGGTTTAAATGTATCATGAACGACTGCTAGAGCTCTATAACAACTATCAGAATTTGGGACAATAATTCTTAAAGCAGCAACATCATATATTTCATTGAATTGCTTTTGCTGCCTTTCCATTTTACTCCAAATTCCATATAGATGTTTTGGTCGACCATTAATCTCGAATTCTTTTAATCCAGTAGATATGAGATTATTTTTTATTAAATTAAGTGTTGTATTTAATCTTTCTTCTCTATCACTTCTTTTAATCGATATTTGATTTTTTATATTTTCATATTCTTCAGGTTCAAGAAATTTAAATGCCAAATCCTCGAGTTCCCATTTAAATCTATTTATACCTAATCTATTAGCGAGGGGAGCATATATTTCTCTGGTTTCTCTTGCAATCCTTTTTTGTCTATCTGGGCTTAGCCACTGAATAGTTCTCATATTATGTAGTCTGTCAGCTAGTTTTACTAAAACAACCCTTATATCTCTAGCCATAGCCAAAAACATTTTTCTTAAATTTTCAGCTTGTGCCTCGGTCCTATTAGTAAAGTGAATGCCTCCCAGTTTTGTCACACCCTCTACAAGTATTTTTACTTCCGCTCCGAATTCTTTTTCAATTTCGGAAAGAGGTATAGAGGTGTCCTCTACTACATCATGAAGAAGACCAGCAGCTATTACAGATTGACTTGCGCCTATCTCTTTTAGAAGATCTGCTACTGCAATAGGATGAATTATGTATGGTTCACCACTCGCTCTGAATTGACCTTTATGAGCAGAATATGCAAGTTTTAAAGCTTTGAAAATGATGTCTGAATTTAAATAATTTTTATCTTGAGAGTTTTTATACGTTTTTATATTTTCAAGTAGCCATTTTGGGAGGTTTATTCCATATTCAAAGGATTCACTTTCAAAATCAAAATTATCAGGCAAAATGGTTTGAGAAACCATTCGGTCTTTTTTCTTGTTTGAATTTGCATTCGCTTCAAACATGGGAAATTGCCTTTTATCTATTGTATTTATTAACTGTTAACTTTGCTACAAAAATTATGAAAATAAGTTCAAGCAATATTATAAAGATCTGTAATTTGTCAGTAAGTTATAAAAATAATAAAAGACCAATTTTGAATAGTCTTACACTAGATATTAACAAAGGTGAAAATCTGGCTATTATCGGGCCATCAGGTTGTGGTAAAAGTACATTTGCTAAAACAATTGTACAGATGCTACCAAAAGGTTCAAAAGTATATGGGAAGTTATTAGTAAATGGCAAAGATCCAAGCAGATTCAATAAAGAAGAATTACAAATATTTAGAAGAACTGTATTTGGATTTATTTATCAGGATTCAATAAAAAAATTAAATCCTCTGATGACTGTTGGCGAACATCTTTTTGAATTGATGAAAATTCATTGGAGATATAAATCAAATATTTCCATTAACAAAATGGTTAGATCAGTTTTTCATAAAGTTGGTCTTAGTAATGAAAGATTAAATTCTTATCCTCATGAATTTAGTGGTGGTATGCGTCAAAGAGTTTGTATCGCATTAGCACTAGCGCTTAATCCAAAATTATTAATTGCTGATGAACCAACAACTAGTCTTGATACGCATACTAGTTATGAAATAATGAAAGAACTTTTATATTTATGTAAAAAATTTGGTAGTACTTTAATTCTTATTAGTCATGATATAAATTTAGCTTCAGCTTGGTGCAATAAGGTAGCTATTATGAATAATGGTTGCTTCGAGGAATTTGGAGATATTAAGAAAATTCTAAAATCTCCAAATTCAAAAATTGGTAAAAAATTAGTTAATTCTATTAATTGTGATTTGAAGCCAAAAAGTTTTTTAGACTTAAATAGAACAGTTATTCTAGAAGTTACAAATTTAAGATATTGGTTTAAATTAAATTCTTCTATTTTTAGACCAAAATGGAATAAGGCTCTTAATGAAGTTAGTTTTAAATTATTTACTAATGAAACATTGGGAATAGTAGGCATGTCAGGTTGTGGCAAAAGTACATTATCTAGAGCCTTGACAGGACTCATAAAAGTTAGAGGTGGATATATCAATTACTTTAAAAGTGACAATAATCAAAATAGTGAAAGATTTTATAAAAGAAACAATATTCAAATTATTTTTCAAGATCCTTTCTCAACTTTAAATCCAAAAATGACCATAAAAAATATCTTAGAAGATGTTTGCTTCATTAATAATATTTTTAATAGGAATGCAATAATTCATGAAATTAATTCTTTTCTAAAACAAGTAAATTTACCTACAACAGAAGATTTTATAAATTCTTATCCACATCAATTATCAGGTGGCCAATTACAAAGAATTTCTATTGTAAAAGCTTTATTAGTTAAACCAACAATTCTTATTTGTGATGAAAGCGTAAATATGCTTGATGCTGCAATCAAAATTGAAATACTTCATTTGTTAAGAAAAATTCAGGAAAATATGAATTTGACTATTATTTTTATTACACATGATTTGGGATTGGCAAAAAATTTTTGTAATAGATTATTGGTAATGAGTAATGGGAGAATAGTTGAAGAGGGTTATCCTAATGATATTTTTGATACACCAAAACATCTTATAACTAAAAAACTTTTAAAAAGTTCTTTGAATATTACTTAATTTGATTTATTTTTCTAATTAACTTTTTAAAAGTAACTGGCAATTCAGCTTCAAAGTTCATTCTTTCTCCATTTATAGGATGATTAAATCCTAATTTATTTGCATGTAAGGCTTGACCGTCTAATTTACATGGAAGTTTTTTACATCTTCCATATAGAGGATCGCCAAGAATTGGGTGATTAATATGAGCACAATGAACTCTGATTTGATGGGTTCGTCCAGTTTCAAGTTTAAAAGATATTAGAGAATAGTTCCCAAAACTTTCAATTAGCTTCCAATGAGTACATGCATATCTCCCTTGTCTCTCATCAACCACGGCATATTTTTTCCTATCTTTTGGGTGTCTACCAATATTACCGATTATTTTACCTTCTATAGAACTCGGCACTCCATGAATTACAGCCAAGTAATTTCTTGAAGCTATTTTATTTTTTATTTGGATTTGCAGGTTTACTAATGCTTCTTGACTTTTAGCTACAACAATACAACCAGAAGTATCTTTATCTAATCTGTGAACTATACCAGGCCTTAACTTCCCATTAATTCCCGGCAAGTCGTCACAGTGAGCCAAAAGTCCATTAACTAAGGTTCCTGATTTATGTCCTGGGGCTGGATGGACTGTTAAACCTGAAGATTTATTAATTACTAGAATATGGTCATCTTCGTATAAGATATCTAGTTCCATTGGTTCGGGGACCAAATATGCTAGAGGCTCTGGCGGTGGTAACCAGATCTGTACATTATCACTTTTTTTGATAGGAGTTTTTGCTTTTGCAGATTTATAATTAACTAGAACCATACCAGCATCAATTAAGTTTTTAATACTAGATCTACTTTGTTCAGGTCTTTGACTTACTAACCATCTATCGAGTCTCATTGGTAAAGGTAATTTATATGTCATTTCTATAAATTCACCCTCGCCTTCCCCAAATACTTTTTTATTATCTAAATCCATTATGGAACCTCTATTGAAAAATTACCCAGCATTTGATTTCTGAAATCTTCCAAAAGTTTATTTGCCATCCTTCTTGTATTGCCAGCTGTATGCTTTTTTGCAGTATCAAAAATCCATTGATCAGGATCTTGAAATTCATCTAGGAGATCAACACCATATCTCTTAGATATCTTATTGATAGAAATATTGTTAGTATTTTTTTCATATAATTTCAAAATAATTTTTATAAACTCTTTTGCAACAATCTCTATATCGTAGGCTGCTTCTCCTATATCATCACAAATTGCAAGATTTAAAGCAGCTTTCTGATCTTCTATATCAGGTGGAATAACACCTGGAGCATCTAATAAATCGATACCATTCCCAAACCTAACCCATCTTAAATTTCTTGTAACTCCTGCCTTTCTAGCACTTTCAACTATTCTTTTGTTAGCAATTCTATTAATTAAAGCAGATTTTCCAACATTCGGGAAACCTAGCATTAATGCTCGAATAGGTCTAATTTTCATACCTCTAGATATTCTCCTTTCATCAATTGATGATCTTAACTTAGTTGCAGTTTTAATAATTTCTTTGATTCCTATTCCTTTCTTTGAATCACACCAAAGAGGATCAATCCCTTTTTTATTAAACAAACTTGTCCAAGCATCTATAGAATCTCTGGAAACCATATCTGATCTATTAATTACCAGTAAATGTTTTTTATTAATAATCCATTTATTAAGATGCCTATGCCCGGTTGACAGGGGAATACGAGCATCTCTGACTTCAATTATAAGATCAACTCTATTAATTATCTTTGATAAATTTTTCTCTGCTTTTGCTATATGGCCTGGATACCATTGTATTTTGGGTATTTCCACTTTAAATCTGATGTATACTTTGGCAGTTTTAAATAATTCTTAAATATAAGTTATAACTTTATTCTATATTCTTTTTAAAATAAAACTTTTGATTTAGATTAATTTACTAAATTTTAATTTTTATTAAGCCATAAGTGATAGTTGCACTTTTTTAACCCAATAATTATTTATTAGCGTTAGGGTCACGAGGTTATAAAAATTATTCATGGCAAAATTGTCTCTATCAAGTCTAAAGAAAACTGAATTAGAAGGTAAAAAGGTTCTAGTAAGAGTAGATTTTAATGTTCCTCTCAACGAAAGTGGCCAAATAACTGATGATACTCGTATAAAAGCTGCATTACCAACAATTGAATATCTAATCAATAATTCTGCAAAGGTTATATTAGCAGCACACTTCGGTAGGCCAAAAGGTACGGTTAATGAAAAAATGAGATTGACTCCAGTGGCTAAAAGATTAAGTTCTCTCATTAATAAAAGTGTTACTTTAACTAATAGCTGCATTGGAGAGGAAGCTACTTTTTTATCTCAAAATTTAAAGAATGGAGATGTCCTGCTTCTTGAAAATGTTCGCTTTTATGCTGAAGAAGAAAAAAATGATATTGATTTTGCAAAGAATTTAGCGAGTCATGCTGATATGTATGTCAATGATGCTTTTGGTGCTGCGCACAGAGCTCATGCCTCTACTCAAGGAGTTACACAATTTCTAAGTCCATCGGTAGCAGGCTTCTTGCTTGAAAAAGAATTAAAGTATCTTCAAGGTGCTATCGATAATCCTCAAAGACCCCTAGCGGCAATAGTTGGTGGTTCAAAGGTAAGTAGTAAAATTGGTGTTTTAGACTCATTACTTGATAAATGCGACAAAATAATCATTGGTGGTGGAATGATCTTTACCTTTTATAAAGCAAGGGGACTTAATGTTGGGAAAAGTCTTGTTGAAGAAGATAAACTTCAATTAGCAAAAGATTTAGAAGAAAAAGCTAAAAGTAAAGGGGTAGAGCTATTACTCCCTTCAGATGTTGTTCTAGCTGATCAGTTTTCTCCTAATGCTGAAAGTAAGATTTCCAATATAGATTCAATAAATGGGGAATGGATGGGATTAGATATTGGTCCTGATTCTATAAAATGTTTTCAAAATGCGCTCTCTAATTGTAAAACAGTAATTTGGAATGGACCAATGGGAGTATTTGAATTTGAAAAATTTGCTTCTGGAACAAATGCCATTGCAAAAACTCTTGCTGAGCTGAGTTCATCTTCAGATGTTTGCACAATTATTGGAGGAGGAGACTCCGTGGCTGCGGTTGAAAAAGCTGGTTTAGCAGAAAAAATGTCTCATATCTCAACAGGAGGAGGTGCAAGTTTAGAATTATTAGAAGGAAAGATCCTTCCTGGTGTATCAGCTTTAGATGAATAATAATTAATTTTCATTAATAATATTTACTGTTTTTGTAAAAGAAATCATGCCTTCTGGATGAGCTATTATTCCTGACCATACTTGCACTCCTGCTATTGAAGGAGCTCTAGTGACCCTAAAGATACCACCAGAAACTAGTGGTTCTAATTTAATAGGATTTTGAATGATAGAACCTACTTGATGTGATTTAATACCTCCAGCAATTGCGTTATTATCTAGAGGATTATTGACAATAATATCAACATCATAGTTGGCACCTGTCAAAACGTTATCTGGGATTGAAAAATTTATATCTAGTAGATTTTTATCACTTCTTATTGTTGTTAAATGGTTCTTGATAAGACCATTTTTAATCTTCCCATTGTTTATTGAATAGTAATAGTTAAAGGTTGATTTAAGAATAAATTCTTTCCCATTAATAACTTTGCTTCCTGAAATATTAATATCAGCAAAATCTTTATCAATTTTATTTTTTATAGTCCATTTTGAATTTGGAAAATCTTTTACTATTTTTGTAAAATCATCTCTTATTTGTTGACTTTCTTTTTCTTCAAAATATTTTTTAATTACTCCAAAATCTCTTTTATTGAGACCATTTTCTAAATCTAGGAAAATTTTATTTGTTAGAGATTGACTAATTGCTAATTCAGCAAATATGAGATAGAAAAAGATATAAACCAAAAAATATTTTAGTTTTGGTAGATAAGTTAAATTAATCATTTTCTAATTTCTATTTTATTATTTTACTTTATTTAAAGTTTCATGTCTAAGGAAGGAAATAATTTATTAATAGCTGCTAGTGGTACGGGAGGACATATATTCCCTGCTTTAGCAATTGCGGAAGACTTAGAAAAAAATTGGAATATTTCTTGGTTAGGCTTAAGTAAGAGATGTGAATCAGATCTCGTTCCAAAAAAATATAATTTTATTACTCTTAATATTGAATCACCAAAGAAAAGAAATATTGCTTTGTTTTTGGAGTATTTAAAGATAATATTTTCAGCATTTGAAGTTGCAAAGATTATTAAATTAAAAAAAATATCCTTAGTTTTTACTACTGGAGGTTACATATCTGCACCATCAATTATTGCAGCAAGAATATTAGGAATACCAGTTATTATTCATGAATCAAATCTTATTCC
>CEUG01051622.1_pt1 | contig 11861 bp, 8 predicted proteins | sample 531421 | NCBI WGS metagenome assembly CEUG01 (sample SAMEA2622901, study PRJEB7988) | marine metagenome | biome: marine biome (ENVO:00000447); feature: surface water layer (ENVO:00002042); material: "saline water (ENVO:00002010), including plankton (ENVO:xxxxxxxx)" | depth 5 m | reverse complement strand
GGGGTACGATCACAAAAGATTCCATAAATTCCTTGCGGGCAGATTTTGGCATCGAGGATAAGTATGAGGCAATTTATGATGTGTCGGTCGTTGCGGTTGAGTACGAGACCTTGGGCCCAAAAGGGGAAGCGATCATCGCTTCAGGTGCCGTATATATTCCCATCAAAGAAAATAATGAACCCATGTCGTTGATATCCGGTCAGCATGGACTCACCATCAAAAAGTATGATGTTCCCTCCGTGATACCATCCTATGGCTACTTTGGATTTTTTGGAGCAGCGATCGGTTATGCAGCTATACAGCCGGACTATGTGGGTCTTGGTACGTCAGATTATCCCTTTTATCCGTTCGGTCAAAAAGCAAATGGCAGAGCTTTAGTGGATATGGCGGATGGAATGATGACCTATGCTTGCGAGAATGATATTAACCTGAACGATAATTTCTTTGTGATGGGTTATTCGGACGGTGGATATAATTCCATTGCTATGCATCAGGAAATGAACAACAACCCCCGCTCGTTCGATATCGATGCTAGTGTGGTCTTTGCAGGATTCTTTAACCTAGAAAGACCAGCAGGGCTTCAATTCCCAGATGAGATCCCAAACCCGGCTTGGACGGTATTTCCTATTTACGCGATGGATCAAGTGCATAACTTAGGCTTATTGGATAAGGTCATTCGTTCTCCTTATTTAGAGAAATTATCGAATACTTTTTCAGGACAATATGACCAAGTAGCGATCAACAGTCGCTTAACGACTGTGACGCAAGATCTATTCACTAGCGCTTTTATAAACGATTACGATACCTCACCCATATTTGATGCTTACAAACAGCAACTGAAAGATCAATCCTTCAAAGATGTTACCATAAGTGGAGATCTGTTGCTTATTCATAGTAAGGAAGATGAGGTAGTACCATATTCTGAAAGCGTCAATTTACATGACGCTCTTAAAGCAAATGGGCAAAAGGTAGAGTTGCAGTTACTAGAGACCGGCAGTCATAGCCCTGTTGATTACGCGCCCGGTATCATTTCTGCGCTTGACTGGTTAAAGCAATACGACCAAGACTAACGATTGGATTGAAACCCAATTCTCATTAACATGCACTAGGCATGGATAATCAAAAAACAATTACACTTACCATCTTACCTGGAGACGGAATTGGTTCAGAAGTAATGGATGCAGCTCTCATGGTGTTGGATGCCATCTCCATGAAAAAAGGATTCAAATTTGATCTAAAACACGAGCTTGCAGGAGGAGCCTCGATCGACAAGCACGGTTCTCCTTTAACCGATTCTGTATTGCAAACCTGTTACGATAGCGATGCCGTTCTACTAGGTGCTCTCGGTGGGCCCAAGTGGGATGATCTGCCGCAGGATGAAAAACCGGAAATGGGGTTTTTAAAACTAAGAAAAGGTTTAGACCTATATGCCAACTTGCGTCCTGCGATACCATTTGAGGCTTTATTGAATGCATCATCACTTAAGAAAGAGGTGATCGAAAATACCAATATTATGATCGTACGCGAACTGGCAGGTGGCATATACTTTGGAGAGCCCCGCAGTTATGGCAAAGACGAAGCTTATAATACCTTGCGCTATAACCGTCATGAGATCGAAAGGATCTCTAAAATGGCCTTTGAGCTTGCTAAAGCGAGATCAGGTAAGGTAACATCGGTTGATAAGGCCAATGTTTTAGAAAGCTCACAATTCTGGCGTGATGAAGTTCGCAAGATACAAAGCCAATACCCTGATATCGTGCTCAATGATATGCTGGCAGATAATGCAGCGATGCAACTGGTGCGCGACCCAAAGCAATTTGATGTTATTTTAACGCAAAATCTATTTGGAGACATACTAAGCGATATTACGGCTATGATCACCGGCAGCCTTGGAATGCTACCTTCAGCAAGTATTGGATCAAAACATGCCATGTATGAACCTGTTCATGGGACCGCTCCTGAGATCGCTGGAAAGAATATTGCCAATCCTATTGCTATGATCGCGTCGTTATCGATGATGCTTGAGTTTACGATTAAGGATTCAAGAACCTCTCATGAGCTAGATCGATCCATTTCTCAAGTATTGAACGAGGGTATGCGCACCCACGATATTGCACAAGTTGGGGATAATGTGCTCAATACCCATGAGATGGCACAAGCGATCATTGACGCTTTCATTGATTTATAATCATCAACGATCTTTTAAAAAAAGTATTATAAATACCTAACCCTTCTTAAGTTTGATTAAAGTAGCTTTAATTGCGGTACTAATTTTTTTAGCGATAAATATTAATAATAATGGAGGGAGTTATGGCACTAGCCAGAAGAAATTTCATTAAGAGTTTAGGTCTTGGATTGGCCTCTGCAAGCTTGAATGCTAAAAGCATAGCAAGTTTTGGTTCATCAGGTTCTGAGTCACTATTTGTAGCGGATAGAGATCATCCCACACCTTCCCCCAAAGGTTATGACCGATTACCGCTGGAATGGTATCAAAAGCGAGTTCAAACCCTAAAAGAGAATTTATCTAAGAATAAGTTTGATGCCATCCTGCTAGAAAGTGATGTCAATAAGGTATATTTCTCGGGTTGTTTTCGAGGCAGCGGTAAACGAACAACGTGGGTCTTATTTCCCACCAAGGAGACCGATACAGCCTATTGGTTCTCACCCGGACTTGATCGCGATCTGATATCCTCTTGGTGGAGCACAGAAAATAATTATTACTTTTGTTTTCCTCATGGAGAGGGGGGATTTCCCAATAAAGGGCAGGTGGTGAAAGGAAAAACAGTTGACCTATTTGATTGGTTGTTGACCAATCTCAAAAAGAAAGGTTACAGAGGAAAAAAGATTGCAACAGATATGCATCTTACCAATGATCAATTAAAGAAGGTAAAAAAATATCTTCCTAGAACCAAATTTATCAATATCAGTAGTGATTGCGAAAAAATGCGCATCATCAAGACCAAAGAGGAGATAGCATTGACGCAAAGGGCTTATCGATATTTTGATAAGATTCATGCCTTTGCAAGGGATTATATTTTAGAACGTGGCACTAGTACTACCGACTTTGAGATAGGACAAGCATTGCAGACCTATGGGATCAATCTTTTAATGAAAGATATCTATCATGATGGAAAACCGCATAACGCTGTAGGCATGCTGGTGACCTCTGAGTATGTTCGCGCTGGGGTATCCACAGCCTACCCTCATCCGAATCAACTTTTTTACAACAAAGTAAAAAAAGGGGAAGCGGTTTATGTCAACACTGATATCAAAATCGGTGGCTGTGGAGGTGAGGGCTACAGAAATTATCAGATCGATCCAGTTTCACCATCGCAGGACAAAATGTGGTCTGTTGTAGCAGAGACCGTACAGATCATGGTGGAGGAGACCAAACCTGGAGTTCTATGTTCGGACGTAGCTTATAAAGTGCATAAACATCAAGTTGAAAACGGGATGCAGGATTATATCTATCATAGACCAGGACATGGTACAGGTTTTAATTTTGAAGGACATCAAGCTCCCTACTTTTCACTAGGAGACCACACACCCATTGAAGAGGGGATGATGTTCAGCGTTGAGCCCGGTTTGTATGATTCCAGCAAGGGAATTGGTATCAATCCCAGTGATAATTTACTTGTGACTAAAAATGGAGCTGTATTGCAATCCAGGATTCCATTTTCAAAAGAGTGGAGCTATTTAAAAATATAATTATAGAGGTATTCTATGAAGGTTATCTACAATATCAAAATCGCATTTTTATTATCTTCAACATTTGTTTTCTTAGTTCAAGTCTTAGCGAAAGAAAATGCAAAAGAAAACTCACTATCCGCATTAATTGATGCTACCAGCAAGGTTAAGGTTATTTATAAAGATAAAAAAGAATACACTGAAGCTGTTAGAAGATATAGGGAAATTTTATCTAACGCCCAAGCAATAGAATATGAATCACTAAATCTGGATGATCAAGTAGATTATGATTTGTTAATATCTCATATCAAAACCAAAATTTTTGAATATGATACGATAAAGCTTTACACTCTTCATCCTGTATCATATTTTGTATTGGGAAGAACAAATAGCTTGTTTACTCGCCCAGGTGCAATCGCAGATAAAGGTGTTAAAGAAGCAATCAAAGAATTAGATAGATTACCACAAATACTATCCAACGCTAAAGATAATTTGAAAAACCCTGCTAAGGTTTGGACTCAAAATGCAATTTATCAGGCATATTATGCTGGTGTATTATTAAATGATTCTATTCCAATGGCAAAAGTCGATGACTCAAAACTAAAAAGACAGTTAATTCAATCCGCTAACAAAGCATCAAAGTCTGTTAAAAATTTTGAAAATTGGCTTGAAAAAGATTTGTTAAAAAAATCGAAACGTTCACCACGTTGGAAGCCAGAAGAAATAGAGTTTTATCAATTTAATCATGAACATTTAGATGAATTTGGTGTGGAGGCAATGCTAGAAATAGCTCTTAAAGATGAGATAGTAACACGCAAAGAAATGGAATCGTTGGCTAAATTAATTCATCCAAGTGGAGATCTAAAAACTGTATGGGAGAAAATGAAAGATGAAGCTCCTCCTTGGCGGGGAGTTTTGCCAATGGCCCAAAGTTTTGTGGATATTGCAAGTAGTTGGTTAATTAATGAGGGAGATCATGTTGTCACCATACCATCATACGTTGATTATGGTGCAAGAATTACAGCGCCCATGGGACGAAGAGCGCTTTCATTTGGAGGTGCAACCATTGGTCCAACGGTGGCTGGTAGACAATCAGGATATTATATAATTACTCCTCTAGAGGATAGATTAACTCAAAAAGAAAAAGCAAGCAGAATTCGCTCTTATAATCCTTATTGGACTAATGTGATATCCTACCATGAATGGCTAGGGCATAATGTTCAAAAAGCTTCTGCAAATGAAAATGTTAAAAGAAAAATGAGACAATTATTTCGAAGTGCATATTTCAGCCAATCGTGGTCATTTTATTTAGAAAAACTTTTAGAAGATGAAGGTTTTTTTGAGGATAGATTTGATTATCAATCATCATTAAAACATCGAATGGCAAGATTGCAAATGAGGATGTGGCGAGTTCAAAGGATTATTACAAAACTTAAAATGGCAAAGGGTGAAATGAGTTTCGACCAAGCCGTTCAAGACTATATTGATAAGATTGGAATGGAGCCAACTAACGCCTTTATTGAGGTTCAGCGTGATTCACAAACTCCATCACCGCCAGGCAGAGAAATAATCGGTGAAATTGTAATATTGCAACTTCGTGAGGAGTATAAGCGAAGACTGGGTAGTCACTATTCTTTAAAACGCTTTAATGATAACTTGCTTACCTATGGTGACCTACCGTTCAAGCACATAAGAAGACTGATGTTTAACGATTAGATTGACAAGTTAAAAGTATATAGATGAAACAAAAAAGCCTCAATAGAGGCTTTTTTGTTATTATTCTACAATGTCAATAATTTGACTATGCGGATATTTATTGGATGTCAAATCGGTCGCTGTTCATAACCTTTACCCATGCATTGATGAAATCATGAGTGAATTTCTCCTGCGCATCATCTTGTGCATAGATTTCAGCGAGCGCTCTCAACTGAGAGTTTGAACCAAAAACAAGATCAGCTCTTGTTGCAGTTCTAACTGCTTCACCAGATGATCTATCATTGCCTTGATAGCTATTTCTTCCAGTTGGCTCCCATTTGACATTCATATCAAGTAGGTTGACGAAAAAATCATTATTCAAGGTATCGTTGCTGTCGCTAAAGTTACCTGCGCCGTTTGCGGTGATACCAAGAGATCTCAATCCTCCAACTAGAACGGTCATCTCAGGAGCTGTAAGCTCTAAAAGATGTGCTTTATCCAAAAGCATATTCTCTGCATTAACGGTGAAATCCTTGTTGTGATAATTTCTGAAACCATCTGAAAACGGTTCCAAAACTCCAAATGATTCTACATCGGTATGCTCTTGAGTAGCATCCCCACGTCCTGGGGTGAAGGGAACACTTTGGCCTGATGCCATTTCAATTCCAACGCAACCTGCAAGTACGATTACATCCGCAACGGACGCGCCACTAGACTCAGCGATAGGCTCTAATACGCCCAGAACCTTCGAAAGTTGGTAAGGTTTGTTAACTTCCCAGTCTTTTTGAGGGGCTAACCTAATGCGAGCACCATTTGCTCCACCGCGCATGTCAGTGTGACGGTAGGTAGAAGCACTGGCCCATGCAGTTTCGACAAGCTCTTGGATGGTTAAGCCGCTATTCTTGATCTGATCTTTTACTGAATCAACGTCATAACTGGTATTGCCGTCTGGCACCGGATCTTGCCATATAAGTTCTTCTTCAGGAACTTCTGGTCCTAAATAGCGCCTTTTTGGACCCATATCCCTGTGAAGCAGTTTATACCAAGCTCTAGCAAAAGCATCTGCTAGCTCATCAGGATTTTCTAGGAAATGACGAGATACTTTATCGTATTCAGGATCCATTCTCATTGCCATATCTGCAGTAGTCATGATAGTGTGAACTTTTTTGGTTGGATCTTCCGGATCTGGAGCCATATCCTCGGGCTGTTGATCAATAGGATGCCACTGATGTGCGCCTGCAGGGCTTTTCTTTAGTTCCCATTCGTATTTGTAAAGTGTTTCAAAATAGGCATTATCCCACTTAGTTGGATTTGCGGTCCATGGACCTTCAATACCGCTAGTAATGGTATTTCTACCAATTCCATTTTCATAATCACTGGTCCATCCAAATCCTTGCTCTTCAATGGCTGCACCTTCCGGCTCAAGGCCTTTGTGATCCTCGCTTGCGGCGCCATGAGCCTTACCAAACGTGTGACCACCTGCCGTTAAGGCTACCGTTTCATAATCATTCATCGCCATGCGTTTGAATGTTTCTCTAATGTCATGCGCACTTTTCAATGGGTCAGGATTTGCATCAGGGCCTTGCGGGTTCACATAAATAAGACCCATTTGAACCGCAGCTAAAGGTTGATCTAAAACTCTATCACCCGTATATCTTTCATTGGTAAGCCACTCTGTTTCTTTGCCCCAGAAAATATCTTTTTCAGGAGCCCAAATATCAGGTCGTCCTCCGCCGAAACCGAATGTTTTTCCACCCATGGATTCAATAGCTACGTTTCCGGTTAAAATGATTAGATCAGCCCAGCTAATCTGATTACCATACTTCTTTTTAATAGGCCAAAGTAGTCTTCTTGCTTTGTCTAAGTTGCCATTATCGGGCCAGCTATTCATTGGCGCAAAACGTTGCGCTCCAGTTCCACCGCCACCGCGGCCATCTGTCGTTCTGTATGTGCCTGCTGCATGCCAAGTCATTCGAATAAAAAATGGTCCATAATGACCATAATCAGCTGGCCACCACTCTTGTGAATCGGTCATCAGATCATGAAGATCCTTTTTTAAAGCATCATAGTCGAGTTTTTGAAATTCTTCTCTGTATTGAAATCCATTCATCGGATTGGATTTTTTATCATGTTGGTGCAGAATATCTACATTGATGTTATCTGGCCACCACTGGTAATTTGAAAGCATTCCTTGAGAATGCTGCGTTGTCGATCCGTGGTCAACAGGGCATTTGCTTCCGTTATCCATTTGTTAAGTCCTTTTAGTTATGTTTCGAGCATGTTCCGATGTAAGTGATGCACACATCATCTACAACGAAGTTATATTTATTTTTAACCTTTCTCTTTATTGAATTATCTGCGATAGGTATATCAATTAAATCATCGCAGATTTTACATTTAAGGTGATTATGTGGTTCAATATTGCAATCATACCGAACAACATTGTTATCCTTGACAGTTTGAATTTTCCCCAATTTTTCAAGTAGGCCAAGATTGCGATAAACGGTACCAAGGCTGATAGCTTTTATCTTTTTTCGCGCTTTGTGGTGTATCCATTCGGCAGTTGGATGCGTATTAGTGCTGCGAACTATGTCTAAGATTATCTCTCTTTGATAGCTATATCTCATGTTCGAAACTTATTTATTAAATAGTAATCATTCCTAATAAATAATTATTACTATTTTAATATCATCTAAATTAATAATTTTTCATATGAAAAAAAGAATTCCACCGCCTATAATTACCATGTTCAGTGTATTAATAATTTTTCTTTCTAAAAGTATTTTCCCCTCTTTCGTATTTTCTTTTAAGCTTGAACTCGGTATTTTTATTAGCATTTTGGGTTTATTGCTTTTAATAATTTCAGTAAAATCCTTTGTTAAAAACAACACCACCATCAATCCTCTCAATCTTAAAAAATCAACTTATTTAGTAACTAATGGCCTTTTTCGTTATTCGCGCAATCCAATGTATCTGGGCATGCTTTTATTTTTAGTAGGTACTTCAATAATATTGAATATTATCGGTGGTTTGATTATTTCGATCCTTTTTATTTTTTACATGAATTTTTTTCAGATCATGCCAGAAGAAATTGCTTTAGAAAATCTATTTGGTAAAGATTATCGAAATTATAGAAAAAATGTAAGAAGATGGATATAAGCTATTTTAACAAATACAAATTTTATCGTTGATAATTACGATAATCTATTAAAACTAATGGGGAAAAGTTTTTTTATGAAAAATATTTATTTTTCAATAATTGTTATATTTATTAGCTGTTCTGAAGATAACAGCATATCGCCAGGCAAAAACAATAACGAGGATGTTGAAAATGGATTTATATCTCTATCTGTAGAACACGATGGTCAGACCAGGAGATATTTGACTTATGTACCTGAGGGCAATAACGAATCTAACCCTTTCCCCGTTCTTTTTAATTTTCATGGTGGAAGTGGAAATGCATCTGGTCATATTTATATAGCTGATTTTAGATCGATTGCTGATACCGCAAAATTTGTTTTAGTATACCCTGAAGGACTCTATGGTGATTGGAATATGTCACTGCCTGGTGATTCGGACAGTAAAAATAGCACTGATGATTATGGGTTCATAGAAAAAATGATTATTCAATTATCTGACAGCTATGCAATTGACGAAAATAGACTATATGCAGTTGGTTTTTCTAATGGCGCAGGAATGGCGCATGGCTTAGCAGTCTCGCAAAGCAATCGTTTTGCAGCGATTGCATCGATGGGTGGAAACTTATACAAGAATGTTGCAAATAACTCTAATCCATCACCGACATCAGTTTTAACTATTCACGGCACTTTGGATGGTTCTAGGCCTTATTATGACGAATCAATGCTTGCCGGTTATTATTATAATATCGAAAACATGCACTCTTATTGGGTAGATAAAAATCAATGCGAAGCAACGCCAACCGAATCTACATTTTTTAGCTCTGGAAGCATTGTTCATTTCACATTTAAAAATTGTTTAGATGGTCACTCAATAGAGCATTATAAAGTCATGAATGGTGGTCATTATTGGCTGAGTTTCTTTCAAAACAACATTCCTACTAATCAGATCATTTGGAATTTTTTATCCCAATTCGACATCAATGGTAAAATAAATTAAAGAGCTAATTTTAAGGAAATGAATTTAGAATTACTCGAAGATTTTTTTATGTGGTTCACAATTATAAATTTTGTGATGATAGTGATCTTTTATCTAATGATCAGATCATTGGTAATTTTTGACTTTTTGTATAATACATTTGTTAAAAATATGTATTTAGGGACTAAAGAAGAATTCAATAAAATGATAGTGAGCACTTTCTTTTTATATAGAATTTTGTTTGGCTTTTTTGCGCTTTTTCCCTATTTAACAATATTGATAATTAAATAACTATTTTAACATTCGATTGAAAAAATCATCGGTTGCCTCAAACGCTTTAACCCAATTTTCATGCAATAAAAATCCATGCACTTCATCTGGAAATACAATCTGTTCAAAGTATACATTATTTTTTCTGAGCTCTTCAGCTAGATCTACAGACTCACTGAAAGGTACATTGCGATCATCATCGCCATGGATCAAAAGAACAGGAGATTTCCATGATTTAACAAAGTTCATGGGAGATGACTCAAACGCACGCTGGGCAAAATTGGGTTTGGCAAGGGGATTATAGCTTGGCCTAAAGTTTTTAATAATTATGTTCCAATCATGCGCACCGTGGATATCAACGCCAGCTGCAAACATGTCAGAATTTTTCGCAAGCCCCATCGCGGTTAGATATCCACCATAAGACCCTCCCCACAAACCAATTCTTTTTTTGTCTACATCTTTTCGCGACTTTAGATAATTGCCAGCCGCAACTACATCCTGATATTCGCTCGCCCCATTTGCACCGTAATTAAGAGCTTCGCGAAATCTCATACCATAGCCAATACCACTTCTATAATTCACCGATAAAACAATGTAACCTTGATCTGCAAGAAATTGATTCATAGCAAAGGCATTATGGTAATAGCCGCGATGGTGAAAACCAAGCAACATCTGTCTTCTAGATCCACCATGAAAATAAAGAAGGGCGGGATAGTTCTTATTTTCATCATAATCAGCTGGTAAAAACAATTGATTATGAATCTTGATACCATTGCTGGATTCAAAGACAATCTGTTCAGGCTTTCTAAGAATATTTTTTGGGAATGATTTAGGGATGGCTTTGGGGGCGAGTGAATTCAATGTACCATTTTTGTTCACTTTATAAGGATGTGCAGGGAGATTGTAGCTAGATGCCAGCACATATAAATTCCCGTTTTTATCAGCAGTAGGACTCCATTCAACCCCTGAACCAGTAGTCAATTGTACTGGTTCGGACATTTGTGGGTTGGTCATCCAGATATGCTGTCGATCAATATCGTTTTGATTGGATGAAAAATATACATCTGTATCGTTTTGCGATATCGATACAAACTGGACTTCAAATGAGCCTGGCGTTAATAATTTTTCATCTTGCCCTGTTGTTTTAACTGAATATAGATGAGTAAACCCTTCTTTTTCATAAGGGAAGATAATATGATCGTCAGCTGTCCAAAAGATTTGATTCTTTGCAGAAATTGACCTAAAGACACTGCCCATTCCTTTATTTGCTTTCCAAATCTCTTTTGCCTCTCCAGTTGAGATGTTGGCTATATGAATGGACCATGGCAGTCCTTCTCTGCGTTCTTCAAAAGGGAGAATATTTTTTTCATTGGGAGTTTTTATATAAGCTATACGATCGTTGTCCTTTGACCATACAGGCGAGGTGTCTTTTTCTAGCGAGGGAGAGAGATATATTACTTTTTTGTCATTAAAATTATAAACCCCTATAAAGCTATGATCGCTTCTATTGGATACAAATGCCAGTTTTTTACTATCAGAAGACCATCTTAAACTGCTAGCGCTGCCTCTTATTTGAAATTCTTTTTTCTTTTCCTTTAGATTATTAATCGCAACACACCAAACTTGCCCTTTTTTGAGATAAGATAATATTTTTCCATTGGGAGAAAGCGAGGGCGACGAACCCTCGTCCAGTACATATATTTTATTTTTTCTGATATCCAAGAGGCAGATCTCTTGCTTTGGCCAGTTTGAAAGACTAGTCGGGTTGGGTATTTCACCTTTCCTGTTTGGACTGGAGCCTCTGACAAAAATTAATTTATCTTCTTTTGGTAAAAATATGAGCGATGATAGATCTTGACCAATATCTTGATTGTTGTAAGTTATTGCTTTGCCTTTGAATTTGGGAGCCTCAGCTATCCAAATATTTCTGACCCCATTCTCACTAAATACCCATGCTACTCTTTTGCCTGAAGGCGACAAGGTTAGGCCGGTTGGAAATGGAGCACTCATAATATCTTGAATGGTATAATTATTGGCGCTAAGAGAGAAATGAGCTTTGAATAATAATAAAAAGATGATGATAATTCTTTTGT
>CEUG01018824.1_pt1 | contig 11870 bp, 6 predicted proteins | sample 531421 | NCBI WGS metagenome assembly CEUG01 (sample SAMEA2622901, study PRJEB7988) | marine metagenome | biome: marine biome (ENVO:00000447); feature: surface water layer (ENVO:00002042); material: "saline water (ENVO:00002010), including plankton (ENVO:xxxxxxxx)" | depth 5 m | reverse complement strand
CCCGGACGCCAGCGACCCGACGTGGGCCGGGGTGGCGGCGGTGTTGAAGCAGGGGGTGGCCAAGGCGGATCGCGACTCGCTACAAAAGTGCATGCGCGACCTGGGCACGCTGCGGCGCAAGTGGCGTCAATCACCGGCGATCAGCGAGGCCTCGGAGTTGGTTGTCCTGTACCTGTTCACCAAGTCCAAGCCGGAGCAGTTCACGCCCTCGGCCGTTCGCTGGCTGTCGCGTTACCCGAAGAGCGAGTGGGCGCGCGACGTGATGGTGGACACGGTGTACCTGCAGATTGATCAGGCGCTGTACCGCGATGCGGGGAAGTTGATCGGCGAGTTTTTGGGCCGGTTCCCCGGGGACGCCGAGGTGCCCAAGTTCAAGATTCTTCAAAACCACGTCAAAAAATTTGCGGAGGCCACGGAGAAAAACCGGCTGAAGTAAGTTCTCATTTTTTCACAAGACATGTCACGATCATCTGAAGCGGACGGCGCGTTGGCGGAACAACTCGCCGGCAAAACCGCTGCGCTCAAGCAGGAACTCAGCAAGGCAATCTTCGGGCAGGACGCCGTGATCGAGGACGTGATCCTGGCGTTATTTTGCGGCGAACACGCGCTGCTCACCGGTGTGCCAGGGCTGGCTAAGACGCTGCTGATCCGGTCGCTGGCGGAGGCGCTGGATTTGTCGTTCAAGCGCATCCAGTTCACGCCGGACCTGATGCCGTCGGACATCACCGGCACGGATATCGTGCAGGAGGATCCGGAGAGCGGTCGGCGTCAGCTCGAGTTTCTGCAGGGGCCGGTGTTTGCGAACCTACTGCTGGCGGACGAGATCAACCGCACGCCGCCGAAGACGCAGGCGGCAATGCTGCAAACGATGCAGGAGCGCGAGGTCAGTGTCGGCCGGGAGACCTACGCGTTGCCGAGCCCGTTTTTTGTTTTCGCCACGCGCAACCCGATCGAGCAGGAGGGTACGTACCAGTTGCCGGAGGCGGCGACGGACCGGTTCATGCTGTCGATCCAGGTGAACTACCCGACGGTCGACGAGGAGATCGGCGTGGTGAGCGAGACGACCGGGGTGGACTCGCCGGAGTTGTCGCCGGTGCTTTCCGGTGCGGAGGTGCTGCAGTTTCAGCGGCTCGTCCGGGCGATGCCGGTATCACAGGACGTCATCCGCTACGCCGTGCTGCTGGCCAACGCCAGCCGACCGGAGAGCGGGCAGGCGACCGACACCATCCGTGAGTACGTCCGGTTCGGTGCCGGGCCTCGTGCGTCGCAATACCTCATTCTCGGGGCCAAGGGCCGGGCCGCCATCGCGGGCGATCCGTGCGTGAGTTTTGACCACGTCCGCGCGGTGGCAAGGCAGGTGCTGGAGCATCGTGTGCTTTGCAATTTCAAGGCTCGATCCAATGGGGTGGATGAGGGCCGGATCGTTGAGGAGATCCTCAGCGCCGTCAGCGAGACGGACTAACGCACACATGGTATTCCGGTGAACACCCCACTGGCCATCGACGACAAACTGCTCGCGCTCGCGGGGGATCTGCCGTTGCTTACGCGCAATGTGGTCGACGGCTACTTTCATGGCCTGCACCGCAGTGCGCGGCGTGGCTCTAGTCCGGTTTTTGCGGCGCATCGGCCGTACATGGCGGGGGACCCGGCGCGGTTGGTCGACTGGCGCGTCTGGGCCAAGACGGATCAGCTTTACATCCGCGAATACGAGCAGGAAACCAACCTGCGCGGCTATCTTTACCTCGATACCAGCCGGTCGATGGCCTACGGCGACGGCGCCCAAAACAAAATGGCCTACGCCCGATTGCTCTGCGCTGTGCTGGCCTTGTTGATGCAAAACCAGAACGACGCACCCGGCATCGGGTTTATCGGCCAGACCGATTACGGGGATCGCGTACCGGTGATACCGCCAAGCAGCCGGGGCGATCATCTTCACGCGTTGCTGGATCGACTGGCGCGGACGGAGGCGGACGGCGAGGCCGATGACCTCGGGCAGTTCGCCGGACTGCTCGCGCTGGGCCGTGAGCGGGCGGTCTCCGTGCTGCTGTCGGACGGGTATTTTCCCGAACAACAGGGCCGCGACTTCTTCACCCAACTCAACGAACGCGGCCACGAGGTTTTATTTTTGCACGTGCTGCATCGCGACGAGGTCGATCCGCAGTTCGAAGACGACGTCCTGTTCGTCGACAGCGAGACCGGCGCTGAGATCGAGGCCGACGGCCGGGGCATGCGAGCCGGGTACGATAAAAAATTCGGCGCGTTCCTTCGCTCGATCGAGTTGCTCTGTCTTGAGCATGAGACCGCCTACTGCCGCATCATCACCGACGAGCCGATGGATCTCGCCCTGTCCGCGTTCCTGTCCCGGCGCGCCGAACTGTTTTAGCTGAGATGAGCTTCACCAACCCATGGCTGTTTGCCGCCGGCGTGGCGTGCCTCGCGATTCCGGTCTGGGTGCATTTGCAACGCCGTCGACAGCCGCGCCGGGTTGTGTTCAGCACAAACCGCTTCATTGATCCGAGCGAACTGTCCACCCGCAAGAAGCGCAGCATCCAGGATTGGCCGCTATTCCTTCTCCGCTGCCTCGCGGTGCTGTTCCTTGCGTTGGTTTTTTCGAAGGTCTTTTTCGCCGGTATGGCAGCCACGCCCAAGCCGCAGCGCGAGGCGATTGCGCTGGTGTTTGATCGCTCCGCCTCGATGCAGGCCCTGTCTGGAGATGAAACTGTGCTCGACGAGGCCAAGCGCTTGGCCAAGCGGGCGCTCGATGAGACCGGCCACGGCAGCCAGGTCGCGATCCTGTTTGCGCCGGGCCAGACGGACGAGCCGGTGCGCTGGATGCGCCCCTCCGAGGCCAAGCGCACGCTGGATGCCGCCACGCCGTCACACCGGATGGGCGACCTCGCGGCGTCGATTCACAAAGCCGCCCAGTCGCTTGGCCGGTTTGGCCCAGACTTTCCAAAGATCATTCATGTCGTGAGCGACCTGCAGCTCAGCGCGATCGAGGCACTCGGCGACCTCACCCTGCCGCCCAACGTCACCCTGCGCGTGGCCAAGGCCGGTGAACTGGAGCCGGTGAACGGCGGATTTCAGGTCGGCGCCCGTGGCCGGGGCGTGTTGCGAACCGGCGTTTATCGCCACTCGCAGCCAAGCGGCATGGTTACCGTGCAGGACGAATTGCATGGAGAAGCGGAGGCCGTGCGCCTAGCCAAGCGCGAGTTGGATCTGGCCAACGGACAGACTGCACTCGCCGTTCCGTACACTGCCGGCAACCGGTACGGCTGGTTGGCGCGCACGCTCACCACTCCGGGCGGGGACGCCTGGCCGGGCGATGACCGCGCGTTTGACGCCTTTTACGTTCAGCAACCGTTGCCGGTGCTGTTGATCGAGCCGAAGTCGACCGCGAAGACGTTTCTTCGCAAAACATTTTTCCTCGCCCGGGCACTCTCACCGGAAAACTTCAGCGAGGAAATCCCGATGCAGTTTGAGCTGCATCACGGCATGCCGACCTCTGCGGCTGCGGAATTATTGACGCTCACTAAACCGGACAGCAGTCGGGGCCTCGTGGTGTTGCCGGACGGGGCCAACCTGACCGCGGGCGGCGCCGCTGCGCTCAAGAAATTCGTCGCCAGCGGCGGCGGGTTGCTGGTTTTCGGCGGGCCTGAATTTCAGGCCGGATCGATCGATGCGGCGCTCGACGAACTGCTGCCGGTTTCGGTTGGAGGGCCGGAGCCGCTTGATGGGATGGCCACCCTCGAGGCGGTCTCGGTGCGCCATCCGCTGTGGGGCGAGTTGAGCGCGGAGTATCGGCGCCGGTTGCGCCGGTTGTCCTTGACGCATCGCCACGCAGCCACGGTTCGGGACGGTGCCGTGACGCTGGCGAGCTTTGCCGATCGTGTCCCGTTCGTCGTCGAGAAAACGCATGGGGCCGGGCGCGTGATTTTCGTGAACGCCAGCGCGGACCGCAGCTGGGGCAAGTGGCAGACGGACGGGGCGTTATTCGTGGTGACCTCGCACCTGCTTGCCGTGCGCGCCGCCGGTCAGGCCGAGAACCATCGGCGCGACGTCACCACGCAGGGCAGTGCCGGCCAAACGCTCACGCTGAGGTTGCCGGAGAATTCCGCCGGCCAGGCGTTTGAGCTGAACAAAAAATCATTCACGGCGAATGATGAAAATCGGCTTGTCGTCGATCTGCCGGAAGAGCCCGGCGTATATTCGCTGACCGACGCGCAGGGCGGGCTCGTCCAGTTGATTGCGGTGAACCTGCCGCCGGCCGAGTCCGACCTCGCTGCTGTGCAGGGCATCGTCGTGCAGCGGCAACTCGAGAAACTGCGGCAGAGCAGCGACCAGGAAGCGGCGGCGTTCCTCAAGGCCGGCACCGAGTCGGAAAGCTCTGTAGTCTGGCGAACGCTGCTCATCCTGCTCGCGCTACTGCTGGCTGCTGAGCCGTTGATCAGCAACCGGTATCACTCCGCAGTCACGAACACAAAATGAGCACCGAGACTTTTAAAACCGAATTGAACCAGCGAGCCGCCGTTCGCGCACGGATGCTCACGCGCCGATCCCGGGTGGCGGCTGTCACGGTGGCGCTCGGCGCGTTGCTGGTGCTGGGAGTGATCGATTTTTTCAGCGAGGCCGGAACCGGGCCGCGCCTGCTTTTGACCCTGCTCGCACTGGCGGCAGTCGTCAGTTTGGTTTTGCGTTTGCGAAACTCGCGGGTGCCGCAACCGATTGACGAACTGGTGGACTCCACCGAGGCGCAGGCGGACGACACCACGCTCGCCCTGCGCACAGCGGCGGATGACTTCGCTCGCGACGCCACGGCCCGAGCCGAGGTGGGGGCGGAACTGCTGGAGCGGCTGGACGCTCACGCCGCCGGGATGTTGAACGACAATCCGCTGCCGCTCCGGGCGGAGCTGCGCCGGTGGCAGATCGGGTTGACGGCCGTGCTCACTGTCACGGTACTCTTCGTGGCGCTGGGCGGTTGGCTGAGTTATTTGCGCCTGGCCCTGCCGGGCGCAAACCTGACCTACACACAGGTGCGCTTGGTCAAGCTGCCGGAGCGGTTGGCCAAGGGCGCGACCATCGAGGTGTCGGGGCAGGTGACCGGTCGCAAGGCCGCTGAGGTCACGGTGCGACTCGCCGCGCTTGGCCAAGCGCAGACTGCCTCGGTGGCCGCGGACGGCTCGTTTCGTGTCGCGGTGCCAAACGTCTCTGGGCCGACCCCGCTGCAGGCGTTCGCCGGAGACGGGCAGTCGGACGAGTACAAGCTCGAACCGTACGATCTGCCTTCTGTGACCAAGTATCACATCGAGGTTTCGCCTCCGGCGTACGCGCAGCGACTAAAGAAAACGGTCGATGAACCAAGTTTCGATGTTCTCGAGGGAAGTTCGATTCGCTACACGATCGAGACGCTGGAGCAGCCGGTCGAGGCGGTGTTCGCCGTCGCTGGCGGCGAGGAAAACGCGGCTGAAAATCTGCCGTTCGCCGCGGGGGCGACCAACCGGTTTGAGCTGCGGCTGCCGCTGCTTGCGGAGTCGATCGAGTACGGTCTACGGTTGATCGGCCAGCACGGTGACATCCCGCTTGACCCTGAGCCGCACCGCATTCTCGTGCTGCCGGATGAGCTGCCGACGATCCGGATTTTATCTCACACCGCCGACGAGTTTGAATTGGGTAAACCGGTTCAGTTTCAACTGCGCGGCACCGACGATGTCGGGATCGACTCGCTGAAACTGCTTTACCGTAAGATTGGCGAAACGCCGGAGGAGCAGCCGGTCGAGTTCGCCGAGTTGGAGGCGCATGAGTTCACCGCCGGCGCGACACTCGACCTTTCCGGGCTGGACCTGAAGCCGTATGACATCGTCGCGGTGCACGCCGAGGCGCGGGACGGCAATGTGTTGAGCGGCCCCGGCATCGGCGAGTCGGAGGTCGTTCTGATCGAGGTGCCGCCTCCGCCCGGAGACGATGGGAGTCAGGGAGGCGGTGGTGGTGGCGGCGGGAACGAGGAGCGCGTCAACCCGCTCGAGATGCAGAAGCACATTCTCACCGACACCTCGCGACTGCCGCACGACCCCCCGGCGAAGGACCGGATTCCGATCCGTGCCGAGCAACTCGAGGCGCTTGGCTACGTTGAGCAACTCCGCGAACAGGCCGACACCGTGACTACTGATTTCGTGGCGATTCAGTTTTCGCTCGAGCTGCGGATGGCTGCCTCGGCTATGAAACTCTCGGCCAGACATCTACAGCCGTACGACCGAAAACAGGCGCTCACCGCGCAGGAGCTGGCCATCGCGGCGCTGACCCGCGCGGCGGCGCTGATCCCGGAGGATCAACAAATGCCCGGCCAAAGCGAGGATGCTGGGCAGGATGGACAGCCAAAAATCACGCTCAAGGAGTCCAGCTCCTCTAGTAGTTCCGAGTCGGAAAACAGTGAGGAACGGATGAAGGAATTGCTGGCGCAGATTGAGCAATTGATCGCCGAGCAGGAGGCGTTGAATGAGGAATTGGCCGCGGCAGAGGAGGGCAGTGAGACTGCGTCCGACCCCTCGGCCGAGGCGCAGGCGCAACTGGGCCAACGCTCAAGTCAGGCGGCGCAAACGGCTGCCGGTCTGCCTATCCCGACCGGTGCGCAGGGCGGTGCAGAGGCGTTATCCGGTCTGCTGGAGGAGGCGGGGAACCTGCTTGGTCAGGCTTCCGGCGAGATCGAGGAACAGGCGCTTGGCCAAGCGCTGCAGCTTGGGACCGAAGGCGAGGGTACATTGACCGATGCGGCCGAGTTGTTGCGGGCCGCGCTTGGCCAAGCGGATCGCATCCTCTCCGAGGCCAATGAACTCCCCGCCGGCTACGCACCGTTGATCGAGAATTACCTGCGCGCGATCTCCTACGAGGAGTGACGGTGTACTCATCGTGAACGAGACTTCGCCAGAGATTTATTTTCAGCTCACGCCGGTTTGGCAGGGGGTGGCGGTGTTGTGTGCCGTGCTGTTGACGGTGGGGTTTTGGTCGTATCGACGCGCCGGCAAACTCTCGTCAGCGCGCCGTGTTTTGTTATGGGGACTCCGGGTTGGCTCGGTGGCGTTGGTTTTGTTTCTGCTCGCGGATCCGCACCGGATCGATCGCGAGGCATTCGACGAAACCCGCGAGGTTGCGATTCTGCTCGACGTTTCCCAAAGCATGGCATTGCAGGACACGCCCGGCCAATCGACGCGGATGGCCCGGGCCAGAGCGTTGGTAGGGTCGATCCAGTCGCAGAGCGGGATCGCCGGGCACTTGCGGCTGTACACGTTCGGCGAACGGCTGGGCACGACCAACGAGCTGGCGACCGTGACGGCGTCGGAGTCGCGCTCCCGTTTTTCCGAGGCGGTGGCGTCGCTGCTTAACCAGCCGCGCGACGTGCCGCTGGGCGCGGTTGTGCTTTTGAGTGACGGTCAGTTCGCGGACGCGGCGGCGAGCCGCGAGTCGGCGTTAAAGCTGCACCGCGCAGGCATTCCGCTATTCGCCTTTGGTTTCGGCACACCGGAGGAGGCGGCGGACGTGGTGTTGCAAGGGGTGCTCGGCGGGCAGATCGTGCCGTTCGATCCGAAGATTCGGCTGGGGATCACGTTGGACAGCCCCGGTTTTGAAGGTCGAAAAACAATGGCGACCGTGCGCCGTGGCGGGAGGCTGCTGCATGAGCAGTCGGTCACGCTCACCGGCAAGCCACAGGAGGTGGTGCTGGAGTTCGACTCGCCGTTCGAGGGGTTTTCCGAGTACAGCGTGAGCCTCGGCTGGCAATCGGGCGAGAGGTTGGACGACAATAATGCCGGTCGATTCGGGGTCAATTTGCGCGACGAAAAAATACGCGTGCTCTACATGGAGGGCACGCCGGGCGCCACCGACACGCTGGAGAATGCGCTCGAGCAGGATCCGCAGATGGAGGTGACTTCGCTTTATTTTCCGCAGCACACTTCGATTGTGTTTGCGAAAAAAAGCCCGTACCGCACAGATCGCAAGGGTCGTAGAGTGTACAACGTCGCCCACCCGTACCGGGGTTTTCCGACCAACATGGTTTCGCTGCTCAAGTACGACGTGGTCATCAACAGCGACATTTATCGCGAGGTATTCACCCCGGAACAACTCGACAACACAGTGTCGCTGGTGGAGCAGCATGGAGGCGGATTCGTGATGGTCGGCGGCTCGACGGCGTTCGGCGCGGGACAGTACGACAAGACCGTGATCGACAAGCTCATGCCGGTGGACGTGGTCGGCAACCGCGACTCAGAGTGGCGCAGCTTCAAGCTCAGGATTCCGGAGGAGGCCTACGATCATCCGATCATGCGGGTCGGGTTGACTGCCGACGAGTCGCGCCGCGCGTGGAATGAAAAGTTCCCCGGCTTCGGTGGTTTGAATCTTGTCAATCGGCTCAAGCCGGGCGCCGTGTCGCTGGCGTTGCACGGTAGCAAATCAAACCAGTACGGCCCGCTGGTGGTCTTTGCGGTACAGCAGATTGGTCGGGGCCGCACGATGGCGTTCACCTCCGACACCACGCCCGGCTGGGGCGCCTCGTTCGAGAGCCGGTTTGGTACGCCGACGGATCGCAATGGCTACTACCGACAATTTTGGAACAACGCCATCCGCTGGCTGGCGGCCGACCGCATCCAGCGCAAGACCGGTGAGATTCGGATCGGGTTTCCCGCCGGGCCGGTTCACATCGGCGAAACCGTGCCGCTCACGGTGACCACCCTGTCGCCCGACCCGGCGACCAAGCTGACTTTGAAACTCGTTCGCCCCGACCGCACCGAGGCGGAGCTGCCACTGGAGTCCAGCCTCAGTGACGGGAGTTTTGCGGCGTCGTTTGTGGCCGAACAAACGGGAGCGCACCGGTTGGTCGCGCACCTGGCCAAGGCCGGCGCCGAAAACGTGTTCGCGCGTCAGCTTGTTGACGTGATCCCGAATCAGCGGGAGCTGGCATCGACCCGGGCGAATCACGAATTGCTGCAGTCCCTCGCCACGACCACCGGTGGCCGGTTCGCCGCCGGGCCAAGCCAGTCGCTGCCGGAGGGTGAGCTTGGCGATCTGCAGGCGCAATTCGTCGAGTACTGCGAAAGCTCCACCTGGGATCGGTGGTGGCTGATGCTTTTGCTGGCCGCGCTCCTCGGCACCGAGTGGTCGCTGCGCCGGGGCTGGGGCCTTGCCTGACCGGCTGAGGGCTTTAGTCTGGCGGCGCATTTTCATGACACGACAAATTCTTGTTTTCGTTTATTCGCTGATCGCAGCGGGGCTTTCGCTAGGCCAGGCGGCCGATGACTCCACGGTTCGGGTTTTCATTTTTGCGGGGCAATCCAACATGGTCGGTTCCGACTCGAAGGTGAAGGACATCAAAAACTTCCCGCCGTATGCCGGGCAGGAGCAGCCGCAGGAGGGAGTCCGTTTTTCCTATTCGATCGGACGGGAAAACAAGACAAACAGCGATGGCTGGGTGGCATTGGAGCCAGTCAACAACACCGTCGGGCCGGAGTTGAGTTTTGCGCGGCGGGTGACGCAGACCATCGATGCGCCGGTGGCCATCATCAAGTGCGCGGCCGGCGGCACGCACCTTGGCGGCGACTGGAATCCGGACGAGCCGATCGGTTTCAAGATGTACCCGCTGGCGTTGAAGTTGGTGCGCGATTCGCTCGCCGAGCTGGAGCGGCAGGGCGTTCGTTATCGGCTCGAGGGCTTCATGTGGCATCAGGGCGAGAACGACATGTTCAACGAGGACTACATGAAAAACTACGGTCCGAACCTGAAGAATTATCTCGCCAAGTGGCGCCGCGATCTTAAGTCACCGAAGTTGAAATTTTACATCGGCGAACTTTGCACCAAGACGATATGGGGAATGGATTTGCGGCCACGGATGTACGCAATCAGTCGGGGGCAGCGCGCTGTCACGGAGATCGATCCGTTGGCGGAATACGTGCCGACGTCGCACGTGGGCGTGGAGATCGGTCACCCGGTCGGGCTGCACTACCACTACGGTACGCTTGGCCAACTGCAGCACGGCGACAATTACGCCGCGGCCTATCTGCGATCGCTTGGCCAAGCGCAGGCCCCCGCGCGACCGCTGAAGCGTTGGCCGTACAAAAAGGGGAGCGAGGTCAACCTGTTCATCCTCGCCGGGCATCGCAACATGGAGGGCGAACGGGCATTCGTGCAGGACGCGGCCAAGCTTGGCCAAGCCGATCTGCTGAAGGACAACCCGGGCATCGCGTTCAAGTACAGCCTCGGTGGCGGCTACCGTAAATCCGACGGCTGGGAACCGCTTGGCCAAGCGAGGTACTACGACACATTTGGGCCGGAGCTGAGTTTCGCCGGTGCGTTACAGGCCAAGCGTTTGGGCAATGTGGCCATTGCCAAGTTCACCCACAGCGGTTCCCAGATCATCGACTGGACGCCGGAAGGCAGCATGGCCCGGTCGCGTCATATCTACCCTGAGTTCGTGAAATTCATTCAGCAATCGATTCGCGAGTTGGAGGCCAAGGGGCACAAGGTGCGCCTGGCTGGAATCGTTTATCATCTCGGCGAAAATGACATGTCGTTTTATCCCTACCGAAAAGAGGCCGCCGGGCGATTGCAGACGATCATCGGGCAGAGCCGAAAGGACTTTGGTCAGCCGGAGCTGAAATGGTTTGTCAGCCAGCAGCCGCCGACGGATGAGAAGGGCGTCAACCGGATCGACGTCGTGGCGGACATGGAAAAAGTGGCTGCCATAGACCCGAACCTGATTCACATCAAGGCGTTCGATTTGCCGCCTCAAAAGAAACGGCTCGTCCTCGACACAGCAGGGGTGATCGCGCTTGGCCGACTGCTGGGTGAGCGGATTGCGGCGGGTGATTGACCTTGCGGGGGCACGGACTTTCGGCAACGCTCTGCGCCGACTTCAAGACATGATGCACAGGATTTTTACCCTTTCGTTGTTGCTGGGCTTGGCCGGTAGCCTGGCTGCGGAATCCAAATTTGCCACGACCGACTGGCCTAACTGGCGTGGGCTGACCTCCGACGGGCAGGCCAAGTTTGTGAAAGGTCTGCCGACCGAGTGGAGCGAGATCAAAAACGTCGTCTGGAAAACACCGATCCCCGGCCGGGGCCACAGCACGCCGACGTTGGTGGGCGACCGCATTTATCTTGCCACGGCGGAAGAGGATGAGATGTACCAGTCGGTAATCTGCCTGGACAAGGCAACCGGCAAACCGGTCTGGGAAACCAGGGTGCACGAGGGCCAGTTTGCGGTGGGCCTGAACAAGCACGCGTCGCACGCCGGGACGGCCGTGGTTCATGATGGCGAGCGGTTGTATGTGAACTTCGTGATCGGCAACCAGGCGTACGCCTCGGCGCTGGGACTCGACGGCAAACTCCTTTGGCAAAAGTCAATCGGCAAATACAAGGTGCATCAGGGTTACGGCAGTTCGCCGATGGTGTTTGGTGATATCGTCGTGGTGAAGGCAGACACAAAAATCGGCGGTGTGATCTGTGGTTTGGACAAAAAAACCGGCAGCGAAATTTGGCGGCAGGAGCGACCCAAGCTGCCGAACTACACCACGCCGGTGGTGATCGAGGCGGCCGGAAAACAGCAGATGGTATTCTGCGGCTGCGAACTGGTCACGAGCCTCGATCCGTTGACCGGCAAAAAACTGTGGGAGGTGCCCGGCTCGACCGAGGAGTGCGTCTCGACGCTCGTCACTGATGGTACGCATATTTTTGTGAGCGGCGGTTGGCCGAAAAACCACACGGCCGCCATCTTGGCCGACGGTTCCGGCAAGGTGGCATGGAGGAACACCGCCCGGGTTTACGTACCGTCGATGCTCATCCGCGACGGTTTTTTGTATGTGACGATGGACGCCGGGTTCGCGATCTGC
>CEUG01043447.1_pt1 | contig 11879 bp, 14 predicted proteins | sample 531421 | NCBI WGS metagenome assembly CEUG01 (sample SAMEA2622901, study PRJEB7988) | marine metagenome | biome: marine biome (ENVO:00000447); feature: surface water layer (ENVO:00002042); material: "saline water (ENVO:00002010), including plankton (ENVO:xxxxxxxx)" | depth 5 m | reverse complement strand
GAGGCCACCCCAAAAGGAACCGGTTGCCTCAGGTCGGTCTTCCTCCTCAAGGGGTGCTTCCGGCTCGTGTTTCTCCTCCACCGATGCGTTGGTGGGGGTCAACTCTTGGGGAGGCTCTGCATACGGCGTCGGTTCAGCAACCGGTGGTGGCATGTGGACGAAACCCATCTGGTCGCCTGTATCAACGGTGTAGAACTTGAACCGAGCCAATAACATCGGCACGACGAAACTCAAACAGCAGATACCTCCCCCAATATCGGCCAGAGCGTTTCCAAGGGCGTAGTCTTCCATGTATTCGCCTAAATCGCCTTCAACGGCGACGATGGAGACCTCATCACTGGCTATGAATTTGTAGTCGTCTTCAGCCAGCGTCCCTAGTTTGTACTGGTACATGTCGGCAGCAGTCCACAGGGTGCAGTCGGTTTTCTCGACGGGCTGGACCTCGCCTTCATCGTTAACGAGGTCAAACTCGAAAGCTTCGCAGTTGTATTCGGTGTTCTCTACCAAAACAATGACGCTGGTGCCGCTATCGGTCGGGCCAACGGTGAACGTGCCTTCCGATCCGTACCCCAGTTCGTTGATGTCACTCTCGGTCAACACCACGCCAAAAACGAAGATCAGAAACCCAATGATGAGGCCAACAGACCGAAGACGAATGCGCTTCCCATCTTCGGCCATGAAGTGCAATTCACGGTCACGGTTTGTAGTTCTGGCTCTCGCTCCTGACAGAAGGGAATGGGTTTTGAACGGGGGCGCTTACCCTCCAACATGACCTCATGGTCAACATCTGACATCACCGGACCGGACGGCGAAGACTGGAGGGTTCCGGTGGCTGAACTGGCCACTCGTCAGGCAAACCTCGCCGAAATGCTGGCGGCGGCGGGGCTGCCAGGGGCGTTGATTCAGCACCCCGTCGACCTCTACTACTATGCAGGCGGCCGTCAAGACGGCTCGCTTTTTGTTCCCGCCAAAGGCCACGGCGGCAGCGAAGAAGCGGGCGGTGATGGACCGGTTGCTTTCGTGCGCCGTTCGTTGCGCCGGGCAACATGGGAAGCCGGAGGGGACGATGCACCGCACCGTATCGTGGCGTTTCCGAGGTTGTCTCGGCTCGCCGAAACGTTGCAAAGCGAAGGCGTTGACCAAGCACCTGCTCTTCAGTTGAGCGAAACACCGGGGACGTTTAGCGCCCGGTTCGCCTCGGCACTGTCCGCTCTCGGGACCTGCAACGACGCCACCGGTGTCATCCATGGTCAGCGCGAGGTAAAATCGGCATGGGAACTCGAGCAAATGGAGGTGGGCGCCTCGGTCCAGATTCGCATGTTTGAAGCCGTTCACGCCGTTGGTGGTGAAGGCGTGAGTGAACTCGACATGGTTGCGGCTGCTGAGGCCGTAAGCCGGAGCGAAGGCTTTGGCGGCAGCGTTCAGATGCGACGCTTCCCCCTTCAGTGCGACCGCGGCGTGGTGGTGGCTGGACGAGCCGGTGGCGTGCCGTCGTTCTTTGATTCCGCCATTGGCGGTACCGGCCCTCATCCGATGAGCGGAATGGGTGCGGGTTTTACTCGGGTGAAAAAAGGCGAACCGGTGCTCGTCGATTTGGTTCATGCGCACCGCGGTTATGTTGTTGACGCCACACGCATGTTCGTTGCCGGACAACTCAACGACGGATGGCAGGAACGCCTCGATGACATGTTGACCGTGAAAGAGCAAGTCGTGGACGTGCTCGACCAAGGCCTCGCTTGCAGTCAGGCATGGACAGCGGGTCACGACCTTGCCACCGAGCTCGGCTACGCCGACCACTTGATGGGCATGCAGCCCGATCAGAGCCGCTTCCTCGGCCATTCGGTCGGGTTGCAACTTGACGAGACGCCGGTGGTCGCCGCCGGTTTTGACAGCCCCCTTCCGGTGGGCGGCACGATGGCCATCGAGCCAAAAGCCGTCTATGTCGACGGCAGCATCGGCAGCGAAGACACCTGGGTTCGAGACGAGGAAGGCATGCGCCCCATCACGGCCGACGGGGCTCTTCCCTGGGTCATGGAATGGTGAGCACGGGCGCTCCTGAACAAACCGGCATTCACGGCAAACGGCTTGGTTTCGCTCATGCTGCGTCACCACATCATTCAAGGGCGGCAGGGCACCAACGGAAACCATGGTCGCCAAACCCTACTCAAGCAGTCATATTGCCGCGGTTTCTTCGCATTACACCACCATGCGTTTGGCCGGTGACGTCAAAACCCGTTTGGTCACCTTGCTTTGCGAAGAGCTTGACCGGCTGGTTCCGAGAATGGAAGAGGAAACCCTCGCCCAAGATCCGGAGCGAAAGACGTTGGACGACCCTCGTCGCAGCCGCCTCAATTACAACCGGACACGCGAATTGATGATCGACCGCATCAACAGCGTTGATTCCGTAGGCTCCGCCGCCGTTCAAGCCGGCATCGATCACCTCGAAACCTATCTTTCGCAAGTTCTCCGTCATTCGGCAGAAGCCGCCGAGCGGGATCGCGTGGCGACCATCAAACCCCGCCACCTCGACAGGGCGCTGCTCAACATGAAACCGGCTGAAGGTCAGGAAGAGGGTGAAGAGGCGTCAGAGGCCGACGCCGTGGACGACTTCGTCGCCAGTCAGGCAGGCGGCTTGGTCACCCACACCGCCATGCTGTCGATGGCGAGGAGCATCGCCAGGATGACCGTAACCAAAGATGCGCTTGACGAGCTGTTGTTTCTGTACGCCGAGGTGCTCGAGGATTTGGAAGAGGACATTCGCAACCACGCCCAGTTGGGCAGCAACCCCGTTCATTTTATCGAGTCCATCAACGCCATGCGCGGCATGATGACGCTGGGTTGGATGCGTTCAAAATTGACCCGGGCCGCAAAACACGCACAGGAACGTGGCGCCAAAGTGATTGAACTTCAGGACATCATCGACAGCCAATCCTACGCACCGGAGTGATGGCATGAACATCGAGGTCTTGACCGACCCCGAGCGTCCGCTCGGGATGGACCGTCCAACCTTGCTCATTCTCGGCCGCCCCTCCTGCGACGATTGCCAGGCTCTTTACGCCGAACTTGCGCCGTGGGAACCTTCCCTGCCGCTTGAGATCCTGACGCTGAACTTGAGGGCCCCCGAAGGCGAGGCTTTCCGTGCTGCGAACCCCTGGGTTGCTCACATCGACCACGTGCCGTTCAACGTGCTCTATGTTGGTGGAGAACCCGTTGACCAGTGGACAGGTGGCGACCTTGCCAGGCTCGTCTCAAGTCTTGAGGCCTTGGAGGACTGAGTTTGGTCCTCGCCTCCATCCTTCTTTCAGCGCTGTTCGCTGGCATCGTAGCGACAGGGGTCACCGTGGCCATTGAGAAGTGGGGAGGCTTGGTTGGCGGCCTGTTGGGGTCGGTGCCGTCGACCATCGTGCCTGCAGCAGTGGGGATGTACGTGGCCGGTGGCGAGCAGGGTTTGGTGGCCAGCATGTCGGTCGTGCCGCTGGGGATGCTCCTCAATGCGTTGTTCCTTGGTGCGTGGCTCGTGTTGCCAAGGTGGTTTTCCAAGGCCGCTCGTCCGTTATTGTTCACGGCACTGGGCGCTCTGACGATATGGTCGACCCTCGGACTGGGGATGATTCTCGCAGTGGACAACCTGCTGTCGCCAGCCCTGGACGACCGGGGCGTGGCGTTACTTGGATTTGCGCTTCTTTTCATCACCGTTGTCATGTTCAATCTTCGCCCCCAACCGGCGCCAAAAGGCGCCAACAGCGTGTCAACCTCCGTGCTGGTCGCAAGGGGCACAGTGGCCGCGCTGGCCATCGGTGTGGCCGTCTGGTTGTCGGGCCTGGATTACCCTCTGATGGCAGGGCTGGCCAGCGTGTTTCCGGCGATCTTCCTCACCAGCATGGTGGCGCTGTGGCTGGCTCAGGGCCCTACCGTCCCTCAAGGGGCCGCTGGCCCGATGATGCTCGGTGGAGCGAGCGTGGCGATCTACGCGATTCTTGCGATGTGGTCCCTGCCTGCCTACGGGGTTTTCATTGGCTCAGCCATCGCTTGGTTCGGGGCTGTAGTTGGCTGGTCTTGCCCGGCATTCTTGGTGCTTCGTCGCCTGCACGCAAGTCGGTGAAAAGGTCGTCTCAACCGTTGTCGTTCACGAGGTTTTCAGCGTCGTTGAGTTTCAACTCGGCCAGCCGCCCCTCAACCTCCGTGAGCTCTTCTTGGCAGCGCTTGAGCAGGGCCGAACCTTCCTCAAACATCTTCAGCGTCTCGTCAAGGTTCTTGCCGCCCCGTTCAAGCTGGGCCACCAGGTCTTCCAATCTTCGCAGGGCTTCATCGTAGGTCATCGTTTCTTCCGTCATTGTTTTTCCTCCAAGTGTTCAATCGTATGGACGTCGGCGGCGGCTTGGCCGTCGGCGAATTGAAGTTGAATGGTTTGACCGACAGCAAGGTCCGTCACGTCTGAAATAACCGTCCCTTTGTCGTCTTGAACCATCGAGTAGCCGCGCTCCAGGACACGCTTTGGATGGGCCGCTTTCAGCGTCGCTTCAAGTTGCGCAAGCCGCTGCTTTCTCGCCGCCGTCGCCGTTTCCATGCCGCGTTGGAGCCGGTGGTTCAATCGGTTCAGCGCCTCTTTGGCGGCAAAGATGCCCTTGCCGGGAGCGTGGCGAAGTTGGTTGGACAGCAGGGCCAGTTGTTGCCGGAGTTCCTGCACGCGCCTCACCATGGCACCCTCGATGCGACCGTCCAGTTCGTCCAGCAGTTGCACGACGGCGTTGCGTTCAGGAATCAGACGCTCGATGGCGTTTGAAGGCGTGGAGGCGCGCACGTCGGCCACGAGGTCGGACACAAGGTGGTCTTGTTCGTGACCCACGGCGGAGATGATCGGCACCGTGCTAGCCAGAATGGCCCGAGCGACCGGTTCGAGGTTGAACGCCCACAGGTCTTCTGGTGAACCTCCGCCTCTCCCAACGATAACTGCGTCAACCGGTGGTAAACCGAGACGACCGGCGACTTCAGGACGGGCCAGCGCTCTTGTGACGGCCAAACCACGAACGATTTCTTTGGCCGCGTTCTCGCCCTGAACGAGGACCTCGATGACGGTTGTTCGCAGGCCTGGCCATCGGTTCGTCATGAGCTGACGCATGTCGGACAGCGCCGCTGAATCGGCGCCCGTGACAATCGCAACGTGTTTTGGGAGGGCGGGGAGCGGTCTTTTCTCCATGTCAAGGACGCCTTCGGCTTTCAGCGTCTCGATGAGTTTGCGCTTGGCTTCCTCCATGGCGCCCAGGGTTTGAATCGGCTGAATACGCGAGACGACGACTTGTAACCTTCCGCGTTTGGGCCAAACGTCAACGCTGCCGATAATGATGACTTCGCTGCCCACGTTGATGGACGGGTGCACCGTCAAGCGAGCGCTTCGCCAGATGACGCAATCCATCTGGCCCACGTTGTCTCGCAGGGTGAAGTAGACATTGCCGTTGTGAACGCTCCACTGCGACACTTCGCCCGAAAGCGCTTGGTTTTGAAAAAGCGGGTCGTTCTTGACGGTCTGCTGAACCAGTTGAGCGAACTGACCGATGGGAAGCGGGCCGGTTGTCGTGTGCCGTCCCGCTGACATGAAGCAATTCATGCGTCAACGGTTTTTGAAGCATCGGGCCTGCATGAATGGACAAAGAAAATCCTCGCGCCTGAATTCGGTTGACACAGGAAAGGCAAACGGAGCGGACAGCGGTGAACGAGGCCGTTCAGGAAGGCGACTCAGGGGATGTTGTTTCGTCCTGCTTCTCCTGTTTTTTCATGAGGCGCTTGTGGGCGTGCCGAGCCTCAACCTCCTCGAGCTTGTGCTGTATTTTTCGTTTGAGAAACAAGACGACGATGACCACGGCCACGATGTCCACGAGAAGGATGAGCCACGTGGTCATGGTCCATTCGTCAAACATCTTTGTCCCTCAAATCGGCGGCATGATGTCGATGTCGACATCAACATGCGGTTTTGACATGCAGCCGAGGCGACCGCCTTCTTCGGCCAGCCATGCCTCGAGTCCCGGCGGAAGTTCATCCGGCAGCGCAACCTCGCCGAACACCACGCTCACCGTGCACGTACCGCAGGTGCCGGAGGTGCAGCTGGTGGGCAGTTCCACACCGCAGGCTTCGGCGTGTTCAACGATGGTTTGTTCAGGGTTTACAGCGATCTGGCCGAGCAGATGCGGGCCACGAAGAAAACGAATGACGGGCGTGGTCGGGGCGTCGTTTTTGGGGTCTTGCTCCTGCTCCAACGGTTCCGAGGTGGCGGTCATGGACAACGCCTCATCGGCCTTTTTCCCTGGTCCATCGGCCGGTTTGTTTGTTGAAGAACAACCCTGCTTTCTTCATCCACTTGTTGAATTTCGTTGCACCAGCACCGGTTCGCAAAATGAAGTCCTCTCGGTCTTCTTGAGCCTGAATGTAATCCTTGGCGGCGATGGTTTGGTCAATCCAATCGTTGATGTCCATCAGGCCACCGGCGACCACGCTTTCTTCCACGACTCGCGTCATCTCGTCAGCGGTGGCGCCCGTTTCTTCGAGGTCTCGACGAATCAGGTCCGAGACCGAGGAGAAGTCCATGCTGGCCGGCTTTGGAGGCACGGGGTTTCGAGGGGCTTTGTCCGGGTCGATGACGATGCGGTTTTCGTCCAGAATCGTCTCAACCTTGGTGGCCAGGTCGGTTGTGAAACTCGTTTCGCATTCCCAGCAAATGAAGGCCCAGTCATCGCTTCGGTCGGGGTCTCTTGACTGTCGCGGGTCCATCTCTTCGCCGCAAACCGGGCAGGCGTGCAGGGTGAGGCCAGGGACGTGCTGCCGTCGGAAGTCAACAATGTCTTGCGGCGTCCCTTCGAGTTCGAGCATTTCGTGGTCCCGCGCCGCTTCAAGGCCACGGGTTTCGAGTTGGTCTCGAATCTTGACCTTCTGGTCGTCCTTGCCCTCGTCGTGCAGGTTGTTTTCCAATTTCACGATGAGTTCAACGGTTTTTCCAAGCCTGTTCATGATGAGTTTCTGCGCTCGGAAAGCCTCGACCTTGGCGATCTTGAGTCGCTCTTTCTGTTCGGCCAATTCAGCGAGGACGTCCTTCTGTTTTCGCTGGAACTTTATTTCTTCAATGCGAGATTCTTGTTTCTTTTCAGGCGCCAGGACCTTCGACAGGAACCGTTCCTTACCGTGAGATTGTGGTCCGGCCGTGATGATTTCAATGACGCCTTGAGCGATTTCCTTTTTCAGACCGTAATTCTCGACGAGCATGTCCTTGTCGATCTTCTTCAAATCGCCAATCTTCAAGCCCGCATCGGCGAGTTGGTTGGCCGTGGTGTCGTCAATACCGCGTCGTAGCAGGGCGAGATAGGTGTCCTTCTTTGCCATCCCGTTCCCTCCGACAAGTTAGGCCCAGCAGACGCTCCTAAGAAAAGTCTCTCTCCCGTAGACCTCAATCCAACGACCTTTCATGAAGGTTCAGGCCTCTTCCTCACAGGACGCGAAGTCAACGCCCAACTCCACCCACTCCTCCAGTTCGAACGTTTCAGGCCGGCGTTGCAGACGCGGGTCCAACTGCATGACGGCGTAGGCGCGTTTCCAGCGGGAGGCGTGCCATCCGGGCACGCGACCGATACGACGGGGTGGATTTGTCAGCGTTCGCTTGAGCTTTTTTCTCCGTTGCTCAAACGCTGACCGAATCATTTGCACCAGGAGGCGTCGGTCGCAGGGCCACTCTTCTTCGTGAGGCGTCATGCGAAGGAGTCGGGATTGAACCTTCGGCATTGGTGAGAAGGCGTGAGGCGGCACACGTTCGCCCATCTCAACGTCAAAATCCAGGGCCACCACCATGCCCAAAGAACCGACATCGCTCTGGTACTCCATGACCACGCGTTCGGCGAATTCCTCTTGCACGAGCAGCACGATATCCTGAAGCGGTGCTGTGTTCGGGTTACGGTGGTGTCGTGTGATGACGTCGATGAGCGGCGAAGAGATTTGGTACGGGATGTTGGCCACCACCCTCGAGATGTCACTTGGCCAAGGCAAGCTGAGCGCATCCCCGGCCATCAAGACCAACCGTTCTTCGGCGATGGCATCGGCAAACAGGGATTTCAGGTGGTCGTGCGCTCCATCGTCCAGTTCAATGGCCGTGACTTTGCATCCTTTGGCGAGCAAGGCGTCGGTGAGGACGCCCGGACCGGGGCCAACTTCGAGCACGTGGTCTTCGACGTCAACTTCCGCCCATTCAACGGTGCGTTCCAGCACGTCGTCGTGGACAAGAAAATGCTGACCAAGGGCTTTGTTCATCGGTTGTTTGGCGCGTAAGGCATCCACCAAGCGCCGAGCGCGCTTCATGCTTCCACCGGGAGAAGAAGTTGTGTGAGGCGGGGCACCAACGTCTTGTCTTCCATCTCTTCAATGAAACGCTGCGCCAACAACTCGGCGCCTTTGATTTTCGCCAGTGCGTTCAATTCGTCCATGGAGGCAAAAACACCGACCTGATCCCGGGCCTTGACCATGTTGCGAGCCTTGACAGGCCCAACATCGGGAAGCAGTTCGTAGGAGTGTTGCTTGAGCGACATCGGTCCAGCCTTGTTGTAAAACTCGTCAACGAAGTATTGGGCGTGCTCTTCCACGAACATCTGGACGAGCGATGGCAGGTCCTGACGGGCCATGTTCGACATTTTGTCAAAGTGGGCCATCCCAAGAATGGAAGCGACTTCTGTCCGCTTGCTTTGGTCCTTGCCGATGTAGAGGCGTTGATTCAGCACGAGCGCTTCGCTGCCTTTGGTTTTGATGCGGCACAAGGCGAGGGACTTTTCGGCCATGGCGGTCGCCACGCTGGACTTGCTGTCGTGCTCGAGAATGCGAGCCCAGGTTTCGTTCTTCAGCGCCTCGGGCTCGGGGCGTTGTTGCCGTCCCTGTTGCCCACGGTTGTTTTGACGACGGGGACCTCCGCGCTGTCCGCCTCGTTTACCGTCCCGCTGCCCGCCACGAGGGCGTTGTTGCGAAGGGTCCGGTTTCGGCTGAGGCTTCGGGACTTCCGGCCGTCCGGTTCGAGGCGGCTGCATCTTGTACTTTGACAAGTCGGGCGTCGCCTTTTTTCGAGGACCGGACGGGGTTTTGATTTGGCGCCTTCGCCGTGGGTCTGACATGGGACATCATCTCTTGGAGATGCGAAAAGCATCAAATGACTTGGCGCACGATGTCGAGAACCGCTTCTATTTCGCTGTCCTCAATGACGATGCGCTTTGACCCGAACACCGCTTTCACGTCTTCGGGGGTTGCGGGCATGAGTTCGGCGAGCTTGGCGGCGAGGTCAGGATGCTTGGCCAGCGTCTCAACTTCGAGGAGTTTGGTGCGGAGTTCTTCGAACACTTCGGCCTTGGTTGGAACGCCGTTTCGAGCGTCGCTTGCGGCCCACTCGGCGTGCTGCAGGGCCCACTTTTGCTCGTACTTCAACGAGCCACGGCGCTCTTGTGCGTCGTAAAGCATCTCACGGACGGTCGCAAAATCGAGAAATCGTTCTTCTTCAGTCATGATGTATCCCTCACTCAAGTGGGCGGAGGTGTTCCGGGCGAGCGATGACGGTCTTCTGCATGTTGCCGTCTTTAACCGAGACGATCCAAGCCACGCCTTGGCGCTTTTCGATGAATCCGGTGCGACCGTGGAAGCGGCGATGAGGCATGCCGCCTTGTTGTCCACCGTCGAGGACGATGGCGACTCGGTCGCCTTCTTGGTAGTCGTGCATGACGCGGCGAATGTTCAAGCGGCTGCGTTCGTTTTTCCGTCGTCGCAAAATGCTACGAGTGCCGACTCGCTGACCCTTTGAGCGCTTCATTTTCTTCGCCTCCATCGTTCCAAATCAGCATGCAAGCCTCTTCGGAGCAAGTTGGCGACCCACCTTCTCCATATAAGCACCGCGACGGGTCAAGCCGCAGAGCACGACGGCTCAGTCGGCGTGAATGTCGCCAACGTCCAACCAGAGCACGTTGCATTTGGCCTTGATCAATGCCGCCACCGAGGGTTGCGTTCGGCCGCTGTCACCGTGCACCGTCTCTTTGACGTACGTGCCGGATTCGCACCGGAGCGTAAATTCGATTTCTCGCTCCCCGTCTTCGTTTGTTTCAATGAACAACGAATGGGCTTCCAAAACGGTGCGTTTCCGAATCAGGTCGGACCGACGGTGAGCCACCCGTTCCGGCGTTCGCTGCGCCAGTTTGATGCCGTTGAGGGCTTCGACCACCTTGGCAATGGCGTCGTCATCGGGCAGGTCAAACATCGCCGGTGCGGGCGGTGAAGCGGCCAAGATGCGTTCGATGAGTTCGTCCTTCTTGCCCGTTTTTTTGAGACCCTTTTCCTCAGCCAAGGCGACAAGTTCCGGTTTCTTCATGGCTTTCAGCTCAGATTCGGAAGGCCCGGCAGGGGGCAGGTCAATGGTCGCCTGCAGGGGTTTTGTTCGGTCGGCATCCTTGTCACCACGTCGCTGCCTTCGGCGCTTCTTGCTGCGGCCTTGGACGTCTTCCTTTGTCATGTCCACCGGGGCCGTGAGCACCGCATACTCGGCTTCGCTCATCGGCGAAATGGTGAACCGGATGGTGTAGGACTTCTCTGCGGGCGTGTCTTTGATGCGAACCACTTCGCTGCGGGAGGACGGGCGTATGGAGGAGACCTCCACCGAGCCAATCGCCGCTTCGTTGATGATGTCAGCGAGTTTTTCAACGTTGAAACTCCGGAGTTTTGGTTCTTTGATTTCAAGGACAAAGGGGCGCCCTCTTCCCAGACACCGCACGTCAATGTCCTCCCGGCCCATGCCGTGGAAAGCGTGTTCGGTTCCTTGGAACACCTCCAACATCGGGTTGCCGACCAAATCCTGAACGCTCTTCTGGTACTGCAGCCCGGTCTGTTCGCAACGCTCGCATCCGCGCCCCTTGCAGGCCCGGCACGGCCATCGGGTTTGGGGGATGCCGCGTTCCAGTTTTCGATAGCGTCCATAGACGTACACCGAGCGAACGTCCAACTCCACGGTCAGCGTGAGCACATCGATGAGGGCGAGGACATCGGGTTTGTCGTTGACCAGAACGGTTCCGTCCAAACGGTCTTTGAGTCGCAGGCCGATCTCTTCCACCAGCGAAGGTTTGAGCGCGTCCGAACCGCCGGCGCCCATCCGTTTGCGCAGTTTCTCTTCTTCCTCGATTTGGTCTTTGGGAAAGCGTGCCCCAAGTTGCAAACGGCCAACGTCGTACGGCTCCGAGAGCGTCGTAAATGATGTCGGCCAGCAGATCGACCTCGTCGAACAGGTTCTCGCAAAACGGGCACAGCGGTTCACGCTCTCGGGCATCAGCAAGGTACCCGTCGAGTTCCACGACCGACGCCCGAACGGACGCACCCGCTTCCACGATGCTCTGGCCGTACGTGCGCTTGCCACCGAGGCGACCGAGGCATGCATCGCATATCCCCAAGCGAACCAGGTGCTTGTGCCCGGCCGGCGAGGGGGCTCTTGGAATGTCGGCGATGTGCGTGGCCAGTTGCATGGCAACTTCTTGTTGATGCGCTTCATCCACCTCAGCGGGTTCGACGTCGTCCCACAGCGAATAGTCGGTTTCTCCGAAACCAACGTTGGCGTACTTCATCCAGTCGTCTTCATCGTCGTCGATGTCCTCGGCCGTGTCGGGTTCGTTGCCTGCCATGTCGCCACCACCTTCCCGGGGCCAACCCCAAAGACGGCAAGACGAGCGCAGGCTCAATCCTTGATGAAGTCACCGCCCAATCAGGGTTCACTTCTGGTCAAGGAAGGCCAGCACACCGGCCACGACGCCCAGCACACCGCCAAGCACCGTCATCCACACGCCCATGCCCGCAGAGGTATCCGTGTCGGTATCGGGCAGCAAGAGCCACCA
>CEUG01058805.1_pt1 | contig 11931 bp, 6 predicted proteins | sample 531421 | NCBI WGS metagenome assembly CEUG01 (sample SAMEA2622901, study PRJEB7988) | marine metagenome | biome: marine biome (ENVO:00000447); feature: surface water layer (ENVO:00002042); material: "saline water (ENVO:00002010), including plankton (ENVO:xxxxxxxx)" | depth 5 m | reverse complement strand
AATCCGACCTCGGCGGCGAGTTTGGCTGTGGGGGCGGAGACATGTCCACCGCCAAAGAGCACGACGTGAGGGGCCACATCGATACGTTCGAGGAAGACCACCATCAATCCACCACAGGTCATACCAATCTCCTGAAGATTGTATTCGAGGAGCTGGTGTGTCTCGGCATCAGGGGAGAACATATCGAGCCCATCCTTGATGATGTGGGACTCGATTCTTCCGCCACCGACGGTCCCACGGATTGAACCATCTTGGAACAACACCATCCGTGCGCCGACTTTTTGGGGATTGGAGCCGACTTCTTTGACGACTGTTGCGAGGATAACGGGTTCTTCGCGTTTGTCGATCTCGTCACGAAGGGAGTAAAGCAGCTCGATGGGATGACTTGCCGTGGTGGGGTGTGACATAGAGGAACCTTTCGTGTGGCGGAGAGGTGGTGGTTTTTGTGTTCTTTGTGTTTGAGGTGAACATTTTTTTTGCGCCTCAAAATGAAGATTGTGCGATGATGCACGTCGTATTCGGTATAGAAGATCCAAATTGAAGAAAGATCAAGGAGTGTGCCTATGAAGTGTTGGAAATTGTACCTTGTTGTCGGGATGAGCGTTGTTGGCTTGGGATTCTCTTCGCCTGCATCGGCTAAGGGCAAGAAGGCGAGCCCGGCTGTTAAGCTCAAAGCCGCCAAGCCTTTCGCGAAACTCAAAAAATCCCTTCGCACGGCGCTCTTGAAAGGGGAGATCCCCTCAACTTCCTATTCCGTCAAAATGAAGAACGGAAAAAAAGCGATGGTCGCAGCCTCTTGGGCCATCGTAAAGAAACCCATCAAAACCGTTTACAACGAGATGATCAAATTCCAGGACCGCTACAAGTACATGCCCAACTCGATCAAATCACAGGTCGTGAAGCGCTACAACAAACGTGAACTACACGTGTATCAGGTCTCGAAATTCTGGTGGACCAAGATCCCCGTCAACATCCACGTCAAGCTGACACCCCATACCAAGATCACATGGGCGCTGATGAAGAACAAAAAGAACGGCATCAAGGATAATCTCGGTTACTGGGTCTTTGAGCCACTCAACAAAGGCAAACACACGCTCATCTCGTATTCATTGTACACCAACACAGGTCGCTCTGTGCCCAGCTTTATCAAACGCATGATCCTGCGAAACTCACTGCCCAGTGTTCTCAAAAACGTCCGCAAGCGCATCATGTCCGGTGGGAAGTGGCACAAGTAAACGAATCCCTCTGATCCCCTTCATCCCTACCTGTGCTTGAACACCTTCCCCTATTTTTTTACATCAAATTCAAGTGAGAAGCCGGTCTTTTGCTGCAAGATTGCGTTCAACGCTTGTGCTTCTCCGGCTGGCGGTTCGACGCTGATCTTGGCCTTGATCGTCGCCTGATCCTGGTGAAACCCCGGTTCTTTGCGCAAACCCCATTCTTCGGGAATCAATTGCTTGGCGATCTCCTTGATTTTGTGCTGATCTGAACGAGGTCGGATCTTGATCTCCCACCCCACTATTTTCGAGAGCTTCGCGAGCACATCGGCGTATCGCTCACCGACATATGGCGAGATGAATGTCACCTCGAGCGCCTGTCCTTTTTGTCCCACCTTGAGCAATTCGTGCTCAGCTCCTGCAAAGACATTGCGAATGAGTTGATACGCCTGATTCAACTCTTGTGGACTCGATGCATCTGGTAGATCTGGGATACTCAGGCTGCTCGTTGACGACACTGAGGCGTCATCTGTGGAAGGTGCCTCTTTTTGTGTTGTCTGCTCTACTTTTGGTGCGTCTGGTGCCTCTGTCTCTTCGGAAGCAGGTGGCTCTTGTGGGGGAGGTGTGAGAGAGATTCCTTTGAAGGCGAGTTGGAAACCTGTCTTCTCAAGGTATTGGTCTGCGATCGCTTGTAGCGACGGAATGGGCAGAGCTGTGGCGAGCTGTACGACGATCTTCTCTTCTTGGAGGTGGAGGGAGGGCGTCTTCTCTAGCTTTGCGTCGGATGGGAGCAATCTATGGACGAGCTCCATGAGGGCTTGTTGGTTGGGAGTCTCTCTCAACTCAATCTCCCAACCTGTCTCTACTTTCAGCTGATCGATGACGGCCTTATGTAGCTCTTTTGCGCGTTTGGGAAAGTTAAACGACAACACAAGCGTCTGCCGCTGGTTATGTCCGCTGCGCTTGTACAAGCCGTCCTTCTTGCTGAGGTATGCGTCGACACGTTGCATTGCGCTCGCTGGATCGAGAGGGCCACTTTTCTCCTCCTCTGCGTCGCCCTTCTTCGCCGAACGAAAATGTTTGCGCAGGGTGTACAAAAAGGGTCTCTTCTTGTCCTTTTTGAAGGGAGAATTCTTGCTGTCGAGAACAGTCGCGACGCGGAGCAATTCATTGTCGTTTTGTGCGCCTTCTGCGTCCCCCCAAAGTACGAGCAGCTCCTGAACTGTGTACAGCCTACCTGGTGTCTTTTGTGCGCGTATCATCTCGCCCAACTCGGGGAGGTTCTTGTGGGCAAAAGGTTCTTTCCTCTCGCCTTTGCTTGCCTTCTTCTTGGGATAGAAGGTCGTCTTGATGTTGGTGACTTCGATACTTGAGCCGATGGTCGGTAGATGAACTGTTTTGACTTGTGCTTGGTGGAGGGCATCACGAAGCGCCTCTCGTGCGCCGCCTTCACCGTGAACGAGGGCTACTTGTGCAGGTGCGAAGCTACACATCGCCGAGACGATCTGGGCTGTATCTGCGTGCGCACTCAGACCATACGTTCCAACACTACAATCGAGGCGGACTTCTTCGTTGTTGAGCCGAAGCTGACCACCACCTGCGCGTGCGACTTCTTGAATGGCGCGTCCCGGTGATTCTTCGTCCTGGTATCCTGTGATCGCGATATGGTTGGCTGGATCGTCGATGAGCTGTCTTGCATAGACAGGGCTCGGACCACCTGAGAGCATCCCCGAGCTCGATACGATGATACCTGGACGGGTTTGGGCGGCTGCTTTTCGGGTCCGTGGGTCGTTGACAGGTTGGGCCGGACTGTCCCGAAAGAAGAAGGGATTACCGACCTTTTGGGCGCGCTTTTTGAGCCAGGGAGAGAGCAGGTCGGGATAGGAGGCGTAGGCATTGCACACCGAACGAACCATCCCGTCGACAAAGATCGGGACTCTGCGCATGCGCTTTTGTTCCATCGCCTGACTCAACAACAAGATGATCTCTTGTGCCCGTCCGACGGCAAAAGCTGGAAACAAAATCGAACCTCTTCTGTCGATGACTTCGCTGACTTGTTCGACGAGACGATGCTCTTCTGCGGCGCGGTTGGCGTGCATACGGCCACCATAGGTGGATTCTGCGACGACGAGATCGGGTTTGATACGTGGCAGGTACATACCTGGGATGGTCTTTTGTGGTGTGACGGAGATGTCACCACTCATCAGCAGACTGGCATCTGTTCCTTCTACGTAGACGGCTGCTGCACCGAGAATGTGTCCCGCAGGGGTGAAGGTCAGTCGAATGTCACCGTCCAGGATGTCGATGCTGCGACCAAAGGGGACGGGGCGCGTCGCGCCGAGCATCATCTCGACGGCGTGGAGGGGGTAGAGGGGAACTTCACCTTCTTGTTCGAGCTCCATCTGCATGATCTTGAGGGAGTCCATGAGAAGGATGGTCCCGAGTGTCAGGGTGGCAGGGGTCATGTAGATGGGGACATGTGGATAGGATTGGTGGATGAGTGGCATCGCGCCGAGGTGATCCATGTGGGCGTGTGTGAGGATGATCGCGTCGATACCGCCCAATTCTTGAATGGGTGACAACCACGGCAAATTGTTTCCTGGAGCGTTCATGCGGATACCACAATCGACGAGGAGTCGTCGTCCGGATATTTCGAGCAATGTGCATGATGCGCCGACTTCATCTGCGCCGCCGAGGAATGTTAATTTGGCCATGTGTTGGGGATCCTTGTGTTTGCAGTCTCTGAGCGATTCTGGGACTGTTTGTATCGAAAGAAGATGGTTGTACCCGCATGTCTTGTATTTTCTTCTTTACGATATCTTGTCGTTTGTGGCAAATATAGACGCACACATTTGGGAGGATTTGTCGTCTATGTCATACCAACAAGAGCTGCTCGATCTCATCGCACCAGAATACCTTTCTCTGCCCCACGAACTGCGCCTCTATCAAGGTCTAGAGGAGACCGGGGAGACCTCTCTTGAGCGTGCCAGAGAGAACGGATTTTACAGGGTCGCAAAGGTCAACGATGAACGTCCAGCTCTATTCCTACACGAGTCACAATTCGAAGTGTTTGGGCAACTCATCCTCGAAGTTAGCCGTCTCAGGAGACTTCAAGAGGACACAGAAGATGAGCGGACAGAGCCCGAAGAAGATCTTGAAGATGTCGACGCAGAAGTGTCTTTTGACGAAGACGTCGAGATGCTCCCTGAGACCTTTGAGGCTGAACACCTCACACTCACAACCGAGCAGTGGAAGATCTGGTTCGCGACGTTGTGGTCAGCGTGTCAGCCGTTCGAAGAAGCGCGTCCTTTGCTCGGAGACGAGGCTTCGTTCGCCAAGCCCGAAGAGGTCCTGCGTTGTTACTATCTCTCCGTCTCCCACGCAGCCGACGAAGTCGAAGCTGAGGTTGTCCCTGATTCGACAGAGGAGGCGTGGGGGTGTGATGTCGAGACGTTGAAGGCGTCGATTGTAGAGACCTTCCACAAAAGACTCGAAGGGTTGAAAGATCTGTGTCAACAGCGGCTCATCTGGAAGGAGAATGAGCGGGCCATCGGGCACTTCTTTTTTGTGGAGATCCGCGAGCGCTGGCGTCAAAAGCAGTTCACGTGGGATAAAAAGTTCGTCTTCAAGGGCGATGTTGAGGCGAGCGAGAAGGAGAGGTGGGACCTCCTACGTTCGCAGATCTTCACATCCCACGAGAAGGACGCTTACAAGTGGTTTCGAGGGTATCGAGGGAAGCTCGATGTAGACGCCGCAAAAGAGCGCCTCTTAGGATATATTGAGGCGTGTGATGAGGCGCTGGAGACGGAGTGGAAGAGGCGAAAACATCGTCGTTTGTTCAAAGAGCGGTACAAGGAGATGTCGAGTCTGGCGTCACAATTTCCGCTCGCCCGGCAGATGAAGCGCGAGTGGATCTTTTATTGCGGTCCAACCAACAGCGGTAAGAGTTATTCGGCATTTGAGGCACTTGCTGCTGAACAAACAGGTGTCTATCTTGCGCCACTTCGTCTGCTGGCGATGGAGGGGCAGCGTGAGCTTCAAGCTCGTGGCAAGAAGACCTCCCTGATGACTGGTGAAGAGCGCGATATTGTCGAGGGAGCAGCGTGTATCTCTTCGACGATCGAAATGCTCAACCCCGAGCGTGTCGTTGGTGCTGCGGTCATCGACGAGATCCAATTGCTCGCGCACCCACAGCGGGGCTGGGCGTGGTTTCATGCGCTGTTTGGCGCGCCTGCCTCCAAGCTGATCTTGACAGGTTCAAAGTACATTTTGCCCCTCGTGAAGCAATGTGCTGAATATTTGCAAGAACCACTCAAAGTCATCGAGCTGGAGCGTTTTACTTCGTTGACCTGTCTGGAAGAGCCTTCGGATCTGTTGGCGCTTGAACCTGGAACGGCTGTGATCTGTTTTTCTCGGCGCGATGTGCTCGCGCTCAAACGCAAAATTGAGTCTGCTGGCAATCAGCGTGTCGCCGTGATTTACGGAGGGCTTCCGCCTGAAGTCCGTCGTCGCGAAGCGGCACGTTTTCGTGGTGGGGAAGCCGAAATCCTCGTCGCAACAGACGCGATCGGCTATGGTTTGAACTTACCCATCAAGACCGTGCTGTTTTGGAGTGTGGACAAGGTCTCTGCGGGGATTAAGCGTCCACTGATGGCGGCGGAAGCACAACAAATTGCAGGAAGGGCAGGGCGGTACGGTTTACATGAGGCTGGCTTTGTTGGAGCCTTCGAAGAGGAACATCTAGAGGTCGTGCAGGGGCTCCTTCAAGAACGTATGCACCCAACACACGGACCATATGGTATTCCACCATCTCTCGAACATCTCAAGCTGTTGTCATCGTGTCTGGAGTCAAGTGATTTACCTGAGTTGCTTCGTTACTATCGACGAGAGGCGTGGTTTGATGAGCCATTTCTCGTGCCATTTGTGCCTGAGCAGATGTTGACGATCGCCGAAGAGTTGGAGCCTGTGATCGAGGAGGCGCCCTTGACGTTGAAGTACGCCTTCTCTCTCGCGCCGATTCCTACGAAGTTTAAGCGCCTGTTACGGGAGCATAAGAGGTTGGCGAAAGCCTATGTAGAGGGGAAACCTTGGGCATTCCCGCTCTCGCAGCTGCATCCGTACTTTGCCGATTACTCGGAGAACGAGCGACAACTCTACCTCGCAGAAGAGCAGAGTCAGCGCCTTACATTATATAGTTGGTTGGCGCATCGTTTCCCTGAGCGGTTTGTGGCGGGGGAAGATGCTGAGACATTCCGTGCGATCGTCGAGCGCTTTTTGAGCCGCTCTCTCTCAAAAGGGACACCCATCAGGCGTTGTCGTCGTTGTGGTGTAAAGCTCGCTCCATTTTATCGTTTCCAGATTTGCCAGCCTTGTCATCACGGGAAAACGTTCTACCAATAAGCTTGACGTAACACAAAGTCCGGAAACAAGGCCCGCATCAGCAGGGGATATGTTGTAAAGGTTTCGTTTCGAGACTTCGTGAGAGGACGCTGGAGAGTGAGGCTGGTACTCCAATGGGGAGAGTATTCTTTCTGATTAGGCGTGTTGGCTTCTTTTTCTTCGAATCTTTTACTTCTTCAATGATAACGGCGTGTTTGTCTCCCTTTAGGGGGTGTTTTCCTGTGTCGAGCTCTGTGATCGTGCTCACACATCGGTCAAAAGGGAGGAATTGGAGTTGTCTTTGTCCGTTGTGAGTGTATGTTTATGTTTTGTATGGGTTTTATGATTCTTTTGTTGAGTGCGTTTTTGGGTGATATGGAGGAAGTCCCTCCCACATGAGAGGGACAATCGAAGGGGAATTCGAGCTGTAGTATTTTAATGCTTTGATATTGTGTGGTTTTTGTCGTGTTGGATGTGTTGGTATGTTGCTTGCTCTATACCGGGGCGTGAACGACGAAACAGCAGAACAGGAGGTTCTGCCAAACACTCGATAAGGAGCATATCATGAAAAAGAACATGTTGAAATCAGGTCTCATTCTCTTGTCATTCTTCTCGGTTTCTTTGCTCGCCACACAGGCATTCGCGAGCCGCACAGTCTGGCGAGGTGTGGAGAGATGTTCGACAACATCCTCAACAGTGTGTAACACAACGTGGGAAGGTGTTCGTTGCCACAAACGTTATCACACAACCTGCCGTCAACCTGTGAGAGTCTGTCGATATGGTGCCTTTGGAGTGCGAAGATGTTTCCGACGTGTCCGTCACTTTGATAAGGGATACACCAACGGTGGCTTCTTCTGGAGAACACGCTACCGACGAGGTCGACGTTTTTACAGACACAACCGACGTTTTTACAGACACAACCGACGTTTTTACAGACATAACCGACGCATCAACCGTCGCCTTCGTACTCGCACTCGCGTTCGACGTAACACACGGACCAGACGTTACCGAAACCGTACTGTGACCAGAAGCCGCACCACTCGCACGACGCGACGTGGAAACAGAGTCACCCGACGCACAACGACCCGAACACGAGTTCGTAACCGCAACACTGGCCGGACCACTCGTAGCAGCCGTACCACACGCTCCAGCCGTCGCGTCTCTTCCCGACGCGGTCGACGTAGCCGCCGATAACCTTCCCCCTCTCTCCACAACTCCTCTTTCTCTGCTCGGGGAGGGATTGCATTTGCAACCCTCCCTCTGCTCATCTCTCTTTTTCTCCATCCTATCGAAAATGTAGCAAAACACAGGATGTTGTGTTCGTCTGCGAAAAGAAGCTCAACCCTTGTGGGATGATGTGATCTGCGTAAAATGAGTTTCATCCGAAAACATTTTACATATCAGGAAATGCAGATGAAAAGATCGTGCGTTGTGCTCTTTACGTCGTTTTTTATCTATGTTGGAGGCTCCCAAGCACAGTCACCCAGCAACAAGCCGCAGCCGCTGGCGGTTGCGCTTGAAGGTGGTATCAGTATGGGAGCATATGAGGCCGGTGTTGCCTGGGTCTTGATGTCTTTTTTGAAGTTGCGTTATGAGCTGGAGCTCGGCGAGCTTCACATGAAGAAACGTGGGTATACAAACAAAGATTGTTTGAACTTCTTTAGAAAAAAACGCGCTTCCACGGATCGGAAGTTTATCAACTATTGTCGGCTTTGGAAGCGAATGTCGGGGATGAAGAAGTCGAATGAAAATGGTTATACACTCCAAAGAAGGTTCGAAAAAAGTCGACGCTCTTTCTTGGGGCTCATCAAGGATCCGTTTAAGATTGTTTCTGTGTCTGGTGGCTCCGCTGGGAACATCAATACATTTCTTTCTACGATGACGTGGTTTGACGAGAGCATTGGGAGTGTTCAAAACAACTACTTTTGGAATGCTTGGATGACTGTGGGGTTGAATACTTTACAAGGCAACACCAGTCATTGCGGCACATACAAACGGGCATTGCTCTCCAATTACAAATTGATCCAACCCAATCCCACCCATGGAAACGAGCCTGCCTTTATCCGAAAGTACAATTGCCCCAATACCATCCGGGACATGTACACGATAAATGATGGCTTATTCACTCGTCGGGCGTTTATGCTTCCCATTCATTTTTTGAAAGAGAGATTTGAAAAGAAAAACCCATCGCGATTATGGTCACCGTATGCCAATAAACTTCTGAAAGATACCTTCTGGATCTCGATCCCCCTCGCAGGTGCCCAAGCTCGCGATAGTCAATTGGGTAATGTTACCTACGCCACGCAAAATTACCACGTGGCGTTTCGCCCGTTTTTGCAGGGAAAACGAATGGGGTTTTTGCAGACCCCCAAAACCCCAATCAAGAAGCAAACGCTCGGTTTCATCAGCCAACGAGTCATCCTTCGAGAGAGGAAACGATATGGTATTGCGTTCTCTACAACGCAGAATGTCTTCAAGGCAGGGAGCGCCTTTCCCATGGCATTTGGCTCCGTTGGCATCCCTGTGTGTCAGGGAACATTGAAAGCCTGTATGGCAAAGCAAAGGTTTGGTTGCAAACCTGAACAGAAAAACTCGACTTGTACAAAGTTTTTTGTGGATGGTGGCACATTTGACAATTTACCCATCGGTCTCGCATACAACTATATCGAGAAACCCACCGATCAGCAGAAGGCCAAGATCCTCTCCATCACAACAACACGCGAGACATACCAACAGTATTCTGCTGTTCACCTTAAGCCTCCTCCAGATGCGAGCGAGTTTCGAGGTCTCTCATTTTTGCTCAAGTATTTGTCTGGGATTGCTTCTACTGCTATGACCGGAGAGAAACGCAATTTCTTCCTGGAGCTTCTTCGCAAACAACGGAATGTCAAAAAGAGAATCCGTTCACGTGCCGCTCGTCTTACTCGTGAGCGACTCAGGCAGTTGCGGATGCTTCATCAACAACAAATCCAAAAATTTCAATCTGGGATTGATACAATCCAGAAACATATCGATGAATTTTCATCTATGGGGATACTCTCCAAAGAGCAAAAGCAGCAGTCAAACGCCTTGAACCAAAAGATGCAATTTTTGCAAGAGCAACGACAGCAATTGAAGGAGTTCTTCAGGCTACAACGGCAATTATTGCGCAAAGGATTTCCCCAACCACCCTTGGCGTCCAACCAGCGACAAAAGTTTATCCCACGACAACCCATCATCTCCCACGGAATTTATGGTTCTCACCTCGTCAGCTTTGCCGCTTTTATCGGACCACACTACCGAAAGTATGACTTCTACTTGGGAATGTTTGATGCTATGCGTATGATCTTGCGTCATGAATTCCAAAAGAAGCCCCGCGCAAGAGGCACATTCTGGAGTTCCCAAACAATCGAAGATATCCGCTTCCTTTATCGATTGTTTGAGTTGGATCGACCGAGTCATCAAGAAGCTTGGTTTGTGATCCATGCGGCTTTTGAAGAGGCTCTCCGAAAAGAATTTCAACACTCTGTATTTGAAACTCTTTTTGCGAATCGAGAGCGCAAACCAAGTGTGGTCCACAAAGAACTTCGAACAGCCTACCCACTTGTGCAACGCCTGATCACACTCAAGCGAGTCAAACGTTGGATCCAGTTCGCTTCACTCTCTGTCAGTTCAAGAACGCGGAAAATGGATCATATCTTTCCGCATCTGCTGAGTGTTGGTAAGCTCTCAGCCAAAAAGCAAGCAGCCCAACGCGCCAAAAAGGACGCCAAGATCTTCAAGTTTGTCAAAAGGATCTATGACAGAACCCTTTATGACAGAGCGAAAAAGACGACTTTCTCGGCGTTGTATCGAAAGACATTCAACACCTCCCAGATGAGATTGACGGAGTTGCCTCTACCAAAGACCCCTTCCAAGGAACTAAAAGTCATCACAAATGCGATCCTCATGCAAGGATATGATGTGATGCAAAAACTTCTCGATATCTTTGAGATGGACATGTTCAACACCTCAGGGAACAAAAAAAGCCAAGCCGAAGAGAGATGTGAATCATTCTATGCTGAACTCAACATGCAGCCCAACCGAAAGAAGAGACTCGTTGCGGAGTGTGTCATAGACCTGAAGCGCGAGTGGATGTTGAGCAAACGTTATGTCATCAACAAACACAAAGGTTACACGAGCGATGTAGCCTACAAACAAATCCTCCAAGCTGATGGCATTTATGGGATCCAACAACGGATCAAGGCACATATCAAGGAACTCCCCCTCCTGACAAAGAACGAGAAGGATTTTGCGGAAAACTCCGTGAATTGGTTTCGGAAGATCGTAAAAAGTTTGCTCAATCGATTGTGGGAAATTGAATTGGATAATAAGAATTCGGTCGGTGTGGGAGTCGCAAGTGCTCTTGGATTTATCGGTAACTCCGAGCAATTTGACACCGCTTACAAAAGCTATGGACCGAGTGGATCGATCATTCCACACTATCGAAAGTGGGGGTGGGGATTGTGGCCTGTTCATTATGTCGGCCTCACTGCCTACGTTCATCCTACCAACGCCAACCACCTTGACTGGGAGCTTTGGAATGTCGGATGGTCTGGGTCTTCTCATTGGTTTGAGCTGACCTTTCTCAAGCTGCTCTTCGGCGATCGGTTTTTGTTGTTAACACCAGTGAAGCTCACCTACTCCCGTGGTTTTGTGGCAAATGTTCTCAAGTTTGGTGTTCATGCTTACGTTGGGTTCATGTATCACAGTAACAACGAAGGCGAAGATCTCTGGTCGCTCAACCCAAACATCGGTGTTCACCTCACGATCGCTTCATTCGTCAAAGTGGAATTCAATGTTGGGACAAAACTCTTCCGGTTCGAAGATACTGCCACTGTAAAGGACGATTTGTTCACAAATACACACCCAATGTTGCTCAACATCTCCATTGGCCTTGCACAACCACAGGGCTGGCTTTGGTGGGTTCTTGCTTCAGGGAAAGGCTAAACGTTGTACGAAGAGGGCGATGGACAGGTTGTTCGTTTGTTTTTACGAGAGGAGGGCGTCGGATTTGAGTTCTTTGTAGAGGGTGAGTTGGGCCGCTTGTGTGTTGAGCTGGAGCCAGACACGAAGGAGGATGTAGATTTGCTGGATGAGGAAGAGCCAGAGGAGCATAGTTTTTCCTGGAGAGAGCCAGAATGTCCCGAGATAGTAGAGGCCATAGAGCACACCACCGAGCGCGAGCAGTCCCAACGCGAGCGTAAACACCGCGAAGAGATTGGAGACTACAACCCGAAATGAACGCCACAATTGACGAAAGACACCAGGGTTGTCTTCCGCGACAAGGCCGACTTTTACGTAGGTTAGGTAAGTG
>CEUG01106553.1_pt1 | contig 12138 bp, 12 predicted proteins | sample 531421 | NCBI WGS metagenome assembly CEUG01 (sample SAMEA2622901, study PRJEB7988) | marine metagenome | biome: marine biome (ENVO:00000447); feature: surface water layer (ENVO:00002042); material: "saline water (ENVO:00002010), including plankton (ENVO:xxxxxxxx)" | depth 5 m | reverse complement strand
TACTCTCTATTTTCGGTGCTGCATGGCGCAAATGAGACACCACAGTTTCCGATCATCGCGGTTGTGACGCCATGGAACGAACTTGAACTCATCATTGGATCCCAACCAATTTGCGCGTCCAGGTGAGTATGAAGGTCTATAAAACCAGGTGTCACAATCTTTCCTGTCGCGTCTATTGTCTCTGCGGCACTGTCCTGGCTCAAATCACCGATTCTTTCGATTTTGCCGTTCTTTATGGCAAGATCCGCTTTGACGGCATCAGCGCCCGTTCCGTCAATCAATGTCCCGCCTGAAATAATTAGATCGTATTCCATAATCCCCTCGTCCTAGTCCCGAATTCAAATGATCGTGACGTTTTTTAAAGTTACCACTAGGTGTTTCGTTCTTCGACTTTGTAGATTTACCGCTAAAGAAGAGCCACTCTCCAACATCTTACACAGAAATAGCGGCACGTATCCAGCCCTTTGGAGAGACTGATTCTTGCATCTGGTGGCCTCTTTTTATCATGTGTATTGCGGTAAGCTCATCGACACGAATCGGGGCGAAGATTAACTCTGAAAGGGGGTAGGTTGTTAGCGAATCAAAACATGGCACGTATAATCTCTTTGGCAGCTTTGCTACTTGGGTGTTCATATCTCAATCCAGCCTACGCTCTCCTGGGTGCCATGATGGTCAGATTCTTCTCGAGTGGTAATCCATTTCCAGTCTTTTCGAAATATGGAAAGAAGAGCCTCCAAGCAGCCATCATTATTCTCGGTTTCACGATCGGCTTCCAAACTCTCTTATCCTCAGCAAATCAGTATGCTTTAGCGACAATTATCTATATTTGTCTTTTACTGAGTGTCGGCTCGTTAATGTGGTGGATTTTCCGTTTAGATAAAAAAGAGGCTACGTTAATTACTGGTGGTACTGCCATATGTGGTGGAACAGCTATCGCGACTTTGTCTCCAATTATCGACGCAAGACCCCGCCAGATAGGAGCGGCAATGGCACTTGTTTTTGTGCTTAACGCGGTGGCACTAATATTCTTCCCATACATTGGGGGTTTTTTGAATCTCTCTCAGGAAGAATTCGGCGCCTGGGTGGCCTTAGCGATTCATGACACTAGTTCTGTAGTCGCAACAGCAGCTATATACGGAGAAGAATCTGCAGCGGTTGCGACAACTGTGAAGCTGGGTAGAACTCTTTTTTTGATTCCTCTTGCCTTTATCGTGGCATTAATTTTTAGATCGAAAAAAGCAAAATTTGAGATACCTTGGTTCGTTCTAGGTTTCATACTCGCGGCTCTCGTGGGAACATTGGTTGCTATACCAGTTGATCTTCAATCGGCTCTAGTTTTTATTAGCAAATTGTTATTGGTTTTCGCGCTGTGGGTGATCGGTTGTGAGATAGATCGTGACACACTGAAAAGCACCTCACCCAGCGTGGTTTATTTTGGCCTGGGATTATGGGCGGTAGCCGCTTCTTCAGCACTCTTCTTGATCAGGTTGTTTTAACGCGCCTCGATATTAGGCCTGGTCATGATCTTCTTGATCTTCTCTAGTGCTATCTTGGGCTTTCGGTCAAAGTATAAGAGACCGTTAATTTCCTGTTGTACATCGGTTAGTTGGGTCCACACAAAACCGCGGAGTAAATTACTCCTCTCGATCTGAGAGATCACTTCGAGAATCGCTATTTCTAGTTCCTGCTCTGTCTTTGGAATTGGGCCGTAGGCAAAAGCATCAATAGTATTCCCGGGGCTTAAGAAGCCTATTCCACCGCATTCCGTTAATAGGATCGGAAGCCGTGAAGGATTGGATCCGGGTAGTGCAGCAGGTCTTGGTTTGCCTGCTTCGGTAACTGAAGTTTGAGGGTTTGAGTAAATATCTTTCAGTTTCTCAGAGAGTGCTTTCTTATCATCGTAATAGACATGCAGAGTCCATAGATCTCCCAAACTATATTCCCACCCATCGTTCCCGATGACAGGACGGGATGGATCCAATGCTTTGGTTAGGTGATAAATAGAGTCTGCGAAGGCCCTCTGTTGTGGCCTCTGGCCTACATGCCAAATACCCCAAGACTCGTTGAAGGGCACCCAGCCAACGACGCAAGGGTGCCCAGCATCTCGCGTAACCAACTCGATCCACTGCTTATTCGTTGATTCAATTAACTCTGACGAGAAAATTCGACCGGAGGGCATCTCGTCCCACACCAAAATACCGAGTCGATCGGCCCAGAAGAGATATCTTGGGTCTTCAAGTTTTTGGTGTTTTCGAACAAAGTTGAAGCCCATTTTCTTGCAAAGTTCTATGTCTAACTTTAAAGCTTGATCATCCTCGGCTGTGTACCAACCGTTAGGAAAATATCCTTGGTCCAAGACGCCGCTCAGGAATACGTCCTCCCCGTTCAATAAAAATCGATCATCACGGATTTCGATTTCCCGCAGACCACAATATGATTCAACACGATCCAGAATTTCGCCGTTTTCGCTGATCGTGATCTCTAGTTCATAGAGGTTAGGTTCTTTCACACTCCACAAGCAGGGATTTGGTACTCGCATCTTGAATCTTATCTCGTTGCGATCATCGCAGACACTGAGGTCTCTCGTTATCTCTTCTCCGTCCAAGCGCAATACGGTACTGATTTCGGCAGTAGTTGGTTTCGAGAGTTGGTAGGTAAAAAATATTGACCCGGAATCTAGAGAGAAGTGGTTTCTTATCGAGCTCAAATAAAGATTACTCTTTGGCTCTAGCCAGACGGTCTGCCAGATTCCAATTATTGGATCATAGTCTATTGGCCACCGTGTCGTTCCAGCCTGCTTGCCCCTCGGTTGTTGCCATGAATCGCTGTCCTCAACAACGATAATTAACGTGTTTCTTTGCGGCTTCAAATAGGGGGTTAAACAAAACGAGAAAGGTGTGTACCCCCCTGTGTGTTTGCCCACATTTTGGCCATTAATGAAGACGGTTGTAGCATAATCGCTCGCACCTATATTCAGAAAAACCTGTTTCTCATCCCACGCTGGAAGATCGAATTCTCGCCGGTAGGCGACAAAACTTGGTTCATCTTCTAAAACGACGCCTGACGATTGCGAGTTCGGCGCAAAAGGGACAACGATGTTTTGTGTCCAATTTTCCTCAGAAACAATTGCCCGAAGCGGATCCTGATCTGTATTGCCGGCGAAAAAATCCCATCTTCCGTTGAGATTTAGCCAATGGTCGCGCTTCAAAATGGGCCGAGGGTACTCGGGCCTGGGATAACTAAATTGTTTTTTTTCTGTCATGAAGGCCTTAGATTCTAATCTCTAGAGAGATTACCTCATGGGTGCAGACGGTTTCATCTTTTCTAGCGAGCCCAAGACTCAGGGTGTAAGTTGGAGTCGATTGATTCAATCGGGGGGATTCGCGCTTGCAGGTTGAGAATAAATTAACTCCGACCGAAAAACAGATGGAAGAATTTTTGGACCCCGGTTTTCTCGGACCGATTCATATGATTAACCTTCTGAAATTTAGACCTAGAGCGCTCTATGAGGACGGCAGAGATTCAGACTTAACTGGAGAGGAGGCCTTTAATATTTACTCACGCAAAGTAAACGAACTCGTTCGAGCTTCAGGTGGTGATGTGACCTTTATATCTAAGATTGTGCGCCTAGAAATAGGGGAGGCCGAACAGTTATGGGACAGAGTGATCTTGGCTAGTTATCCATCAAGGAAAATCATGCTAGACATTATGAGCTCGGAGCGGATGAGAGAGATAGCGATTCACAGGACGGCCGGGTTAGAGGGTCAGCTAAACATAGAAACGAGGAATGGATTTGGTCCATTCAGTATGTTCTAAGAAAACAGCTTCTCCATTATTTCCTCCGAAATGGTCGAAGGATTTTTTTCGCTAGTATAAACCTCTATATCTGCATACTTTTCATATAGATCTGTCCTCTCCGCAGCCAACGATTCGATGGTAGAGTTTTCTGGAGCAGCAATCCCCCGTTGTAAGAAATCACCAACTCTCGCTTTGATAAGTTCTAATGGAGTTTTTAAATAAACAACATCTGTTTCCGCTTTCAATCTTTTCATCGCTTTATCGGAGTAAATGGCGCTTCCGCCTGTAGCGAGCACGGAATTCTCGAGAGGGATATTAAGGAGTACCTTTTCCTCGATAACTCTTAACTCTAAAAAGCCTCGGGAGGTAAGTATCTCACTTAGGAGGGCTGATTCACGTCTTTGTATCTCAAGATCTGAATCGACAAATTGGCATTTCAAGGCTTTAGCAAGCAAGACGCCAACTGTGCTCTTACCTGATGCAGGCATCCCGATTAAAGAAATATTCTTGATTTCTCCTCCTCAACTAAAGAACGCATAAAGAGCCAATTGGCAAGCAATTAGGGCTGATGCCCAGATCCGGATGTCGCTGAACATTTTTCCTGATGGCGCTCTGACTCGTGAAAAAGGCAATAGCCAGACAAAAAAGAAAAGCAGCACAAAGAGTCCGAGGCTTATCCAATTAGCCGACTGAAGAGGTAGGTTATTTACTAGATCAGCCATATCGTGCCTACCTTTCTCTCCAGTTAAAGGTGAGTTGGTGGAGTTCGTTGAGCGGAAGTGGTTTTGTCCAATAACTCAGCGTTGTCATGCAAACTAATGCGTAGCAAAAGCTGATGAAAGCTACGAAAAGCATGTTTATACCTGAGAATAGTAATACGCCTGATAAAAGTACTCCTGTAATTAATGTCCACAGCCCCGCCTGCGGCGTAACGAACTTGGTCAAGGCGCCCAGACACAAAAGCGCGAGCATCGGCCCTTGAAAAAGCGACAGCATGTTTTGAACAGCAAGATAAATTCCTCCGAGCTGTTCGATAAAAGGGGCAGCTATCATCGCGATAGTTAAGATGCAGAGTGACAATGCCCTGCCAATCTTGAGATCGTCTTTGTCGTCGCTTCGTTTGAGTAGTACTTGGCGAATATCCCTAGTGATCATTAAGGCGGTGGTATTCACACCCGAGTCAATAGTGGATTGTAGAGCTGCGATGATTGCCACAAACATCAGTCCTGAAACGCCGACAGGCAACACGTTTTTTATTACCCACGGCAGGGCCATGTCTGGATTTTCTATTTGCGCCTCCATCACGAAGGCGAGTATCCCTGGGAAGATTATAAGTAGAGGCACGAAAGTTTTCGCCATCGCAGCGAACATCATGGAGGCGCTCGCATCCCACTGACTTTTTGCCGCGAGCGTTCGCTGTAAAATTGCTTGGCTCCCTATCCAATAGGCCGGAGATAACACAATTCCAAGCCCTAGGATGACGCCTGTCCAGGGAAAGTCTGGATGGTTAGCGGGTAGATAAGGATTAAGGTGTGTGGGGCTTTTTGTCTCTAAGCGATTTAAGAATTCGCTTATTCCTCCCATCTCCATAAAACCAAGATAGGCAACGATTATCGCGCAACCAAACATAATTGAGACTTGGAGAGCATCGGTGAAGGTGACGGCCGAGAGCCCTCCCGAAATGCTATAGGCAGCCACCACGAGCCCCGACACAAGAACGCCCACCACGACGGGCCAACCGAGATAGGTCTCCAAGGTAATGGCCAGCGCATACATGGCGATAGAAAGCACGAAGATCCCGGAAAGCGTAAATATTAACGCAACTAGAAGCCTCACCGACTGACCATAACGTCTGCCAAGATATTCAGGGATCGAGTAAACGCCAGCTTTCCAGTAGATTGGTATGAATATCAAGGAAGCAATAATCATTGCCGGTATCGCGCCAATCCACTCAAAATTGGCTTGAGCTAGTCCAGTTGCATAAGCGTTTCCGGAAGCCCCAACGTAATTATTGGAATCGATGTTTGTACCGATTATGGAAAGACCAATAATCCACCAAGGCAAGGAGCGTCCTGCCAGGAAAAAGTCTTTTGCGGTTTTAACGCCTCTGCTAACCCTAAAGCCAACTAAAACGATTAGGCCCAGATAGCCTAGAATCACCGACAGGTCGAGTAGATGCAATTTACTGCTAGCCGTACGCCATCTGAAGAGTCTCGATCACCCATCCAACTTGTACGGCCCAAAACCATGTAAGGCTCACTAGCGTTGCGAAGCAGAATCCAAGTGCGATCTTTTCTAAATTAGATTTCTTTTTCATTACCCCGCCCCATTCTAAGAAAAACCAATCCAACGCCCAGAAGCGGCGACGGTAAACCATATCATTATTGAGGTTACGGCTACTATTCGGAGTGTCCATGGATTCAATTCGGTATGATCGCCAGCGAGGAGAGGCTTTCTTATTGCATAGACGAAAACGATGCCGGTAGCCAGAGCCGCCATTTTAGCCGCGAACATCGAGTTGTAATAAAGTTTCATCGCTACGGCGGAGCTCATAAAAATCCCACTCATAATCATTATTGTGAGACCGACTCCAAACCATTTGTGTGTGTTTTCAATGACCATCTCTGACGGTAAATCCCTCAGCAGGATATTCAAAAGGCGTAAGTCTCCCACCAGCACCATACCTCCCATCAATGCCATACCCATTAAATGGAACATCTGTATGACTGCGAACGTGCCGCCATATGCTTTTGAAATATCTGCAAGTAACGATGTATCCAGCCACTCGAATAATGGGTAGAGATCCATATAACCCCCTTATTGAAAAGCCGCCATCTCGTCGACACATCCTGCTGCCCAATACATCGCATACGGCAGTTCTCTGCGACAATCAAACCAGTCATAGGCAATCGCTCTGCCTGTTATCACGACCCCTGACCAGAGCAACAGTGATAGCCCCGCTCCTACTCTGATGCGTTTTGGTGGGATAGGATCAAGATCCCAGCTCGAGGCGGATGCCTGCATTTTAGCTCTGAATAGGAACGCGTTTATCCCTGCTAGGATTAACAGAATAACCTTGGTCCTAAACCAAATGCTTTGTGTGGTTCTAACCGGGATCGCGTAGTAGAGAAGAAAACCTGAGATAAGCATAATTGCGAAACCGATCATCATGGGTTTGTCTAATCTATTCGCTATAGTCGATGCGGGCACTTTATCGAACGCCCAACCCAACATTCTAAGATCGATGACGCATAGCATGCCTAAAAAAATCATAAGCGACAAAACGTGGGTCGTCTCTATCCACGAGTACAAATAGATTGATTCATGTATCTGGGTGCTCCAACTCTGGGAGTCTAGCCAGCGGGCCAATGATAAAAGGATCTCGTTAAGCATGTTTTAGTTTTGCAGGCTTATCAGCCGTTCTCTCCAGCAATTCCTCTAAGCGTATACTCCTGGTGGCAGCGTATGACCATTTGACCATTATGTGAATAAACGCGGCCATCATTCAAACCTCTGCCATTTGTGGTGGCCGGGCTCCTTTGATCGTATAGGATCCATTCGGAAGGAGCGAATCTGAAGGGAATCATGTGCAATGGTCTAGGCAGGTGAGGCGATGAGGATCCCAAGGTTCCCGGTAGTGTAAAACGGAGTTGAACATCAATGTTCTGTCGCCGAGGGATGCCAAAACTGACTGTCGACCTCTTTTGCAAAGCTCCACGGTTGCTAATGCTACTGCAAGAGTTCGGCTCAATAAGTGTCCGCCAAAAGTTCCTTCGGGCAAATAATCTTTCCTCAGGCCTTCGAAAATATCCTTCATCCGGGTCTCTTTTGCCTTTAGAAGCACAGCCAGAGGAAATTCTTCATAGAATGAGGTTTTTTGTATCAGTGACCCGCGAGCGTGCATATTTCGTGTACTACCTCATCGCACCCGGCATACCGCCATCAATCACTATGGTTTGTCCAGTCACAGAGCGAGAGGTAACAAAGGAGAATGTTTGCTCAGCTATATCCTCGGGCTGACCAACTAGGCCGAGAACGGCTTGACGCCGCGCGCCTTCTGCTACTTTTTCAGGTAAACGCTGAGCCATGCGCGTATTTTCGACCAAGCCGGGTGCGATGCAATTTACCGATACCTTTGGGGCCATGGCTACGGCGAGGCAGCGAGTCAGGTGGTTTAGGGCAGCTTTACTGGATGAATAAGCGATGCTACTTGATCCAGGGCTGATACCCCCTGCTGATGAAATGTTGACGATGTGACCGCCCAGGCCTGATTTCAGCATTGTTTCGCCCGCACGAGCGAGTAAGAACGGACCTCTCACGTTTGTTTCTAGGACCCGATCCCATATCTCTGGAGTGAGCGCATCCAACTGAGGGAAGGGTATGCCTATGTTCCAAGCAGCGTTGTTAATTAAAATGTCGAGGCTTCCCTCCGTTTTTCGAACATTTTCCATCAACAGATTAACTGACTCTGGTGATCTCTGATCCAACTGCACCGCCCGTGCAAAGCCGCCTTTATTCTGGATTGATTGCACCAATTCAGCGGCGGCTTTTTCGTTCCCGACGAAGGTAGCTATGGTAGTGGCACCTTGCTCGGCCAGTTTCCGAGCGATGGCGCCACCGATATCTCCAGATCCGCCAGTCACGATTGCGACCTTATCTTTCAAACTCAAATCAGGCATTGACGTGTCTAAATGTTTTTTGCATTGAATCACGAAAATACGAAAAGCTCTAACCACTAGAGTACGACTTCTCACTTTTGGTTATGGTTGGCAGAAACTTTTTTGGAGAAATTATGGAAATGCCCAGTCCTCTCAAAGGGATTAGAGTTCTAGATCTTACTCAGGTTTTCGCAGGTCCTTATTGCACCTATGAGCTCGCTCTTTTGGGTGCGGACATCATAAAAGTTGAGCCCCCCGGAGGGGAGCAGACTCGCTTTGGTGGAGCAATCGAGGAGCTTAATGAACAAAGGTTGGGCTTGTCGTTTTGCGCACAGAATGCCAACAAAGATTGTGTGGAGATTGACTTAAAAACTGAAGAGGGTATCGAAGCGATACTCACGTTGGCTGATGAGGTAGATGTTTTTGTGCAGAATTTTAGGCCGGGCGTTATTGAGAGATTGGGTCTTGGTGAAAAGGTGATCCGGGCGCGAAACCAAGAGATTATCTATTGCTCAATCTCGGCCTATGGTGGCGATGGTCCAATTGGCCATCGCCCCGCGTACGATCATGTGGTGCAGGCTATGAGCGGTATAATGTCCACCACGGGAACCGAAGAGATGGGGCCTGTGAAAGTTGGCGCGCCCTACATTGATTATGCGACGGGTTTGAATAGTGCCTTCGCCATTCTTTCTGCACTATTAGAAAAGAATCGAACAGGGAAGGGTCAACTTGTTGACATTTCAATGCTTGATACGGCGTTGAACCTTATGGCGAACAATTTGGTAACCGTTGCGACAACGGGTCGAGATATGCCAAAACTTGGCAATGAGGCGGCCAGTCGCGCGCCTTCTTCTGGATGTTTTGAGACTATGGACGGGTCGCTGCTTATGTTGGCAGCTAATAATGAAAAACAATTCCTCTCCGTCTGTCGGGCCCTCGGAGGTGAATGGTGGCTATCTGATCCCAGATGGATGACCCCAACCACCAGAGCTGCCAATCAAGAGTCTCTACGAGCTGAAATGAGTACAGCGTTTCGAGTGAAAACGGCCCAAGAATGGGAAAAAATCTTTGATCGTTTGGGTGTTCCCGCGAGCGCCGTGAGAACAATTAACGAGCTGATAGAAGAAGGTCAGCCTGATGCACGTGAACTAATATCAAGACTCCCGGTCGGAAGGACTCAGAGGAAAGTGGCTTTTCCAGCGATCGGTTTTAAACTGAACGGCGTCTCTCTGTCCCCCGACCAACCCCCCAAAGGAGTTGGTGAGGACAATTCGAAGTGGCTCCAAAGAGAATAAAGCCAGCCTCATTGTAACGATGGGTGAGCGAATGACGGTTATAACCATCCTGCTTGGTCAAAGATCTCCACCGCCTCTTTTTGTCGAATACCTAAGATCGACGCTGAAATCTGATCCTCCTTGAACGAACCCAGAGTGGATATGGGTCCAGTGGCTTCTCCTATAACAGGATACTCATTGTTCCCTTCTGCAAATATTCTTTGTGCCTCATCGCTTGTTAGGTACTCGATAAATTTGATCGCGTTTTCTTTGTTTGGAGCCGAGGCAACAACTCCGGCACCACTAATATTTACGTGTGTGCCTCTGTCTGACTGATTGGGAAATACGACTCGAATGCCGTCTATGACGGCTTTGTCCTCTGGTTTCCCGGATGCCAGTAACCTACCAATGTAGTAAGTGTTAGCGATGCTTACCTTACACTCTCCAGAAGCCACTGCCCTTATTTGTCCTGTGTCGTTGCTCTGCGGGTCTCTGGCAAAGTTGCTAGCGACGCCTTTGGCCCAATTTGCGGCGCCTTCGGTGCCCGCCACTTCCAGAACAGACGCCATTAGCGAAATATTATAGATATTCCCCGAGCTTCTCATGCAAACCAAACCCTTCAATGACGGGTCCGCCAAGTCCTCGTATCTATTTATATTTATTGGTAGCTCAGTCTCGGTATTGATAACGATGACTCTGTTGCGCTTAGATATCCCGAACCATTTTCCATCTGCTTGTCTTAGATTGGCAGGGATTCGATCATCGAGGATGTCGGATTTAATGGGCTGGAAAATGCCTCTTTCTTCGGCTCTCCATAGCCTACCTGCGTCGACGGTTACCAATACGTCAGCAGGGCTTAATTCCCCTTCGCTAGCTATGCGTTCGATTAAAGCGTCGCTTTTTCCTTCTATGAGATTGACCTTGATTCCTGTTTCCTTAGTGAAGTTTTCATACAGAGCAATGTCTGTGTCGTAGTGTCTGGCAGAATAAAGGTTCAATTCGTTTGCGGGTTGGGCACAACCGAAAAATAGAGGAGTTAATAGAACTAAAATTACGCCTGTGTGTTTCATGATGCTTTCGTCTGCTAAATGAACAGGCACACTAAACTAAATGAGAATTATTTGCATTAAGGGATTTGGTCCCGCGGCGGCCTAATCTATGCTGAGTAATTGTGCCTGCGCCGACGCTAAGTTCAATTTTACCTTTTCCCCGATGTTAATGCTCGGCTCCTTTTCAAAATGTAATTCAAGTGTGTCTCGATCTCCTTGAATGAATACGACGTATTTCTGTCCAAAAAATCGAATGTCTCTTACAAAACAGGGGCTTTCGCTTGGCGCCAGTGACACCTTTTCCGGCCTAATTCCTATCTCTGCTCGGTCATTTTCCCTGAGCTTATCCCTGCCATTTATCAGGCTCAGAGATAGATCTCCGAATGCGGTTTTGAGTCGAGGTCCTTGAACTTTGCCTCTTAGCGTCTGCAGTCCTGAAAGGGTTTTGGCTATAAATGGATGCTTGGGGGCATGCCAAAGTTCCTTTGGCGTGCCCGTTTGCACTAATTTGCCATCTACCAAAACTGCTACTCGATCTGCGAGAGCCATCGCCTCCTCCGGATCATGAGTAACGATAAGTGTCGCGGTATCGTTTGCCTTTAATTGCTTCCGAGCGTCCTCTCGTAGTTGTTTTCGTAACGGCACATCGACGCTCGCGAATGGCTCGTCCAGCAGCATTACGCTTGGTTCAGTTATTAGAGCCCTAACGAGAGCGACTCGCTGTTGTTGTCCACCCGAGAGCGTTTGTGGATATCGATCTGAAACTTCGACAACTCGCATGCTTTCCAGACCAAGTGCAATCTTGTGTAAACGCTCTTTATTACGAACATTTCTCAATCCAAATCCTACGTTTTCGGAAACGGTTTTGTGGGGAAATAGGACATGATCTTGAAAGACCAACCCAATAGATCTTTCCTCCGGTGGAGGGTGTAGCTCTGAGTTAGCCAGTAACAAATCATTGAGCATTATTCTTCCATTCTGAACCCGCTCCAGACCCGCAGCGATTCGCAGTAAGGTCGTTTTCCCGCTCCCAGATGGCCCGATAATGCAAACGATTTCGCCTCTATCAATTTCCAGATTGATATCCTGCAGAACGGATTCGTTCGTGAATCGGTGTGTAATGTGCTCGAAAGAAATTCTCATTTTCTTAAGTTTAACCGCTGACCCCAAAACTTACGATAAGATGAGGAGGTCACCGCAGGAAAGGCTGTTGTTCCCATTTTTCCGAGGAGAAGAAGAGAGCATGAAAAATCATTATGGAGAGTCCGCTCTGAAGACTCCATTGATTGGACTAACTGCAAGCTTGTTCTCTCTCCCTGTATTAATCCCGCTGGTAGTTGTGGTGAGCGCCTTTTTTTC
>CEUG01038945.1_pt1 | contig 12223 bp, 10 predicted proteins | sample 531421 | NCBI WGS metagenome assembly CEUG01 (sample SAMEA2622901, study PRJEB7988) | marine metagenome | biome: marine biome (ENVO:00000447); feature: surface water layer (ENVO:00002042); material: "saline water (ENVO:00002010), including plankton (ENVO:xxxxxxxx)" | depth 5 m | reverse complement strand
GTCTCGTACCCCTACATCATGCGCGACGGCTCCGCACCCCCGGGCCAGCACGCCAGCTTCCTCGGCAAGGCTCATGATCCGTTCCTGTTCACGAACGATCCCAACTCAAAGAACTTTGCCCTGCCGGAGTTGAGCCTGCCGGCAAACATCGATCCAAAGCGACTGGCCTCGCGACGCCAACTGCAGCAACTCGTCGATCAGCAGTCGCGACTGCTCGACTACTCCGCCAGTGCCCGCGGCCTGGATGCTTACTACGAGCGAGCGCTTGGAATGTTGAACTCGCCTAAGATGCGCAACGCCTTTGATCTCACACAGGAGCCGGATAAAATACGCGACACCTACGGCCGGCATACGTACGGACAAAGCGTGCTGCTCGCCCGGCGGTTGGTCGAGGCCGGCACCAAGTTTGTAAACGTCTACTTTTCCGACAGCATCGGCGGACAAAGCACCACCTCCGGCGGTTGGGATACGCACGGCTTCAACAACACCAGAATGTATCCCATCGTCGAAAAGCGCCACCTGCCGATCACCAATCAAACGCTCCCGACTTTCCTCAACGATCTGGACGACCGTGGCCTCCTCGACGAGACGCTCGTGGTGTGGATGGGGGAATTCGGCCGCACGCCAAAGATCAACGCCAACTCCAGCCGCGACCATTGGCCGCAGTGCTACACCGTCCTCCTCGCGGGTGGCGGCATCAAGCGCGGTTACGTCTACGGGGCGTCCGACAGGAATGCATCCTACCCCGCGGAAAACCCGGTTCGACCGGACGACATCGCCGCGACGATGTATCAACTGCTTGGCATCGATCCGCACACGGAGGTCATCGGCGTCGGTGACCGTCCCCTGCCAATTACCACAGGCAACGCCATCCAAGACATCATCGGGTAGTTCAGAGCAACAACTCGTCCAATTTTAAAGCGCCCTGACCAGGCAGCTCATCCAGTAGCGTTTGGACTGTTTTTGTTTGTCCCGGAAAAGTTAGCCCGGGCGCAATTTCCGCCAAAGGCGAGAGAACGAATTGGCGTTCGTGGGCACGAGGATGAGGCAGTATCAACGTCTCGGCATTGCGCTGTTCATCCCCGAACGCGATCAAATCCAAGTCGATTTTCCGAGGCTCGTTGGCCAAGCCGGTGCGCTCCCGGCCAAGGCGCGCCTCAAGTTGCAATAACTGCTCCAGCAGCGACTCCGGTGTTGTGCCCGGCTTGGGCTCAAAGCCAAGCGCGGCATTGATGAACAACGGCGACCCCGGTGTACAGTTGACCGGCTCGGTCTGCCAAAGAGACGAGCCAAGCGCTTGGCCAAGCGACGCACCGGCGATCTCGGCTGCAGCCCGGCGCATCACTTCCATCGGTTTGCCGATGTTCGCCCCCAGCGCCACGTATGCCATTGTTGGCTCTGCACTCACGCGCTTGGTTTGCCCTGCCCGCTTGGCCAAAGCAACCCGAAACCGGACAGCAGCGTTGACACGCGCCACAATCGCAATAGCGTCGTGCCCGTGAGTGTGCGTGTGAAAATTTGCGGGATCACCTCGACGGAGGATGCGCTGGCGGCGGTCGACGCCGGTGCCGATGCGCTTGGTTTCATGTTTTACGAACCCAGCCCGCGATACCTGTCCGCAGAAAAGGCGGCCGACATCATCCTCGATCTACCTGAGCAGGTCGCCAGAGTCGGTGTTTTTGTCGATGCCGATGCGAAAACAGTTCGGCACACTATTGAGACGGCGGGGTTGGACACACTTCAGTTTCATGGAAACGAGTCACCCCGGTATTGCTCACAGTTTGAGCAGCGCACGATCAAGGCGTTTCGGGTGAAGGACCGAACCACGCTTGCCGAGTTGCCGGACTACGACACAGACGCCTGGCTGCTGGATAGCTACGTCAAGGGTGTGCCGGGTGGCACCGGTGAAAAATTCAACTGGGAACTGGCCGTGGAAGCAAAGCGCCTGGGTAAACCAATCCTGCTCGCCGGCGGCCTGACTCCGGACAATGCCGCCGACGCAGTCGGACAGGTTTCCCCGTTCGGGCTGGATGTCTCCGGCGGTGTGGAAGCCTCCCCCGGCGTCAAGGATGCTGCAAAAATGGCCGGGCTAATCACCAATGCCAAGGGGGCAACCACAAGCGAGGGGCTTTGGACTGCATGACTTTTTCCGCTAATTGGTAACTTCAACCCTGCAAAAAACGTAATTGGAACGATGTTCTTGAAAAACAATAACAAACAAACAGCTTGGCTGTTAGCCGCTGTCTTGGCGGCCGCGACGGGATCGGCGAAGGAATTGACTTTGGACGACGTCTTCCCGACGGATCGCGTGCTCGACGTGCAGATTACCGTCGCTGAAAAGGATTGGGGAAAAATCCGCCATCAGGCGCGTAACTTTATCTCGGCGCTGCATGAGGATCGCAAGACTGCACCGATCGACGGGCCGTACGACTACGTTACCGCCGACATCACCATCGACGGGGTAAAGTTTGAAAAAGTGGGCCTCCGGAAAAAAGGCTTCATCGGCTCACAAAGCACGAGTCGGCCATCGCTGAAGATTAAACTCAACCACACCGACAAGGAGGCAAAGATTGGCGGGCTGACCAACCTGACGATGAACAACAACAAACAGGACTCCACCATCGTCAGCCAGTTCATGGGGTATGCCCTGTTCAACGCCGCCGGTTCCCCCGCCCCACGCACAGCCTTCGCCAAGATCACATTGAACGGGAAAAATCTGGGCGTGTACACACATGTGGAGACGGTGCGAAAGACCGTTTTGAATCGGGGCTTCGGCAACGACAACGGGACACTCTACGAGGGGACTGTCGTCGACTTTTACGACGGCTGGGATGGCAGCTTCGAGCGCAAGAGTGGAAACAAGGAAGCAGGGAAGGCGCACATCCTCAAGGTAATCAAACTATCTGAAAGCGACTCCGTTACCGAGGCGGCCATTGGCGAACTGGTCGATCTCGATTCGTTCTATCGATTCTGGGCGCTGGAGGGACTGCTTGGTTTTTGGGATGGCTACTCCGGCAACGCCAATAACTTTTTTGCCTACCTCAATCCCAAGACGAACAAGTTTCACTTCATGCCATGGGGCGCTGATTCGCTTTTCAAAAAACGCAGCATGCTCAACTTCGATTTTCGCGCGCCCGTCTCAGTGAAAACCAAGGGCCGTATCGCCTACCACCTCTACCAGACCGAGGCCGGTCGCGAACGTTACCGCAAGACCCTCCACGGTCTACTTAAGGAACTTTGGAACGAGGATGAACTGCTCGCCGAGTGTGATCGGATTGAAGCGTTGATCGAGCCGCACCTCAATCGTGAGCAGTCCCGTTTTAGCCGATCGCTGCGCGGCACACGCGAATTCATCAGGGAACGCCGCGAAGACCTTATGGACGAAACCGGCGAAGCAATGCCAAGGTGGACCAAGACCCCCAAGGCACCACCGGTCATCGCCGAAATCGGAAACGTAAAAGCCAAGTTCTCCGGCGAATGGATGGAGGAATCGCCGCGCGAACAAACCAATCTCGGCAAGGCCACGCTTCAACTCACACTCAACGACAAGCCGGTCGATTTGACGGATGTCGGCGTGCACGGTGCATGGGCCGGAGGCGGTTTTGGGCGAAGCAACAAGCCGACGATCCGTTTTTCCGGTCGCCGTAAATCAGACGGCAAATCAGTGTCGGTCGACATCTCCATCCCGGAGGACAAATTCAAGCCGGCCGATGCCATTGAATCTGGCGGAGTTTTCAAAGAGGGGCGAGGCTTCAGCTTCGGCCCGCTGGGCATGCAGTTCATCAACGGCAAAGCCAAGCTCACCAAGGCCAGCCTCGAGGAGGGCGATCAATTCGAAGGCGAGTTTGAGGGCACCATCCTCAAGTTGATCGGCATGGGCCGCTAAAGCCAGGCGCTTTGCCAAGCGCTACGAATCCGAAAGAATGCGGCGGACGATCTCCTCACCGATTGCCAGTGATGCAGTTGCCGCCGGGCTGGGCGCGTTCAAAACATGCAACGCCGCCCGACGCCGGATGAGGCAAAAGTCCTGAATCAACTCGCCTTCTCGCGCCATTGCCTGGGCACGCACCCCGGCACCGCCCGGCTCAATGTCACTGAGTTGAATGCTTGGCACGAGCTTCTGCAGCGCCCTGCAAAATCGACGCTTGCTAAACGTCTGCCACAACTCAAACGCCGTCATCTTCGGATGTTTCGCAACGAACCGCCACAGGCCGGGATAGGTCATCGCATCCCACATGTCGCGCAGACTGATGTTTGTCTTGCGATACCCTTCACGGGCAAACGCCATCGCCGCGTTCGGGCCGGCCTCCATCCCGCCGTGAATCAAACGCGTGAAGTGAACCCCCAGAAACGGAAACTGCGCATCTGGCACCGGGTAAATCAGGTTGCGAACGATCCCCTCACGGCCGGGTTTTAATTTGTAGTACTCGCCACGAAACGGAACGATGCGTGTCTCGCGTTTTTCTCCCGCGATCTCCGCCACCCGGTCGCAATGCAGTCCAGCACAATTCGCGAGGAACGCTCCGGTGTACTCATCGGCCGAAGTTCGGGCGATCCACTGACCACCCTGCTCCCGCAGTCCCGTGACAGTCGCACCGGTGACAACCTCACCTCCGTTTTCAACAATGCGCCGCTTCAACTCCCGGCAAACGGCGGAGTAATCGACGATCCCCTCCTGCGGCACGCGCAACGCGGCGATGCCTCCCACGTTTGGCTCAACCTCCAGCATCGCTTCGCGCTCCAGATACTCGATCCCCTCAAGTCCGTTTTGACGGCCGCGCACCTCAAGGTTTCGGAGACGCCCCAGTTCCTCCTCATTGCACGCCACCACCAGCTTACCGCAGACCTCATGCTTGATTCCGGCCTCCTCACAAAACTCCACCATTTGCCGTATCCCACGCACGGCCAAAACCGCCTTGATGGATCCCGGTTTGTAATAAAGCCCACAGTGCAAAACACCGCTGTTATGCCAACTTTGGTGCTGCCCGACGTCCGCCTCCTTTTCAAGTAGCCTGACCCGGCAACCGGGCTGCATCGATTGCAGACGATAGGCCGTCGCCAATCCCACAATCCCGCCGCCAACGATGAGGTAATCCGCGTCAGCCATGGCGCCAGCCTCGATCGACGAGTATGTCCTGACCTGTCACAGCCCGGCTTGCGTCGCTGGCAAGAAACAACGCCACGTCGGCGACCTCATCCGGTTGGTTCAGGTCGGGGATGCACTGGATTTTCCGCAGCTCCCGCTTGATCGCCGGGGTGACGTGCTCATCAAGCTGTCGATCCGTCATGATCCAGCCGGGCGAGATAGTGTTCACCCGGATGCGGCGCTGGCCAAGCTCACGGGCGAGCGAGCGGGACAGGCCGATCGCACCGGCCTTGGTCGCCACGTAGGTCGACATTTCCTCCGGCCCGTTGAAACGGGTGATCGATGAAAAGTTGATCACCGACGCGCCCTTGGCCAAGTGAGGCGAGGCCTCGCGGCAGGTCAAAAAATAGGCGCGAAGGTTACTGGCAAAAAGGTCATCCCAATCCTTGGCGGAGACGTTCTCAAATTTGATTCGCGGATCGCGCGCGGCGTTGTTGATCAGGACGTCGATCGAGCCATGCCGCTTTGCTACTTTGGCGATCCAGCGATTGATCTCCAATTCGCGCAATAGGTTTACCTTCGTGAACTCAGCCCGCTTGGCCAAGCGCTTGGCCAAGCGCTTTCCCCCGGCTTCGTCCATGTCGCAAAAAGAGACAGTCGCCCCCTGCACGTGGAACGCCTCGACCATCGCTTGGCCAATGCCGTTAGCGCCGCCGGTGATCAACACCGTTCGCCCGGCCAGTTCGGCATACGTCGCCATGCCGGGTTAAAGCGCCGGGGCAACGGAGGCTTTCATCTTTTCGATGCCAACCTTGGCCGCCTCGAGGGGATCCATCGCCCAATATTTTTTGTTGAACAACTCGAGCGAGAGCGCCGGCGTCGCACCCACCTGCAGGAAACCCTTGACGATGTCGGTGATTGGCGCCACGCCGTCGCCCGGGTAAACACGGTCGCCATCACCAATTGTCTCACGCGGAGGATCGGCCGGGTAATCGTTCCAGTGAAATACCTGCAGCGCCTGCGGGCCAAGCATCTTGAGAGCGTCAAAATCCGAACCGCCCTTGTACGTGTGATACACGTCACCGAGAAAACAGGCGCTTGGGTGCCCGGCCTCGAGCGCAATGTAGATCGCCGTGCTCACGCGGCCTATCGATCTGTTGCCGCCCCACATCTCGATTTGCGGCACGACACCGATCTCGTCGCCGATTTCCAGCAACGCGCGGTAACGCTCGGCGGCCGCCATTGGATCGACCGTGCCACGGGCACCCGCCGGCGGAGCGGCTATGCGCTTGGCCCCGAGTTGTGCGAGCAAATCCATGTCGAGCTTGGCCTCCTCAAGTCCCTTCGCGCGCTGGGCATCGTCATCGACAATCCATCGCGCAAACCCGATGGCGCTCTCGATCGTCAATCCGTGGTCGTCGATGCGCTTACGCAGATCCTTCAACGAACCACCGTCGTTCTTGTATTCGTTGAGTTTGCCGAGCCACGGCTCGATTCCGGTATAACCGGCCTTGGCTGCGATATCAATCTCCTCGGTGATCGGCAGATTTTGTCCGCGGATCGTGCTCGTGTTCAGGCAGTACTGGAAGGGATCGCTGCCATCCTTTTTTGTAGACTTGGCTTTGGTGCTGGCACAACCGGCCAACAATCCCACTGCGGCAACTCCGGAAGTTTTCATGAGATCACGACGATTGATTGAATGAGTGTTGAGTTTTGTCATGTTTTTTTGTGGAAATTATTTTCGAACCAAGTGCGGCGCCTTATCGTCACCGTTGGTCAGGCGGTTCAACGTGTAGCAAATCAACGGGTTGACCACGGCACTGCCGTCCTCGGCCTCCACCCCTTTTAAATCGAGTTGGTAAATGTAGCCGGGGTTCATCTTGTCGAGGTAAACCATCATTGTTTTTTCGTCCCCAAGGCGTTTTGAGCCGGCAACCTTGATCGCTTCCGTGCCGTTCTGCGGCGAACCGTAACCCTGCCGATACTCATAATAATAACGCTTGAATTTGAATTGGTCGGGCACATGGGTGGATTTCGCCAAGCGTTTGGTGAACGTGATTTGAAATCCGCCTGGAATCAGTTTCATGGATTGGACATCCATCGGGGTCTTGCCGTTCCAGCGGATGCGCTGCACGCCCTCACCTCCTACCCACGAAAGGTGTGTTTGCCCCACCCACAGGCTGCCGTCTGAGCCGAACACAAACCGATGACTGCCTCGGGTCAAACCGGCGGCGTCGTAAAACGGCACGCACGCGCCCTGCAGTTCACCCGCAACCTCGTCGAGCATCACCCGGACGATTCGCGATCGATTCATCTCCCCGACAAGCAACTGTCCGGCGAACGGGCCAAACCTGCCCTTGGTCGAGTCCGGCAGCGGTTGAGTCGGACTGTTCGCCATGAAACCCTGCGGAAACAAAACCGCAGCCCGGGTGCGCATGGCATCAAATTCTCCCGCGGCGACCTTCAGTGGATTGCGCCCTTTTTTCCAGTCACCAGACCACGTGAGGCTGGCCGGGTGACCGTAAAAACGCCCCTGCTGCACATGAAACAACTTGCTCGTCCCCAGCCAGTCGCCCTGATTGTCCGTCACAAACAGCCTGTCCTGCAAATCGACCCCAAGGCCGTTCGGCGAGCGAAATCCCGGTGCGAACGGGGTCATATTTCCATCCAGCGAAATCTTCAACACCCAGCCACGGTACGGCGTGGCCGCGTACATCCGCCCGGCCGGCCCCTTGTAGCTTTTGGATTTGAACCCTTCGCGATCCAGTCCGTAGTGCCGGAATTCACCGCGCAATTCCGGGCGAATACTCGCTCCATTCGACGCGAGGTTCAGACCGACATAAAAATTCCCCTTCGCATCGCGTGCCGGGCCAAAGGCGAACTCGTGATAATTTCCGGTCATCCCGAAGCCGTCGTGAATCGTTTGATAGCGATCCGCCACGCCGTCGCCGTTTTCATCAATGATGCGAGTCAACTCCGGTCGCTGCATCACGACCACCTCTCGGTCACTGATCGCGCGGATACCCAGCGGCTCCTGCAACCCATCCGCAAACAACTTCCACTCACCGGTTTTCGGTTGGTAAGTGTAGACCTCGCCCCGGTGAAAACAGGCAACTAGCCGGCCATCCGGCATGGTATCCAGTCCACCCACCTGCGCATCAAGCCCCTTCGGCATGGCGATGTTTTCAATCGAGTAATAGTCACCGATCCCCGCCGCCCGGAGCCCAACAACAAACACCAACCCAACGACTGTCAGAAAAGTTTTTAACACGCTCATCATCTTCATTTGATCAACCCGATGGATACCGTGAATGAGGCCGCCTCCCCCGCTGTTAACGCCAACAGACCGTCTTTCAATTTGCCTGCGCTGTGTTCAAATGCCACTCGGCCGGTCGGGCCAACCGGCAGCACAACCGGTTTTGTGTTGTTCGGGATCCGAAACGACCGCTGTATCCCAATCACCGAATGGAGTGGCGTAATCAACTCGTAAACGTCCACCCCGTTCACGCGGTAGTGAAACTCCGGCTGCCCATCGACTTTCCGGTAGCCTAAAAACTTCGGCTCGGCTTCGCTGTCACCAATCTTAATCGAACCGGGCACATCCGATTCCCAATACTTCGTGCCGAGCACCTTGGCCAAGCCGTGACCGTTACCACGCCAAACCGGCCACGGATCGACAAACCCACCGTACCACGCATAGCGCAGGCGGCACTGACCGGCGTCCCAGCAGTAATTCTGCCCGTGTTTCAACGCCACCGCGATCGCAGCCGGCGAGGCTTCCGGCATGAAGATCCGATACATCAACGGCCGTTTTTCACCCCACGCATGAAACTGTCTCGCCTCTGTTTTTCCCTGCCGCGCCGCTTCCGGCACGTTCCCGTCCTTCTCCAGAGGCGGCATAGGCACACCGACGTACATCGCCCCGTACATCAGCAACCCATGCCCGGGGAATGTGCAGACGTACGGATAAACGCCGGGCAATTTCGGCGTGATGAACCTCAGTACGTGACTCGAATCCGGCTTCAGCACCGGCGTGGAAAACAGGACCGAGTCCAGATCGGGCACCCAGTTTTTGGCATCTCCCTCCGTGCCAAGCGCCAGCGCCGCGTTGGCCACGGTCTCGCGCTGCCCGGGCTTGGTCAAGACGAGATTGTGCGCCATGTCGTCGTTATTCACCAGCTTGAGTTCCACCTTCGAGGCAGGCTTGGCCTCGAACCGGACGACGTCGTACTGCAACCCAGCCTTGGCGTTGATCGTCACGCGGAGCGGCGTCGCCTGGCCAAGCGCGGATGAACCGGCAAAGCACAACAGGCCAAGCGCAACGCACATTCGTTGAATAAAAGTATGCTTCAAAACTGGAATCCCAATCGGTGGCAAAGAAAGATAGCCAAGCCCCCGCCGATGTCGATTCAGTTTCACGCTTGGCCAAGCGGCATGAGGTTGCCGCTTTCATCAAACGCCATCGGTTCCGCTTGGCCAAGCGCCTCGAGCGAGGCGTGCCCTGTCACCTCGTCTTCCAGCGCGGACGACACCTCGAGTTGACCAAGCGAAAGTGTGTCACGAATGCGAACGATCCGCGCCTTGGCTGGGTCGGGATCCGGGAGCGAAGCCAGCATCGCCCGGATGGCCTCGGCGTCAGCCTCAAAGTCCATTGGCAACTTGGCGCACTGCACCGATCGCGCGGTGATCACGTTCGTCCGCAACGCCTCGGCATCCACTTCCGCGATCAACCGGCTGGTAGTCGCCTCGGCCATGCCAATCCCGATGGCGTTGCCGTGCGTTTCCGGGGTCAGGCCCCTCACGAAAATCCGCCAGATGAACGGCTTGTCCTGCGATTGACCGGGCGTGAGGTGAAACCCATGCACGCCGCGACCGATCACGTTGGTGTCCATGCCGGTGCCGCTGATGTTTTTCCCGATTTGATCAACGATCAGTAGGTCGATCTCATCAAACGGCAGCACCGGCATCAACCGCTGAGCCTCCGCACACAACTCCGGCTCCCGGATGGAGATGGACTCAGCTGGGACAACCTCGAGCCGCGCAGTGCTGTGCGTCGCGTTTTCAATCAACGCCACTCCGCCGAGAACCGGGGCTCTGTCAAAAATCACTCTGGCCAGATCCTCCAACGACTCCTCGTAGCCCAGTGTCAACGCGCCTGCGTGATACGCCGATGCCCCCGCGTGCTTACCAAGGCCGACCACCAACATCTTGGTCAGGCCGCTGCCCACCACCCCGTTGAAATCGGTGTGAGGCTTCACACGGTTGATCACAAATACACCGTCCGCAGCGATCGCCTCGCGGCTCCAGAGAACCTCGCGGCCTGCTGCCGACACGCCCAGCGGCGCGACCTCCATCGATGGCCGGATCGGCACGCCCATCGACTTCTCCGCAACCCCGTACCCGGCCAGCAACGCCAGTTGCCCCTCCGGCGTAGCGCCACCGTGGCTACCCATTGCGGGGATGATAAAGGGCTTCGTACCGGTTTTTTTCAATTCGGCGATGACCAACGAGACAATCTCGGACAGGTTGGAGATGCCGCGGCTCCCCACTCCCACAGCCACGCTCATGCCCGGCTTGAGCCGGGGGTTTATCAATTCAAAACCACTCGACACGGCAGATTCAAAATCCACCGGCGGCGTGGATTCAAACCTCTGCTGCACCGCCAGCATGGTTGGAAAATCGTGGCTCATTAACTGCCGCTATCCAACGAAAGCACTTGGCCAAGCGCGAGCTTTTTCTTGCCCCGTCCGCTTGGCCAAGCGAAGCTGCGCGCACCTCAGAATCACTCAAAAAATGAATATCAAAAAAATCGACCGTCGCCATTTTCTTGCCACTGCAGCCACTGCCGGAGCCGGCCTAGCCACCGCCACCGCACGCGACTGGAGCGGCAATAAACCGACCCGCTATCCGGATCCCGACCTCATTTCGCTGGATCCACGGTTCGACAAGTACAAGCTCGGCAACACACCCCTCCAACGCCTTTACACCAACCCCAACACGCTTTGGACCGAGGGCTGCGCTTGGAACGGCGTCGGGCGCTACCTTGTTTTCAGCGACATTCCAAACAATCTGCAGATGCGCTGGATCGAGGACGACAACCGGGTGACTCTATTCCGCAAACCCAGCGGCAACAGCAACGGCAACTCGTTCGACTATCAGGGCCGCCAGATTTCCTGCCAGCACGGCAACCGCCGGGTGGTTCGATACGAATACGACGGAACCGAAACCATCCTCGCGTCGAGCTTCGACGGTAAACCGTTCAACGCACCAAACGACGCAGTAGTGCACAAGGGCGACGGCTCGATCTGGTTCACCGATCCCGGCTACGGCAGCATGTGGCATTACGAGGGCAACAAGGGGCCGCTCCACCTCAAGGAAGCCATCTACCGCATCGATGCCAAAACCGGCGCGATCACCAAGGTGGCCGATGACATCTTCAAACCCAACGGCCTCTGCTTCGCGCCCGACCTGAGCAAGCTCTACGTCTCCGACACCGGTGACGGAAAGAACATCAAGGTGTGGGATGTCGATGGCGAAAAGCTGAAAAAAGGACGCGAGTTCGCCTCGATGAAACTGGACGGCTTCGACAAGCCCGGCAATGCGGACGGCATTCGTGCCGATGTCGACGGTAACATCTGGGCCAGCGCCGGATGGGTTGGGGATGGCTACGACGGCGTGCATGTGTTCGCGCCGAACGGCGACCGCATCGGCCAGATTCTCCTTCCGGAAATCTGCTCCAACGTCTGCTTCGGTGGCCGCAAGCGCAACCGCCTGTTCATGACAGCCAGCCAGAGCCTCTACGCCGTTTACACCGACGCCATCGGCGCCCACATGACGTAACCGGAGGAAGGCGACCGGGACAGTTGGCCAAGCTTATGCCCGCTTGGCCAAGCGGAGAAAAATCGGGCAATCTTCACTTTTCGCTTTCCACACGGCGATTGCGGGGCATGATTCCCGCGCTTATGGAAGAGACACTTGTCTTGTTAAAACCTGACTGTCTTGAAGGCCGCAAATGCGGTGAAGTGTTGAAGCGCTTCGAGGAAGCCGGCTTCGACGTGTTCGGCGTGAAGATGATGCGCCTGTCGGACGAGATCCTGCGCGAGCATTACGCGCATCTGGCCGACAAGCCGTTTTTCC
>CEUG01105994.1_pt1 | contig 12225 bp, 9 predicted proteins | sample 531421 | NCBI WGS metagenome assembly CEUG01 (sample SAMEA2622901, study PRJEB7988) | marine metagenome | biome: marine biome (ENVO:00000447); feature: surface water layer (ENVO:00002042); material: "saline water (ENVO:00002010), including plankton (ENVO:xxxxxxxx)" | depth 5 m | reverse complement strand
AGGGTAAAAAAGGGAACGCATATTAGTTATGGCGGAGTTTACAAGACGGAAAAAGAGTGCAATATTGGTGTGGTGCAATGCGGTTTTGCTGACGGCATACCTAGACCATGGTATAAAAATGGGTTTATCGGCTACAAAGGTAAGCATTATAAAATTGCTGGAAGGATATGCATGGATCAATTTATGGTAAATTTTGAAGATGATCACCCTAGAGAAGGGGACGAAGTATTGATTTTTGGATTCAATGATCTTAATTCAATATTAATGGAAACCATCGCGGAGGAAATAGAAAGCACCCCCTACGTAATAGCAACCGGTATAAAAGGAAGAACCAAGCTTTTATTTTCATAATTAAGATGCGTCTTTTTAAATTACAAAATATGGCTCGCATGGCTTACTTTCTAAAGATTACCCTCTTATACTGTTCTATGCTTGTGGGCCAGACATTCAATCATAGCGTAGTGATGCCTGTTCCAGACCTTTCTTTTCATCCATCTACCTTTTACGGTTTAGATGTTATAGAGCAAATGGATTTTAAGCCGTTGTATGATAAATCTGTTGGTATATTTACAAATAAGACTGCCGTAAATCGAAAGGGCCGACACTTGTTAGACCTACTAAAAGATCACCCCAAGGTACGCGTTGATGTGATTTTTACTCCCCAGTATGGTCTTTTTACTGAGCAGGATAAGCGATTTAAGATGCGCAATGGAGAAAAATATGACCCTGATCACAATGCAAGAATTGTTGAAGTTTTTGGTAGAAATATGAAGCCTCCAGCCTGGTCAGTTCGTGAGTTAGATGTTATTATAATTGACATTCAAGATACTGGTGTACGGTTTTCAACATATATCTCTACAATGACAAAAATTTTAGAGGTTGCAAGCGAGTGGAGTCTTCCAGTAATCATACTTGATCGCCCTAACCCTTTAAGGGGTGATAGGGTAGATGGCCCAGTTATCAGAGCAAAATTTCAATCACTTGAGGGATACCACATTATACCAATCCGTCATGGGTTAACAATTGGTGAGCTCGCCATTATGGCTAACGAGATGGGTTGGATAAAAGATTTAAAAAGAGCAAACTTAACTGTTATTCCAATGGCCAATTGGAGGAGATCGGATTGGCTAGATAGCTCAGAGCACCCATGGGTGAATCCCCATCCTTCGATAACTTCTATTCGATCCAATTTGTCGTTTGCAGGATTTGGACTTTTGGAAGGAACAAACTTAAACGATGGAAGGGGTACTGAAAGAGCTTATTTACGCGCAGGTGCACCCTGGATGTCGGGATATCATTTAGCAGAAAAACTATCAATGTTAAATCTTCCAGGAATAAAGGTATATCCTGTTGATTATATACCACGAATGAGACAAACAGATAGCGTAGCGCCACTTTACGTTAATGAATTGTGTAGCGGTGTAGATGTAAAGATCATTGATCCAAATTTATACGATCCAATCGCTACAGCAACTTCAATAATAACTTTAGCTAGTCAATTGTATCCTAGGGAATTTAAATGGGCAGAATTCAATAGAATAGACATGTTGTATGGTCACAGTCAATTACGTGTTTTTTCAGCGCAAGGTAAGCCAGCTAATTATCTACCACCTCTATGGTTAAAAGACGTAATTAAATTTAACCAATTTAGACAACGTTTTTTAATTTACTAGACTAAATGAAATTTGTTTGTTGCTTCTTATTTCTGTTAATTCTATCAGAAACTTCCGCACAAACACATTTCACCATTCCTCAGAACGTATGGAGATTTACAGCCAATTCTGATCTTTTTAATGGAAAATGGAAATCCAATACTTTTTCAAGTAAAGGTATAAATCATACGTATCAAATCGATACAACCACTTATTCTATATATCAAAATTTTAGGAGGAGGACGTTAACAAATAAATTAAATATTGAATACGGATTTACGGACAGATCAACTTTTATCTTTCAAATACCTTATATTCAAAAAATAACAGAAAATCGGTCTTGGTTCGTAGATAATGATTCATCGTCTACTGTTCTTGATAGTCTTTTTGACTATTACTACCCTAATCCAATGTCTAACAAAGGATTATCAGATTTAACCATTGGTGTGAATATCCTCCTTAAAGGAGCGCCAGCTTGGAGAGGTGGGAAACAAAAATTTTCTCTGTATTCGGGTATCGATATGATTTTTCCATTTGCTGAAACACTTAAAAAATATGAACCTTTAAAAAATAATGCCGATGAAATGCCAGATCAGTTTAAGCAGATACCTTTGGGTGAGGGATTGACGGAGATACGATTACGTTTATTTGGAGAATTTTACCGAAAAGGATGGGGAAGATTGTTTAACATAAATTGGAAAATGGGTGTCTCTGGTTTTCAAAAATCAGAAGTAAACCCAAGAATTACTTTTCTTTGGATCGAGGATGCATCTGCAGATTCTATTGCAACCTCTATTGGCGATGTGATTCTAAAAAAATCTATTAAAATGAATGCCATGATCAAGGCACAAGTTGAGTTATTTCCTAAAAAGATTTTTTTTACGACCGGTGTAGATTGGGTATATTCAGGAAGAGATAAGTTTTTTTCTAGCAATTCTACTTGGAGCGATTGGATGAGAAGACATGAGGGTTATGACTCCCAAAAAATGTCAACTTTTCACTTTGTTAAAATTAATTTGTTTAACTTGGATCCATATTTAATGGTTGGACCAATTCCGTTTGAATTAGAAGTTGGCGCTAGATGGTTTATGCCGTATCCGCTAACATTTCATAGTTATGGAGGGGTAGCATCTTGGTTACAAATAAGTACATATTTCCAAGCATGGTAGTGTAATGCTTAAAGAATATAAAGAAATAATTTCTTGGTCCCTTTATGACTGGGCCAATAGCACTTTCGCCACTACTGTTATGGCAGGATTCTTTCCCATCTTTTTTAAGCAGTATTGGTCAACTGCATCCGATGTAACCTTAAGCACATGGTATCTTGGATTGGCAAATTCTATTGCCTCAATAATGGTCGCATCTTTAGCCCCTTTTTTGGGGGCAATTGCCGATAAGGCATCGGTAAAGAAAAAACTATTAATTTTCTTCGCTTTTGTGGGTGTGATAAGTACAGGTTCTCTTTCTATTATTGCTCAAGGTCAATGGAAAATGGCAATCTTTTTCTATGTAGCAGCATCAATTGGTTTTATGTCTGCTAATATTTTTTATGATTCACTTTTACCAAGTGTCGCTAAAAAAGAAAAAAGGGATTTTGTCTCATCGTTAGGGTATGCATTGGGTTATATTGGAGGTGCGATTTTATTTTTGATAAATGTCACAATGTATCTTAATCCTGATTTTTATGGAATTGCAAATGCTGCAGAAGCAATAAAATTATCTTTTTTAACTGTAGCGATATGGTGGGCAGTTTTTAGTGCACCAATTTTAATTTTTGTAAAAGAAGAGTCCGTTGAGGATGATTTAGGGATTATAAAATCAATCCAGCTTGGTTGGAGCCAGCTTTTAACTACTCTAAAAAGCATCAGGGAACTAAAAATTGTAACTACATTTTTGGTTGCATATTGGCTTTATATTGACGGTGTAGATACAATGATTCGAATGTCTGTTGACTACGGAACTAGCCTGGGCTTCTCATCTTCTTCTTTAATTACAGCTCTTTTGATGGTTCAGTTCATAGCTTTCCCCGCAACACTAATTTATAGTTGGTTTGCTAAAAAAATTGGAATCAAGAAGGGTATTTTGATTGGTATAGTCGGCTATTCTATGATTTCAATACTTGGTTCGATGGTTTCAAAGGAGTGGCATTTTTACACGCTAGCAGTATTTATAGCGTGTTTTCAAGGAGGGATTCAAGCATTGAGCCGATCCCTTTATTCTAGGATAATCCCAGAATCACGATCAGCGGAATTTTTTGGTTTTTATAACATGTTTGGAAAATTTGCTGCAATAATTGGACCTCCATTGATGGGCTTTATCGGATTGATAACAGGAAATCCAAGATACGGTATATTATCGATCATTATTCTGTTCGTTCTTGGTGGATATTTTCTAAACAAGGTTGATGTCGAAGAAGGAGAGAGGCTTGCTCAAGAATATTAAGTTTTTACATTTAGATGTTTTTAACTTCTTTCGAAAAAAAAATTAGTTTTAATAAATTAGTATAAACAGGTAAAAACATGTCTCAAAATATAGCTAAATATTCTCAATTCGTCATGCCAGATCACATAAATGTCGTAGGAACATTGTTTGGAGGTCAAATGATAGCATGGATCGACCTTGCTGCAGCCAAAGTTGCGCATAGACTTTTAAAAGGTTCTGAGGCTGATGGGGCAGTAACTCGAACGATTGAACAAGTAGAATTCAAAGAGCCAGTTTATTTAGGAGACTGGGTAAACTTCACCGCAAAGATAGTTGCAGCTGGAACTACATCTATCCATATCGAAGTTAATGCTTATGCGGAAGGGGGCAAGAGTGATCCAAGGCTAGCATGTTCAGCTTCACTTGTAATGGTTTCTGTTAAAAAAGATGAAAAAGGTAAGTACAAAAAACATCCCCATGGTAAAACTATTATCTAACGGAGTAATTTTTCTATCGACTTTAGTATTTTGTCAAACGGTTGATTCTTCAAAAGCAAATGAATTGTTAATAAAGTCCGTTGAATCCAAAGTTGTCGAAATATCTGCAACAATTTCATATGATAGTTTTGAGCCAAGGGCTTTCAAACTTAGCTTGTTTCCAAGGAAAAGCCCTTCAGAAGTGTATATATCAAGGATGTTTTTTCCTGGTGATTCGATTCAAATTATTTTACCATATAATATTCTTAGCGAAGATACCCTTGGAAATATTGCCAGTCTAGAGCCGGTAGGGGGTTCGTATGAAAAATTATATAGACTCTTTACAAAATCCGAAGAGAAAATTGATTTGGGTAATTTTAGAATTAAAATAAAATCCGATATAATTAAACTGAGCCTAATTGATGGATTTGATTTCAAGCCGATTTCAAAGGCACTTTTGCAGATTACCTCAAGCTCTCAAATAATTTTTTCAGCAATTTCCGACTCCATGGGATATACCAGATTGCGAATACCGATAAACAGAGACAACACAACTCCAGTAGTTCTTCGCGTTGATACAGATGGAAGATATCCTCCATGGCAAGAAAATTTAGAAATACCAAAAGGTGTATCATCAAAAACAATTCCACTGTACCCAATGCAAGTTGATGAGGGTGTATCAATTTACAAGGTTGTTAAGGAGCTATCCCCATTAAGAAAGGGTCCTGAAAATGGATCAGAAACCCTTTTCTTGTTAAATTCTGGAGATTTGATAGCTGTTAATAAGGTGGCGGGAGATAGAGTATATGGAAGAGTGCGAATAGACCTTTACAATAAACAGTCTTTCAAATATTTTGAAGGCTGGGTTTTAAACAAAAACATTAAGCTAATGAATGGTAATCAAACAAAGAAAAGCGCCAATTAAAAAATGGAATCAAAAAAATACAAACCATCCAAAGAGATTGTGCAAAATGCAGTTTATAAATCCATGAGCGATTATGATAAAGAGTATTCAGAATCAATTAATAATAATGATGATTTTTGGAGAGAAAAAGCCGACCGGATTGATTGGTTTAAGAAATGGTCAAAAATAAGTGAAGTAGATTTTACAATACCAAGAATCGAATGGTTCAAAGACGCAAAACTGAACGTTAGCTATAATTGTATCGATAGGCATATAAAAAATGGACAAGGTGATCGTATAGCTTTTTTTTGGGAGGGTAATGATCCTTCACATAGCAAAAAATTGACCTATGATCAATTACATAAAGAAGTATGCAGATTTTCTAATGTGTTAAAAGGATTTAATATTTCAAAAGGTGATCGAGTATGTTTGTATATGCAGATGATTCCTGAATTACCAATAGCCATGCTGGCATGCGCACGTATTGGGGCTATTCATTCAGTTGTATTTGGGGCTTTTAGTCCTGATTCTTTGAGAGATAGAATCAATGATTCAGAATGCAAATTGCTTATAACGCAAGATACAGGTGTTCGTGGTGATAAAAAAAATATACCTATGAAGTCAAATGCTGATACAGCAATTGAACAAGCGCCATCTATTGAACATATTATCGTTGTTAAGAGAACTGGTGAGAACGTCAATATGGTAAATAAAAGAGATCATTGGTGGCACGATCAAATTGATAGCGTTGATGCAGTTTGTGATCCTGAGCAAATGGATGCAGAAGACCCTTTATTCATACTTTATACGTCTGGTTCAACAGGTAAGCCAAAAGGCGTAATGCATACAACTGGTGGTTATCTTTTATATGTCAATTTTACATTTGCATCAGTATTCGACCATAAAAATAGTGATATTTACTGGTGTACAGCTGATATAGGATGGATAACAGGGCATTCTTATATAACCTATGGCCCGCTTTCCAATTGTGCTACCTCTGTAATATTCGAAGGTGTTCCAAATTATCCCGATTTTGGCAGGTTCTGGAGCATTATTGAAAAATATAAAGTTTCTCTATTTTATACCGCACCAACTGCATTGCGCGCACTAATGAAAGAGGGTAATGATTGGATCAAATCATACAATCTAAACAGTCTAAGGTTGCTAGGAACTGTTGGTGAGCCAATAAAAGAACCAGAGTGGGAGTGGTATTATAATTTGATTGGAAACCAAAAATGTCCAATTATTGATACTTGGTGGCAAACAGAAACTGGTGGAATTATGATTTCACCCTTACCTGGGGTTACAGAATTAAAACCTGGATCTGCTACGTTACCATTCTTTGGAGTTGACCCTGTGTTGCTTGATGATGAAGGTAATGAGATTATGGGTAATAATAAAAATGGTTTGCTTGCAATCAAATCATCATGGCCAGGTCAAATGCGAACGGTATTTGGAGACCACAATCGGTTTAAAGAAACATATTTTTCGCAATTTAAAGGCTACTATTTTACTGGCGATGGAGCAAAAAGAGATGAGGATGGGTACTATTATATTACTGGTCGCGTAGATGACGTATTGAATGTATCAGGCCATAGAATCGGTACAGCAGAAGTTGAGGGGGCAATTGGAAAAGCTAAAGGAGTAGCTGAAGCAGCAGTAGTTGGCTATAACCATGAAATCAAAGGGCAGGGGATATATGCATTTGTTACTCTAATGACAGGAGTTGAAGGAAGCCCCGCAATAGAAAACTCAATTTTAGCTACAGTAACTAAAGAAATTGGACCGCACGCAAAACCAGAAAAAATTCAATTTTCATCCGGATTGCCAAAAACACGCTCTGGAAAGATTATGCGGCGAATATTAAGGAATATCGCAGAAAATAAAATTGATGAGATGGGTGATATTTCAACTTTAGCTGATCCGACGGTCGTAAAAAAATTGATAGCTGAAAGAATTTGATAATTAAATCCATTGATTTTTTTTCACGGTCATTTCATCTTCTACATTTCCAGTATTAATCGTTTCTCTAGGTTCTATTAGCATAATATGACATTCTTTGGCTGCTAAAGGTTTATGTTCAACATTTTTCGGTATAACTACCATTTCACCTTCATTGATTATTATCTCGCCATCTCTAAGTTGAATGGTTAGTTGACCTTTGATAACAAAAAAAGTTTCATCGGTTTCTTCATGTTTATGCCAAATGAACTCATCTTTAACCTTAGCTAGTTTGAAGTGGTAGTTATTCATTTGAGCTATTACTTTTGGCGACCAATAGTCGCTAACCTTTTTCAATTTTTGACTTAGATTTACTTTATTAATTTTCACAATTTTCTCCATAAAAGTGATTTATCTATATCATTATTTGTTTCTATTGATTAAGATGATAATTTAATGTTAACTAATCTATTAAATTATTTATTAAATAGGGGTAAAAATGGCAAATCTTTCAAAAATAAAATTTATTGAACGCGACTGGCAGAGCACATCTTATCAAGCTGTTTCAGTCGGAATTTATGATAACTTGCAGCTAAATCGTCAATTGCAAGGTGTCAATAGAAAGCTTGGAAGATCAATATCGCACGTATTATCGACTGAAATTATAAAAGGGAAAGTTGGTGAGGTTACACGTGTTGTTGGCAAAAAAGGGTTAGTTGCTTATGTTTACGGAATGGGCCAAAAAGGAAAATTGAACCCTGAATCACTACGCTTATCAGCAGCTAGTGTTGCCAAAGCATGTATTGGAGATAAAATAAAATCTGTAGCATTTCTAATGCCTTCTAGTGATAAAGATCGTGCGTTGTCGCAAGCCGCAGCTGAAGGCCTGGTTCTAGGTAGCTATCAATTCAATGAATTTAAAACAAAGCGAGATGATATTTCATTGCTTGAATCAGCATGCATAGTCGGAGGAGATAAGAAATCGATAGAAAAAGGTGATGTGATAGCGAATTCAGTGTGTTTTGCCAGAGACCTTGAAAATAGGCCTGGAAATATTGCAACTCCTTCTCATTTAGCCGATCAAGCAAATAAGCTGGGTAAATCGTCATCTTTAAAAGTGACGGTCTTCGATAGAGAAAAATTTACCAAGATGGGAATGGGCGCGCTTGCTGGGGTCGCTTCTGGTACGGATGAGCCTCCAAAGTTTATAATTATGGAATATTTTAATGGTCCAAAAAATGAAAAACCAAAAATATTGGTAGGTAAAGGCCTAACCTTTGATAGCGGAGGAATATCCATTAAGCCTGCTGCTAGAATGGACGAAATGAAGTACGATATGTGTGGTTCAGGCGTTGTTTTGGGTGCTATGAATGCAATATCGAAATTAAAACCCAAAATAAATGTTGTTGGAATAATTCCATCAACAGAAAATATGAGCGGTGATAAGGCTTACAGGCCCGGAGACATTTTAACTGCTTACAATGGAAAGACAATAGAGGTTTTAAACACTGATGCTGAGGGAAGATTGATATTAGCAGATGCCCTTGCCTATGCTAGTAAGCATTATAAACCTGAATATATACTAGACTTTGCTACTCTTACAGGCGCTGTTGTGGTGGCATTGGGTCATATAGCATCTGGTATAATGGGAACAGATCCAAACTTGATTTCTAGTATAAAAACATCTTCATGTATGACCGGTGAAAAGGTTTGGGAATTTCCACTTTGGGACGAGTACTTGGAGCAGGTTAAATCAAAAATTGCCGATGTAAAAAACTTGGGTTCACCTGGTCAAGCTGGAACAATCGCCGGCGCTGCATTTCTAAAAGAATTTGTTGATGAGGAGATACCTTGGTGTCATTTTGATATAGCTGGTTCAGCATGGGGTGATAAGAAATTAGCTTATCAAAATCCTGGATCAGCAACCGGTGAAATCATTCGCCTGGTTTTAGACCTTTTGAAAGTATGACGAGTTTAATTCCGTTTCTATTTTTTGCCCTCGGGAGTGTTTTTGGCGCTGGCATATTTTGGTTTTTTAAAAAATCGCAAAACAGCTATAACAACGAAAATAGATCTGCACTCAAGGCAGAGTTTGGAGATTTGTCTAAACAGGCTTTGGATCAGAATTTGGATAGCTTTTTAAAGTTAGCTGAAAACAAATTTTCAGAATTACTTAAATCTTCAGATTCGCAATTAACACAAAAAAAAGAATTGATAGATCAATCAATTATTGAAATGAAGTCAAAGCTTGAGGGTTTGGATAAATCGACTAACGAGTTAAAGGGGCATGTTAAAAATTCACAAGAAGGAATAGGAAGTCTTGCTGAAACAACAAATAAACTCTCAAGAATACTATCAAGCTCGCAAGAACGAGGACAATGGGGCGAACGAATGGTTGAAGATATTCTTGGTTTCATGGGTTTAGTGGAAGGGATAAATTTTGAGAAACAATTGCAAGCAGGCGACGGTAGGCCGGATTTCACATTTAAATTGCCAAATGATAAAACCATCAATATGGATGTAAAATTTCCACTAGCTCATTATGAGGGTTATCTAGGCTCTGATAACGAAAACGAGAAATTAGAAGAAAAAAATGCATTTCTTAAAGACGTAAGAAACCACGTAAAGGCAATTGAAAAACGCTCATATATCAATCCTGCTGAAGGAACAGTTGATTATGTCTTAATGTTTATTCCGAATGAAAGTGTATATGCTTTTTTGAACCAAGAAGATAAAGATTTAATTGATTTTTCTTTATCGAAGAAGGTGCTTTTGTGTTCACCCATAACTCTTTATGCTGTGTTGTCACTAATTCGACAAGCAGTATCCAATTTTGCGATGGAGCAGAAAGCAGGTGAAATGCAAGATCTTGTAGTAATTTTTAGAAAACAGTGGGAACAGTTCAGTGAAAAAGTCCAAGCAATGGGTAAATCTATATCAGCGCTAAGCAATCATTATGATGATTTAAAAGGTCCAAGATTTAGAGCGCTCGAAAAACCAATGGAAAAAATAAATGAATTGCAATTAGGTCAAGATTCTAAAGGAAAGTCATTTAAAGAATGAAAAAACCTATCCTGTCTATTGCCTTGTGCACCTTATTTTCTTGTGTTGGACCAGCAGAGCCAGATCACGGCTTTGTTGAAAATTTACCCGCAATTATTAATAAGAGTGATGTTTTTTCTTTTTCACTCAGAGCAGAAAATTTCAATTACAACGAAACGTTTCCATTATCTCTTTCCATTCCCTCAAATAAGAAGATACTATCAACACTGATAATCACTGATTTCAGCAGCAACGATTCGTCTACCTTTCATGTTTTAGGCGAGAACGATGCTATTGTATTTGATCATTTGATTCAGTCAAACAAAACACTGACCAGTTCTAAAGATCACACTTCTCTAAAGAATGCTCTAGTGTATCTTAATAATTTCTCAGGTATTGTAAATTGGGTGGTTACAAGTTCCACTGATTAAACGATAGATCAATGGTCTTGAGAGCATTGAAAAGATACGCCAATCGGAGATCCAGGTGGCGCAATTGGAGCTTTAATCATCTTAAAATCTTGAGGGTTCGAAAGAAAATTGTCCAGTCTGGTACGAAGTGCGTTTAGATGCGCTCTTGTTCTAAAATTTTTATCATTCTTACGCATTAGTTTATTGGAAAGCTCTTCAATGCTGAGCATAGTTATTGATTTGACAGAAGAAGCGCTTTTGTCATTTACCGCTAAGTCCATTAAATGCTCAAGAATAACAAAATCAACGCTACGTTTTACTTCGCCCGCGAGATCCTTAGGAGCGTTTTTTAAAATGCTTTGATCAATTACAGAATCAATAACCCTTTTGAGTCCCGGTTGGTTTTTATTTCTGGCTCCATATTCTACCAATCTAGCTGCTCTTTCTGTGTTGAATAACATTTTTGCAGTCATCTCTGCAGCTGTCTCTGCCATACTTATACCATCAAATGTAACTCCCGTTCTTGATTTAAAAGATTCGCGTGTTTTTTCTCTACCAGAAGCCCTTGGTGGTATTAATTTTAATATATCATCGCTGAGTGTAAGAAAATCGGGTTGCAGTGTTTGCATAAGGATATTCAGTGATTGAAGTTGGATATCTGAATCAATCATTTGAGTGATGAGTTGGCCATCCCCTCGTAAGGCATAGTTGTAATTCAACCCTCCAATTACTTTAGCAGCAGCTTCAATCTGATAGCGATGAAGCAAATATATAGGTACGAGAACATCCCCTAGATCGCTGTATGGCTCACCAAATCGAATGTTGTTCTCGCCAAAATTTTTAAGAGCGATTTCTCGTATTCTTATCAGATTTTGAAGCTCTTCACTAGGATCATTACCATTATCCCATAGGTGGCTTCCAGGATGAGCAGATCCAATAGGCCTAGAATCTTGATCCGTTATAAATGTAATACCTCGCTGTATTCCATCTTGAATAATTTTTTCCAACTCTGCATTTTCATCTAGATTCTTAGCAAAATCTTGATATCCATATGCAACGGAAATCTTGTCCCATTCTCCTATTCCAACATCGTAGGCATTTTCCCATTGTATTTGATTTGAGTCATCCAAAGAAAGGGTAGGGTGAGGATAATCCATGACAGACGCGCGGTCAAAAGAACTTGCAAGGAAATTGTGCTGAATTCCTATTGTGTGTCCGATTTCGTGCGCTACAAGCTGTCTTATTCTCGCAAGAGCTAACTCACGCATGGAGGAAGGTACAGAATTTTTATTCGAATATGGCGCAAGCAGTCCCGTTGCGATGAGGTAGTCTTGTCGCAGTCTTAATGATCCCAATGAAACATTACCCTTAATAATCTC
>CEUG01264081.1_pt1 | contig 12287 bp, 11 predicted proteins | sample 531421 | NCBI WGS metagenome assembly CEUG01 (sample SAMEA2622901, study PRJEB7988) | marine metagenome | biome: marine biome (ENVO:00000447); feature: surface water layer (ENVO:00002042); material: "saline water (ENVO:00002010), including plankton (ENVO:xxxxxxxx)" | depth 5 m | reverse complement strand
TGGATCGAAGCTTGGCCAAACGAAGGGTAGGGATGGCTGTCCTCAGCCGTTCTTGTGTTAAGACACAAATTCCACGGATTTATGGTTGGCTACCTGGCTATCCCGAAGGGATTGAACGATGCAGCCCAAGGTTGAAACGTAGTTTCTACCTTGTGTCATGTGGAAAAAGCCGATCAATCCTGACGGGGTTGCGCAACAGTGGAACTCCATTTTGTTGCCGGTGAAATTGTTCAACCCTGACAGGGTTGGATTTGTATTGGTGTGTAACCCCAAGGTAGAAACCGTTGATTTCAACCTTGGGCTATATTGTGGAATCCCGTTGGGATTCCATTCACTGAGTGGCTCAGCGCTTGGCTATCGGTTCGCCGTTTACTTTGGTGAGTTCTTTGTAGGCCTTCACCAGTTTTTTCGTGACCGGGCCGGGTTTGCCGTTGCCGATGACGCGCTCGTCGATCTTTACCACCGGCACGATCTCCGCACCGGTGCCGGTGAGGAAACATTCGTCGGCGTTGTACAGGTCGTACCGGGTCAGGTTCGGTTCCGTGGTGGGGATGCCCATCTCGCCGACGAGATCGATGGCGGTCTGCCGCGTGATACCATGCAGCGCGCCGGACGACAGTGCCGGGGTGTACATCTGGTTGCCCTTGATGATGAACACGTTGTCGCCGGTGCACTCGGCCACGTAGCCTTCCGCGTTGAGCATGATGGCCTCCTCGTAACCGGCGGTGTTGGCCTCGATCTTGGCGAGGATGTTGTTGAGGTAGTTGAGAGACTTGATCGCCGGATTGACTGCGTTGTGATGGTTACGCGTCGTTGCGACCGTCACGATCTCCATGCCCTTCTTGTACAGGCTTGGCGGGTAAAGCTGGATCTTGTCGGCGATGATGATCACCTGCGGGTTGGAGCAGCGGTTGGGGTTCAGGCCAAGCGTGCCGGCGCCCCGGGTGACGACCAGCCGAATGTAGCCGTCGGTGATGCTGTTTCTACGGCAGGCCTCCACTGTGGCATCCATCAACTGCCGATGCGTCATCGGAATGTCGAGCAGGATGGCCTTGGCGGAATAAAACAGGCGGTCGATGTGTTCCTTGAGCTTGAATACCCGGCCGTGATAGGCGCGGATGCCCTCGAACACCCCGTCGCCGTAAAGCAGTCCGTGGTCGAACACCGAAATTTTGGCGTTCTGCTCGCTGTAAAACTTGCCGTTAACAAATACCTTCATCCCGAAAGCGGCGGGAAACCTACGGGAAAGCCGCCCCGCTTGGCAAGGACACGTAACGCCGATTACGCCTGCGGGCTTTTCTGCGCTTGGCCAAGCGGGTAGGCTTTGGCCAAGCGACAAAAAGCAAAACCCGTGGATTCCCCACAACATACGCGGCGCTTGGCCGCCATCGTATTCACCGACATCGTTGGATTTTCCAGGATGTCATCCGGTGACGAGGTCACGGCGCTTGAGTTGCTTGCTGCGCAAAAGCAGATCGTGCAACCGCTCGTGCAGGAGTTCGGTGGCCAATGGCTCAAGGAGATGGGCGACGGGCTGCTGCTGAGTTTTCCGAGTTCATATGATGCCGTGCGTTGTGCTGTGCGGATTCAAAGGGAGATGCGCCGGGTGGAAGGGCTGGTGCTGCGCATCGGCATCCATCAGGGAGACGTAGTCCAGACGGAAAACGATGTGCTCGGCAGCGGTGTGAACATTGCGTCGCGGGTGGAGACGGTTTCGCCGGAGGGCGGCATCGCGATCTCCGACAAGGTGCAGCGGGACATCGCGCACCACGCCGATCTAAGCACGCAGAGCATCGGCTTTCCCAAGCTCAAGGGGATCGACATCGAGTTTGAAGTGTTTTGCGTGACCAATGACGGGCTGCCGGTGGGGATGAGCCACGGCAAGGTGGAGATCGCTGGGTCGGCTTCCGGGAAGAAATCGGTTCTGCCGATTGCGGCCGTTTTTCTCGTGTTGGTGCTGGGCTTTTTGGCGTTCGTTTTTCTGAAGCCGGGAGAAACGATGGATCTGAGCGCGATTCCGTCCAAGTCCATCGCGGTGTTGCCGTTCGATAACTTTGCGAAGGGCGCCTCGGAGGAAAACTTTGCGGACGGTCTCACTGAGGTGATCACCGCGACACTGTCCAAGATTGGGGACATGAAGGTGATCAGTCGAACCTCGGTCATGGCATATAAGGGCAACGACCGGCCCACCTCGCCGGAGATCGCCCGCAAACTCAAAGTGGCCCACGTTTTGGAGGGGTCGGTGCAACGAGCGGGCGACCAAGTGCGAATCGTGGTGCAGTTGATCGATGCGAGGGAGGACAAGCACATCTGGGCGGAGACGTTCGACGGCAAGTTCAGCGAGTTGTTTGATGTGCAGACGCAGGTCGCGACGAATATTGCCAATTACCTGAAATCCAACCTGACGGCGGAGGAGCAGGAACGCATCTCCCGCAGGCCGACCGAAAACATCGAGGCCTACGAGCAATACCTCGTGCTGCTTCAGCGGGGAATCGTTCACATCGACAAAAAGGAGCTGGATCTGAACCTGTCACTGGCTGACAAGGTCATCGCATTGGACGCCAACTTCGCGGAGGCTTACGCCATCAAGGCGCTGGCGCATCTGGGCTATTATTGGTCCGGCAACGATCACACGGATGCCCGTTTGACACAGGCTCGCGAAATGGTCGACAAGGCCGTGACTCTGGCGCCCGAGTCTCCCATGGCCCACACGGCCAAGGGCTACCTGCACTATTGGGGGCTGGGCGAGTTTGACGCCGCGATCAACGAGTTCGAAACCGCGCAATCCATGGAACCCGGTTCCTCCCAGCATCTCGAGGACATCGCCTGGGTGCAGCGTGCGAAGGGGGAAATTCCCGAGGCATTGGCCACGATGGAAAAGGCACTTGAATTGAACCCGCAGTCGGATCTCATCCTACGCGAGATGGGCTTTACCTACACGGTCGCCAACCGCTGGGATGATGCATTGCGAGTGCTCGACCGGGCGCTTGTTTTCAAGCCTGATTCGGTCGATTACCGGAGCCTCAAACTGGACGCACTCTGGTCAAAGACTGGTGACACCGACTTTATGCTGGCTACCATCAGCAAAGCTCAAAAAGTTGTCGGCGAGGAACATTACCTTCACCACAAAAACAAGTTGCTGTTTGATGCGGGGAAATTTCAGGAGTCGCTTGAAGTGATCAACTCAATTCGAGAAGAGGCAATGCTTACCCAAAATCGTATCATTCCGACGTCTTTGGCGCGGGCATACGTCCATGGACGGGCAGGGGACACGGTAAAGATGAATCAGCAACTCGAAGCCGCCGAGGAGATGCTCAAAAAGATGGCGAACGAAAACCCGATCGATGCGCGAATCCAGATGGCGCTTGGGGCGATCCACGCCATGCGCGGGGAAAAAGAGGCGGCGCTCATGCGGGGCAAACAGGCCGTCGCGCTTTATCCGCTAGACAAAAACAAAATCACCGCTCAGCGGGTCCACATCGACTTCGCGAAGATTTACCTGAGACTAGGGATGAAGGACGAGTGCATCGACGTACTCGAGACACTCAGGGACAAGCCGCTGGGGATGGAGGTTGGCGATTTGAAAACGGATAAGGTATGGGAACCTGTTCGGAGTCACCCAGCTTACAGGGCGATCATAGATTAGTTTCAAAAATTGCCTTCATCCATAAACCGTGGCACTCTCCGCCGCGTTTTGGAAGGGGGAAACAAAATCATCCAAAGACCCGGCTGGGTGCGCGTTTTTTATAACATTTTATTTGATGCATTTTTCTTCCTGACGGCGCCGTATTACTTTCTCCGCATGAGACGGCGTGGCGGATGGAAGCAGGGCTTCGGTGAGCGACTGGGCAGATACTCGACGAAGTTCAAGCAGTCCATCACCAACCGCGACGTGATCTGGCTTCACGCGGTCAGCGTGGGCGAAGTCAATATATGCGTGCAGTTCATCAAGGCGCTCACCCCGCGGTTGCCCAATCTCAAGCTCGTAGTCTCAACGACCACCTCCACCGGCATGGCTGAGCTACGCAAAAAACTCCCGGCCGAGGTCAGCAAAATCTATTACCCGATCGATCGCCGTTCCCATGTCCGGCGTGCACTGGCGACCATCCAGCCCAAGGCGGTCGTTCTGGTCGAGGCGGAGATTTGGCCAAATTTCCTGTGGGGATTGCAGGTGCGAAAAGTGCCTCATTTTCTGGTCAACACCCGAATCTCAGACAAATCGTTCAAGGGCTACCGGCGATTTGGGTTCGTGTTTCGCAGTCTGTTTGCCGGGTTCACCGGGGTCGGGGCTCAGAGCGAAGCCGACGCCGCACGGCTGAAGGAACTGGGCTGCCTTGAACGAACGGTTAACGTATTCGGTAGCTGCAAGTTTGACGGAGCGAATGTCATTCGCGAGAACCGAACCGATGTCCAACGGATGCTCCGCCAACTGGGTGTCCCGGCTGAGGCACCGGTGATCGTGGGCGGGAGCACACACGCCGGTGAGGAGGAAATCCTCGCGCGCTTGGCCAAGCGCCTGCGTGAACGGCATTCCAACCTGTTCCTGATTTTGGTTCCGCGCCACCACGAGCGCGGACGCGAAGTGGGCGATGCTCTGACCAAGCTGGGTGTCCGGTTTCTCTTCCGTAACGAGGTCGGGAACAACATGGAGCCGCTGGAGGAAGGCCGTTTGGAGTGTCTGCTGGTCAACACTACCGGCGAGTTAAAGTTTTTTTACGAGGCAGCCACCGCAGTTTTCGTAGGGAAAAGCCTCACCGCGCAGGGGGGGCAAAACCCGATTGAGCCAGCGGGCTTGGCCAAGCCGATCGTGTTTGGCCCGTACATGGGCAACTTTGCCGAGATTACAGGCAAATTCCTGGCCAACGAAGCAGCGATCCAAGTCGCTGATGAACAGGAGCTTGAGGAAGCCTTTGACAGCCTGGTTTCCGATCCGGCCAAGCGCCAGGCGCTTGGCCAAGCGGCTCAAAAAGTCGTCCAACAAAACGAGGGTGCCGTCGAAAAAACAGTCGGGATGATCCTCGACGGAATGAAATCAGACGGCATGGTGCAGCATTTTTAGTCGATTTTATTCCAAAAAAATTCAAAAAACCTTTGACAGCAGGTCGATTTCACCTAATCTCAACCAAACCTATCGGGTATAGGTAAATTAATTTGAGTGCTACTTTGACCAGCAATGCAACCGCCGATCTTGGTTTTGACCTGTGCGAAACCAACGAGCGGCTCGAGAAGGCGTCTGCTTCCGAGCGCTTGGCTTGGGCGTCTGCCCAGTTTGGTGGTGGGTTGGTTTTGTCATCCAGTTTTGGTGCCCAGGCGGCGGTGATGCTGCACCTCGTCACGCAGCTGCGGCCCGACATTCCCGTGATATTTGTCGATACCGGCTATCTGTTCCAGGAGACCTACGAATTCGCCGAGCGCTTGGCCAAGCGACTGGAGGTGAATTTGCGCGTCTACCGGTCGAGGAGAAGTCCAGCTTGGCAGGAGGCGATTGACGGCAAGCGATGGGAGCAGGGGGTCGAGGGCATCGAAGCGTACAATAAGGAAAATAAGGTTGAGCCGATGAACCGGGCGCTGGACGAATTAAACGCGACCGCCTGGCTGGCCGGTCTGCGTCGCCAGCAGAGTTCGTCCCGCGAAAAACTCACGGTGCTTGCCTTGGCCAAGGACCGGGTGAAGATTCACCCAATCATCGACTGGACTGACAAAAATGTTCACGACTACCTGAAGGCCAATGACCTCCCGTACCATCCGCTTTGGGAGCAGGGCTACATCTCCATCGGCGACACTCACACCACGCGCAAACTGGAGGACGGCATGAGTGAGGAGGAGACGCGCTTCTTCGGGCTCAAGCGCGAGTGTGGTCTGCACGAGGGGACGGATTCGGATTTCACCATCTGATGTCGACACCGGAAAACATCCATCCGACTTTTGGCCAATTGCTGGACCGCGAAGCCAAGGAGGCGCTTTTGAATCAGCGCGGTTTGGTGGTCTGGTTATACGGCCTGTCCGGCAGCGGCAAAAGCACGCTGGCGACCGCACTCGAACGGCGACTGCATGAGGAGGGTGTGTTTACCCAAGTGCTGGACGGAGACAACATCCGGACCGGGCTGAACAACAATCTCGGTTTTTCGGATGAGGATCGATCGGAAAACATCCGACGCATCGCCGAGGTGGCCAAGCTCTTTGCCGCGGCGGGAGTGGTGACCATCACGTCGTTCATCTGCCCCCGGAACGAGTTGCGGACGCTGGCCCGCGAGATCGTTGGCCAAGCGGATTTTTTGGAAGTGTACGTCGAGTGCAGTTTTGAGACCTGCGAACAACGGGACGTGAAAGGGCTCTACGCCAAGGCCAAGGCCGGGCAGGTGCAAAATTTCACCGGCAGGGATTCGTCGTTCGAGGCTCCCGAACCCCGGGATGCGGCGGACCTGATTTTGAACACGGACAACCAAGCCGAGGGCGAATCTCTCGAGCAACTTTATCATGTCGTGCGCCCGCGAGTGGCGCTTGGCCAAGAAACAACATGAGCGAACAAAAGGGATATCAACTCACCCACCTGCAGCAACTGGAGGCGGAATCGATCTTCATTATGCGGGAGGTCGCGGCGCAATTCGGCAAACCGGCGCTGCTGTTTTCCGGTGGCAAAGACTCCATTGTGATGGTGCGCCTGGCGCAAAAGGCGTTTTGGCCGGCCAAGCTGCCTTTCCCGCTGGTACACGTCGATACAGGTCATAACTTCGACGAGACGATCCAGTTTCGCGATGATCTGGCCAACGATGTTGGCGGGGATTTGGTCGTGGCCAGTGTACAGGAGGAGATCGACGCCGGGCGGGCCAAGGAGGAAACTGGACCGAACCCGAGCCGCAATCGATTGCAGATCCCTGCACTGCTGAACGCGATCGAAAAAAACCAATACGATGCCTGCCTCGGTGGTGCCCGGCGTGATGAGGAAAAGGCGCGGGCCAAGGAGCGGTTCTTTTCCCACCGAAATTCCTTCGGCGAGTGGGATCCGAAAAATCAGCGCCCGGAGCTTTGGAACCTGTTCAACGGTAAGATGGACTTTGGCGAGCACTTTCGGATTTTTCCGCTGAGTAACTGGACCGAGATGGATGTCTGGCAGTACATCAAGCTGGAGGATATCCCGTTGCCGAGTATTTATTTTTCCCACGAGCGCGAGTTTGTGCGACGCAACGGCGTACTGCTTGGCAAGTGCGAGCACATCACTTTGCTGGACGGAGAGCAGTGGGAGAGTGGCAACGTGCGTTGCCGCACGGTGGGCGACATGACCTGCACCGGGATGGTTGAGAGTGTCGCCAACAACGTGGACGACATCATCGAGGAGGTCGCCGCCGCACGCCAAACCGAGCGTGGTGGCCGGGCCGATGACAAACGCAGCGAGACCGCCATGGAGGATCGCAAGAAGGAAGGGTATTTTTAGAAAAGGAATTCGATGAGCACTGATACGAAGGGTTATCTGGATATGGATCTGCTGCGGTTCACCACCGCGGGCAGTGTGGACGATGGGAAAAGCACGCTCATCGGGCGGCTACTGTACGACTGCAAATCCATTTTTGAAGATCAATGGGAGGCGGTGGAGCAGTCGAGCAAGCAGCGCGGTGACGAAAACGTGAATCTGGCGCTGTTGACCGACGGCCTGCGTTCGGAGCGGGAGCAGGGCATCACGATCGATGTGGCCTATCGCTACTTCGCCACGCCCAAGCGCAAGTTCATCATCGCAGACACGCCGGGGCACATTCAGTACACGCGCAACATGGTGACCGGCGCCTCGACGGCGAATCTGGCCATCATCCTGATCGACGCCCGAAACGGAGTAATCGAGCAGACCTGCCGCCACTCGTTCATCGCGAGCCTGCTGCAAATCCAGCATATCGTGGTGTGCATCAACAAAATGGACTTGGTTGACTGGAGCGAGGACCGTTTCAACGAACTCGTCGAGCAGTACAAGGAATTTGCCTCACGCCTCGACGTGCCACACATCGACTTCATCCCGATCAGTGCGTTGCTCGGGGACAACGTGGTTGACCGTTCCAAAAACATGGATTGGTACAAGGGCAGCCCACTGCTTTACACGTTGGAGACGGTCTACATCGGCAACGAGCACAACCATGTGGACGCTCGGTTCCCGGTGCAGTGGGTGATTCGGCCGCACAGCGATGAGTACCATGATTTCCGCGGGTACGCCGGCCGTGTGGCGGGGGGCGTGTTCAAGCCGGGCGACGAGATCACCGTACTGCCCAGCGGATTCCAGTCACGCATCAAGGGCGTACACGACATCGGCGGGGCTCTTGAGGAGGCCTACGCACCCATGTCCGTTTCCCTCACGCTTGAGGACGAGATCGACATCAGCCGGGGCGACATGATCGTAAAGCAAAACAACCCGCCCGAGAGCAGCCAGCAGATTGAGGCTATGCTCGTCTGGTTTAGCTCGGACGCCAGCCTGGTCGAGCGGGGTCGGTACACCATCCGTCACACGACCAACGAGGCCAAGTGCCTGTTGAAGGAGATGAAATACAAGGTGGATATCAACACGCTTCACAAGATCGAGGATGATCGTGAGGTGAGGTTAAACGACATCGCCCGTGTCTCGCTGCAGACCAGTGCGCCGATTCATTTCGATCGCTATCGGCGAAACCGCGCAACAGGCAGCTTTGTGCTGGTTGATGAGCAGTCCAACAACACCGTGGCTGCCGGCATGATCGTGGGCTGAGTCCGCGCTTGGCCAAGCGCGGAAAATAGCGATAGCAGAACAAATAACGCCGAAGGTTGTAAGGCCAAGGTAGTGACGGCTGTCCCAGCCGTCCTCTGCACACCGGGGGCATTAGACAAACCACGGAATACACAGAATACACGGAAAGGATTTTCAAGGAGAGGGGACATTCTTGTTCTCATATACCGTTAAGAATCTTCACGGGGACAGGAATGTCCCCGCTCCTTTGGCCAAGCGCTTGGCCAAGCGGATACAAAAAAGGCGACGCAGTTTTTGCGTCGCCTTTTTACGTATCGGAATTTGTTTTAGTCGTTGAGCGCCTCGTAGACGTTGCCGACCATATTCTCGCTTGGGGTGAGGGTCTTCGCGCCGGGCGCCCACTTGGCCGGGCAGGCCTCGTCCGGGTTGGCGGCACAGTGGGCATTCGCCTCCATGATGCGCACTAACTCCTCCATGTTGCGCCCGACGTTGTAAAAGTTCACCTGACTGCTAACGAGTTTGCCTTCGGGATTGATCACGAATGTGCCCCGCAGGGCGAGGCCGGTTTCCTCGTCGTACACCCCAAACAGGCTGCTCACCAAACCGGTGGTGTCCGCGGCCATGGTGTACTTGACGTCGGCCATCAGTTTCTCTGACTGACACCAGGCCAGGTGGCTGAACTTCGTGTCCGTGGAGACGGAGACGACCTTGGCCCCCAATTCGGTCAGCTTGGCGTCCTGTGCCGCGAGATCGGCCAGTTCCGTTGGACAAACGAAGGTGAAGTCCGCCGGGTAAAAGACGAGGATCGTCCATTTGCCGCCCTTTTTCAGGTCGGCAAGGTTGACCTCGCCAAACGAGCCGCTGGACGGCTCGTAGGTCTCCAACTTGAACTCGGGAACGTCTTGCCCCACGCCAACCGGGGGTAGATCGCCGTAAATGTCTTCCGTGAAATCTGACATATTCAAACCTTACAGGCCTTTCTCAATCATCAACTTGAGCAGGTCACCAACGCGGTTGGAGTAACCCCACTCATTGTCGTACCAGCTCACGAGCTTGAAGAAGTTTTCATTCAACTCCATGCCGGCGCCTTGGTCGTAGATGCTCGAGTCGGCGCAGTGAATGAAGTCGGTGCTCACGACGGCGTCCTCGGTGTAGGCAAGGATGCCCTTGAGGTACGACTCGCTGGCGGCCTTCATCGCGGCGGAGATCTCGTCGTAGCTCGTGCTCTTCTCGGTCTTGAAGGTCAGGTCGACCACGGAGGCGGTCGGGGTCGGCACGCGGAACGCCATACCGGTTAACTTGCCCTTCACCTCCGGGCAGACGAGGCTCACCGCCTTGGCGGCACCAGTGCTGGCCGGGATGATGTTTGTCGCGGCGGCACGGCCGTCACGCCATGCTTTGCGGCTTGGGCCGTCCACGGTTTTCTGCGTCGCGGTGTAGGCGTGGATGGTGGTCATCAGACCTTCGGCGATGCCAAAGCCTTCCTTGAGCAACACGTGCACGACTGGGGCCAGGCAGTTCGTGGTGCAGGAGGCGTTAGAGACGATGTGATGGTTGCCCGCGTCGTAAAGGTGATCGTTCACACCCATCACCAAAGTGAGATCTTCGTTCTTCGCAGGGGCGGAGATGATGACCTTCTTGGCGCCTGCCTCGATGTGGCCCTTGGACTTTTCGCCATCTGTGAAGAGGCCGGTGGACTCGACCACGACGTCCACGCCGAGTTCCTTCCATGGCAACTCAGCCGGGGAGGGCGCCTTGACGACTTTGATGTTGGCACCATCGACCACGAGAGTCTCGTCGTCCTTGTGGCTGACTTCCCCCTTGAACGCGCCCTGTGTGGAGTCGTACTTGAGGAGATAGGCCAGGTTGTCGGCCGGGACGAGGTCACCGACGGCGACCACCTCGACCTCGTTCCCCACGAGGCCTTGTTCCACCATTGCACGATATGCCAATCGGCCGATTCGGCCGAATCCATTGATTGCTACTTTTACTGCCATAACAAAAAGAAATTGATCTGGTATCCCGAGATTTCGGGGGCGGAAAGACTATCAGCGAATGCCCGATGGTCAACGGGATTTTTGGTCACAATCTTGTGATCTTGGCCAATCGCTTGGCCAAACAACTCAGCGATAACGGCGTTTTAGCTGCTTGATCGCCCGTAATTCCGGCACATCCGTGAAACGCAGCCGAATTATCCCCAGAAATTGAAAATGCCGGTCGTACGCCCCGCCGATCAATGTGCCGGAGGAGAAAATATGCTCCCGCGACTTGGCCTGATAGGCGACCAGCGCGACCTTGGACACGGCAAAATTGTTCTCCCGCTTGAAAAAGGAAATCTCCGGCAGCGCCACGGCGGCGCCGGTCACCGGGTTGGGCAGCGCCTGATCCTCGGCGATGCCGAGCGTGGCGGTGCTGCTGTCCAGCGAGTTGGCTCCGCTTCGTACCTCGACAATCATTTGGGCCTCCTCGGCTGCATCTACCACGAGCACGCCATTGGACAAAAACAGGTCCCGCAACGATCCAACCAAATATTCCTGGTCGAGGGTCTTCAAATACTCGCTTGAGATGAACACCTTGAAGCCCTTGAGTCGGCCGATGGCTTCCGCATCGAGCTCGGAGAGCGAGCGGTCGATCGAGGTGCTGACGAGCAACTGCTCGCCGAGGCTCCGGGTGGGCTCGGTCATGCGAAGCTTGTTCACGCAGCCGGTGGTGAAAACCAGCAGCAGCGAGAGGCCAAGCAGGGTGGGGTGAAAAAGTTGGAAGCGGCGTCCCATGGTTTAGCGGTCGGATTTCTGGTGCAGTATGCAGGCTTCCAGCCCGAGGATGTATGACGAGGCTCCGAAGCCGTTGATGCAGCCGATGCAGGCCTTGGCGATCATGGAATTTTCCCGGTACGACTCCCGGGCATGAACGTTGGACAGGTGAATCTCCACCGCCTTTACGCCGGCCCCGGTGATGGCGTCCTTGAGTGCGATGCTGGTGTGGGTGTATGCGGCTGCATTGATGACAACGTAGTCGTAGCTGCCGGCGGACTGCTGCACCTGTGTCACCAGTTCGCCCTCGTGGTTGGACTGGAAAAAGGTCGCCTCGACGTTGTGCCGGTTGGCGTGTTCACGAACCATGTCTTCGATGTCCGTCAGCGTGAGGCTGCCGTAAATCTCCGGTTCGCGTTGGCCCAGCAGGTTCAGGTTCGGGCCGTTGAGGAACAATACCTTCATGTCCGCGCGGATTGTTATTCAGTTGTCGGGCTTTTGTCGAATTGATTTGTCGGCACTGCCAGCAGCCAGCCCAGCATCAGCCAAGCCGGCCAGGCCAAGGCCGGGATGTACAGGCCGAACTCCACCACGCCCTGCAGCACCCAAGCCAGCAGGCCAAGGCGCATCGCGACGTGCACCGGCTCCGCCATGCGCCTCCGCGCCAGCACCCATGTTGCGCCGCCAAAAAAGGCCAAGTACATTAGAAAACCGGGCACGCCGGAGTCGCTCGCCTGCTGCAGATAATCGTTATGCGTCAGCCGTGTTGGCTCGGCCTCCGGCGGACCGTTCGGCTCCAGCTCGGTGCCGGGGTTGCGGCGCATCTGATCCTC
>CEUG01106398.1_pt1 | contig 12366 bp, 10 predicted proteins | sample 531421 | NCBI WGS metagenome assembly CEUG01 (sample SAMEA2622901, study PRJEB7988) | marine metagenome | biome: marine biome (ENVO:00000447); feature: surface water layer (ENVO:00002042); material: "saline water (ENVO:00002010), including plankton (ENVO:xxxxxxxx)" | depth 5 m | reverse complement strand
ACCAAGTGAGATGTAGACCTCCGACAAGACGCGCCGGATTTTGAGCTGCTCAGGCGCCAAACGCCTCGCCTCTTCGAGTACACGAATGGCCTTTTGGATATGACCTTTGTGGTGAAAATCGATCCCACGTTGCATCAACATCAACGCATGCTCGATACGATGCGAGGAGTGAGCAGATTCTCGCGCCTTCGGCATGGCCTCATCGCTGCTCGTTGCCGACGCAAAGGCCTGCGCACTTCCAGCACACACCCAACACACCAAAATGAAATGACTCAGATATCGCATCAAGTTCTTCCGTGTTCTCCGAACAAAAAGTGAAATGACAGAGACAACCCTCCTTGGCAGATTGTCCACAGCACCTGCTTTGGGTTGCTCGCCTTCCAACGAGTGTCAAACTTCCCTTTGCATAAATGAGGCCACAACACAAAAACCACAAGACCTCACACAATCGCCCCTCCAATCTGCGTGTATCACAACACAAAAGTCAAATCTCACGCTCCGCGAAGAGTGTGTCTTTTTTTCACATGTGCAAAAAGCTCACACCACCACAGGAAACTCAACCCACTCTGGAGGCAACTCCTTGACCAAGAAATGCTCGGCTTCGGGGTGAAAGAAGACAACCCCTGCGTTGTGCGCATCGAGCGCTCGAATCGCGAGAATACAAGGTGAAGAAGTCCTGCGCAGCGCAACGATCCGCGCACGCTCTTCGGAGACAGAGAGATGGACAAACTGCCTCCCCATAGGCAACAAACCATCACGACGAATCGCTGGCAGGATATCCTCAACGGTCCCATGAAATAACGTTTCCGGTGGAATCTTCGGTGTGTAGTGGATGGCTCTGACATCTCGACTGTGACCATACCGGGCGCGTACAAACGCGCCGAGACGCTCAAAACGCCGATGTTCAGGAGGCTCACTTTCGATCAGCTGCTCGACTTCATGTCGGGTGTATTGTTTTGTTGGGGCATAGGTCGCAAGCGCGTGACAAAGAGCATCAAGCCGCACAAAGCCTTGCGTATCCAAAGACAGCCCCGCCTCTGCGCCAGCGTGCCTCAAGAGATAAGACATTGTTCGTGAAAGAGATCTCTGTCGAGCTGAATGCACTTATACAACCACCTTCCCAGGACAGGCATACGATCAAAAAGAAAAGTAGAACGTTAGTTTTAACTAAATCCAGAAAGATAAACCATTGTCAAGACCTCTCTGGTTTTTTGTGTGGAACCTTTGACTCCTTACATCAAGATTGATACATGGGCTGCGAAAGAACGGAGGAGCGATCCTCAAGGATAATATTTCCAGACGCCAAAATCAGGAGTCACCAATGCGGTATGGCAATTTACAAATCTTCTCTGGAAGCGCACACCCAGAGCTCGCTGAAAATATCTGTCGTTACCTCGGAACGAAACCAAGCAGTCGAGACATCATCCGCTTTGCCAACGAAAACCTCATGATCCAAATCAAAGAAAACGTACGTGGCAACGACGTTTTCGTCATCCAACCTTCTTGTGGTGCCGTCAGTGACGGCATCATCGAGTTGTTGATCATGCTCGACGCATTGCGCTCAGCATCGGCAGGACGTATCACAGCAGTCATCCCGTACTTTCCTTATGTCAGATCGGATAAAAAAGATCGCCCTCGTATCTCCATCGCGGCCAGATTGATGGCTGACCTGATCCAAACAGCAGGCGCTGACCGCGTCCTCACAATGGATCTTCACGCTCCTCAAATTCAAGGCTTCTTTCACATCCCGATGGATCAAATCAGCGCACGCCCCATCCTCTGTCAGGAGCTCGAACGACGAAACATGGACAACACAGTGCTCGTCGCAAGTGATGTTGGAGAGGCCAAAGACGTCGGCGCATTTGCCCGTATCCTTGGGCGTCCTGTCGCGATTATCGACAAGCGCCGCTTCGCAGATGACGACAAAGCCGTTCCCACACACCTCGTTGGTGATGTCGCAGGTATGGACGCGATCCTCGTTGACGATGAGATCGCAACCGGAGGCACCCTGGTCGAAGCCTGTAACTTCCTGCTCGAACACGGCGCCAACTCCGTTCGCGCAGCAGCCACACACCCGATCTTCTGTGGTCCAGCGATTGAGCGCTTCAAGAACTCCCAAATCGAAGAAGTCATCGTCACCAACACTGTCCCCGTCCCACCCGAAAAGCAGCTCGACAAAATCACTGTCTTGTCTGTCGCTGAGTTGTTTGCTGAGGCCATCAGACGCATTCATCACAGCGAGTCCGTAGGCGCGATGCTCAACTAACATCACCAAAACAACAAGCGCTCCCACCACACAAGGCATCATCTCCCCCCTTCCTCCGCACACTCACGAAAACCCTCTCTATTTTCCACTGGTTGAATCTGCTCTTTCGCGATACAATCCCGCCACGTACGAAACACACCAACAAGGCGGAGTTTAGCAAGATGCACCTCACCACCTCATCCATCGGCCCATCCAACCAACACATCCATTGGGTTCGACTTCTCTTGTGCCTCTTTGTCTTCGGCTCTCTACACGCCTGCACTCCCCCTCCTGTCAAAACGCAACCCATTCAACCCCACGAACGCCCCACTGGATGCCACCCATTTTCGAAAGGGACAGAGGATTGCCTGCTGCCTTTTCCCTCCTCCTATTATCAGATCAAATCGACGGACAGTCCGACAGGTTATAGACTGGCTTTTCCGAGCGTCTTCCCACGCGCAGAGAAGAACGACGCGCAGGCCGACCCAGCGTTGTTCAACAACCGCTCAGGGTTTAGCCCGATCGCACCGATCCTCGCGCTCTTCACCAAGCGAATCGATCCGACAACCCTCCCTGGAATCCACAGCATCGCGTCCTCAATACAACAAGACAGTGGCGTACAGCTGATCGAGTTCGACACACACAAACGCATCCCTCTCCTCGCAGAGCTCGACCAACACGCCAAGGACGAAGAGGCACAGACCTTGATCATTCGCCCAATGGTCAGGCTCCAGCCAGAGACTCGTTACGTCGTCGTGATCCTCAAAAGCGTCAAAGCACTCGACGGCTCTGCACTCCAGTCACCACAAGCCTTTGTCGACATGGTCGCAGGAAAAGAACCGACCACATCCGCGCTCGCAGCGCTGACACAGCAATACAAAGAGGCGGCAGCTCAATGGAAAGCCGCAGGCATCAACACGCAGGACGTCCTTCTCGGATGGGATTTTGTCACAGGTAGTGATCATGAGCTTCATGATCGCATGGTCGGGATGAGAAAGATCGTCTTCGACAAAATAGGAACAGAAGGTCCGACCTACACGATCAAAACCTTCGAGGAATACACAGAGGCGCAACACGCTTCCTTGTGGCGCAGTGTGGTTGGTGAGATGAAGGTGCCCTCGTTTTTAAAGAAAGAGGGAGGGTACATTCAGAATGACGAAAAAGGCGCGCCGATCTATCAACAAGATGAGAGCTTTCACTTCCGGCTCCATATCCCTCACTGCGCCAAGACCAGCCAAACACCTCTACCGATCGTCATCTTTGGGCACGGCCTTTTTGGCTCCTCCGAAGAGATGGTACGCTCTGAGCAACCAAAGATGATCCAACGTATGTGCATGGTACAAATTGCACACAATTGGCTCGGCTTTTCCCGAGAAGATCTGGGGCCATTTGGACAGAGCCTCGCCGATATCAACGAGCTGGCCAAATACCTGACGAGAGGTCAGCAAGCCCACATGAACGCGCTGGCCATGATCAAAATGATGAAAGGCCGTATGCGCCAAGAGCCAAAGCTCCAACACAACGGAAAGGCTCTAATCGATGGCAAACAGATCTTCTACTTGGGGATCTCCAACGGCGCGATACAAGGAGGGACGCTCATGGCGCTCACCCCCGACATCAAGCGTGCTGTGTTGAATGTAGGAGGCTCCGTTTGGTCCTTGATGATGTCGAGAAGCTCAAATGTCGCGCTCATCAACACCATTCTCACGTCCTTCTATCCATCCCCCGTCGAACGACAGCTCATCTTTTCACTCGTACAGATGTTTTTTGACCCGATCGACCCGATCACCTACGCCCCTTACCTGCTCAAGAAAGCAGAACAGTTCGGCGTTCCCAACAAACACATCCTCTTACAAGAAGGTCTCGGCGACGCACAGGTCCCAAACATATCGACGAGAACACTCGCAAGAACAATGGGGCTGCCAGGGCTTACACCGCTGGTCGAGCCAGTGTACGGGATCACGACGGCACCTGCGCCACTTGCATCAGCATACGTTCAATACGGCCCCTACTATCCTCCTAAGCCCACAGACGCCAATATCCCTGCGCAAGGCAACAAAACACACGGTTCCGTAAGAAAGTATCCAACAGCGCAGGACCAAATCATACATTTTCTGCGTTCTGATGGTGAGATCAAACAATTCTGTCAGGGTCCCTGTGATCCAGACTGAAAGCAGCATTGACACCCCCAATACAAACCACTCCCCACAGCGCACGAGGTCGGGTTGTCGCTTGCCCGACAATGGGGTTCATGGTATGAAAGATGCCGCACGTCCTTGTCATCCTGGAGACCACATACCTTTATCATCACGGCAACACGGAACGTATGTGTCACCCTTATCCACGATGCCTTCGTAATCACCGAGAGCACACGCTCAAACGAGACGGAGACCACAATGGAGATTCTCGAATCGCGCCTGAATGTCCAGAGCGCCACCTTCAAAGAAAACGCAAAGGCGATGGAAGAAAAGCTCGCCCTTTTGCGAGAGCGGTTGAAAGCCGCACGTGACGACCGTTCAGAGAAGGCCTATGCACGCCATACTGAGCAAGGGAAGTTACCAGTCCGCAAGCGACTTGAGCTGCTCTTGGATCCCAACACCCCCTTCTTGGAGATCGCACCTCTGGCAGCTTGGGAGATGTACGACAAACGCGTCCACGGAGCTGGTATCGTAGGCGGGATTGGCATTGTCGAAGGCAGAGAGGTGATGATCAACGCCAACGACGCGATGATCAAAGGCGGGACCATCTACCCGATGGGCGTCAAAAAGAGTTTGCGTTTGCAGCAGATCGCGATGGAGAACCGCCTCCCATGTATCAACTTGATCGACTCAGGTGGTGCGTTTTTGCCGCTTCAATCTGAGATCTTTCCAGATGTGGATAACGGTGGTCGTGTCTTTTACAACCAAGCCTGGATGTCGAAGATGGGTATCCCCCAAATATCTCTCGTGATGGGGCTATGCACCGCAGGAGGTGCGTATATACCAGCGATGTCGGACTATGTTGTCCACGTCAAAAAGACCGGCGCAGTCTTCCTCGGTGGTCCCCCGCTCGTGAAAGCCGCGACAGGCGAAGAGGTCACCGCTGAAGAGCTCGGTGGTGCACAGGTTCATTGCCAACAATCAGGGGTCTCGGACTTTATGGCAGAAGACGACGCTGACGCGATCCGCATCGCACGTCAACTCGTCAAAAGACTCCCCAAATTCCCTAAAGCTGACGTGACACGTGTCGACAGCCAGCCTCCTCTCTACGATCCAAAAGAACTCTACGGCTTGCTCCCACAGCGTCTGAGTGTTCCGTTTGACGTTCGCGAAATCATCGCACGTATTACGGACGGAAGCGAGTTTCTGGAGTTTAAAGAGCAGTACGGCCCAACGCTGGTCTGTGGATGGGCGTATATCCACGGCTACCCCGTCGGAATCCTTGGAAACAACGGGATCTTATTCCCCGACAGCGCGCGCAAGGCGACACAATTTATCCAGCTCTGTGATCGAGATGGTATCCCCCTGCTCTTTTTGCAGAACATCAATGGCTTCATCATCGGCAAAGAGTACGAAGCCTCTGGTATCACCAAAGAAGGACACAAGATGGTCGCGGCGGTCTCAACAGCGCGCGTCCCTAAATTGACTGTCGTTGTCGGCGGTTCCTTTGGTGCAGGCAACTACGCGATGTGTGGTCGCGCCTACAGCCCACGCTTTTTATGGATGTGGCCTAACGCCCAGATTGGCGTCATGGGTGGCGAGCAAGCCGCAGATGTCATGATCACGGTGAAAAATGACCAAATGAAGAGGATGGGCGGTGAAGGTCTTCCAGAGGATCAGATCGACGCGATCCGTCAGGCGATCATCGAAAACGCCGAAGAAGAAGGACACGCTTACTACAGCACCTCGCGTCTTTGGGATGACGGGATCCTCGATCCAGCGCAGACCCGCGAAGTGATCGCGCTTGGCCTCGCCGCTGCGCTCAACACCCCCTTCGAGGAGCGCACAGGCTCAACCGTGTACCGCATGTAAAGCCTTATACAAAGCATAACCAACGATAATCGTTGATGGAGGATCATATATGTTCCGTAAGATCTTGATCGCCAACCGCGGAGAGATCGCAGTGCGTGTCATTCGAACCTGTCGCGCACTCGGTATCCCAACAGTTGCAGTTTACTCCGAAGTCGATCGACACGCATTGCACGTATTGCAAGCAGATGAAGCGATCTGCATCGGCGCCCCAGAGCCCAACGAGAGCTACCTCAACATCCCCCGCATCATCGAAGCAGCCCAACAGGCTGGCGCCGATGCCATTCACCCGGGGTACGGCTTCCTCTCTGAAAACGCGACGTTTTCACAAGCATGCCAGGACGCCAATATCACCTTCATTGGACCACCTCCAGAGGTCATCTCATCACTTGGAGACAAGCTCACCGCGCGCAAGTTGATGCTCGAAAACAATATCCCCGTCACCCCCGGCGCGCTCCTCGAAGGTGATGACCTCAATGCCTGGAAACAACAAGCCGAAACGCTCGGCTACCCCATCATGATCAAAGCCTCTGCCGGCGGAGGCGGGAAAGGGATGCGCGTCGTCCATCACCCAGATGAGTTCGAAGCCGCCTGCAAAAACGCCGCGAGTGAAGCTCGCTCCGCGTTTGGCGACGATCGAGTCTATATGGAAAAATACATCGCCAACCCACGTCACATCGAGGTCCAGATCTTCGCAGACACACATGGACACGCGATCCACCTCTTTGAACGTGAGTGTTCCATTCAACGACGTCACCAAAAGATCATCGAAGAGTGTCCCTCTCCTGTCATCGATGAAGCGCTGCGCACCAAGATGGGCGAAACAGCGGTACAAGCCGCGCTCGCTGCCAACTACGTCAACGCGGGAACTGTTGAGTTCTTGTTTGATCCATCAGATCGCTCGTTTTACTTCCTCGAAGTCAACACACGTCTGCAAGTGGAGCATCCCATCACAGAGTGCATCACAGGGCTCGATCTCGTGCAGTGGCAGATCATGATCGCGTCGGGACAACCACTGCCTCTCAGCCAAGAACAGATCCAGCGAGATGGCCACGCCATTGAATGTCGTCTCTACGCAGAGGACGCAGAGAGACAATTCGCTCCTTCTCCAGGGACGATCACAGGACTTCATATGCCGACAGGTCCAGGCATACGGGTCGACGAAGGTGTCTACGAAGGCGCGGAGGTTCCCGTTTACTACGACCCGATCCTCTCCAAACTCGTGTGCTACGGACCCGATCGAGAGACCACCCGACAACGTATGGTTGACGCCTTACGACACACCGCGATCCTCGGACTCAACACCTCCATCTCATTTCTGATCGACGCGCTCGAACACGAAGCCTTCCGAAGTGGAGACCTGAGCACACACTTCATCCAACAACACATGGCAGATTGGCGTCCCAAACGAGACGACAAAGATCTCGCCGCGATCGCGTTCCTGCTAAATGAGTATTTGATGCCCGCACAAAAGAGCCACACCTCTTCATCAGGTGATCACGAAGAACTTCCAACGCCATGGCAAACGATCGGTACATGGCGCATTGGCCAATCTTGACGCGTTTGTAGAGGAGCCCACATGCCATACCAAATCAAAGTAGCAGACACAGACCTCCCCGTAGACGTCGAACGTAACGATGATGGAACGTTTACCTTCACGATCGAAGATCGTACATACCACGTCGACGCCTTTCGAATGTCCTCCAATCACCTGACAGCCTCAATCAATGGATCGAGACACCACTTTCACACACACAGCAGCGCAGGTGATGCACAGATCATCCACAAAGGCACGAGTTACCAAGCCGAAGATGCAGGAAAAAACAAACGCAAACGCTCATCATCAGGCCCAGAAGCTGGCGACATCACGCCTCCAATGCCCGGCAGTATCATCCGCGTTCTCGTAGCAGCAGGTGATGAAGTCAGCAAAGGACAAGAGCTGATCGTAATGAGCGCGATGAAGATGGAGACAACACTGTACGCCCCTGCAGATGGTACGATCAAAGCTGTCCTCATCGAAGAAGGCGAACAGGTCGCAGCAGGCCAACAACTCGTCGAGTTCGAAGCCACTCCACAGGAGGCGTCATGAGCGAAGATGTCCTGCTGATCCACACTGAGGCTCATGTCACGACCCTCACGCTCAACCGACCCGAACGTCGTAATGCCCTCGATCCATCTTTACTTGGGCAACTACGCGAGACCTTGAAACGTCTGAAAGACGACGACACGTGTCGCGTCGTCTGTCTCACAGGCGCAGGAGAGAAGGCTTTCTGTGCAGGAGCCGATCTCCTCGCGAGTATGTCCGCACAAAACACAGATCCAGGGGCGGCGAATCTCAACTTTGCACACCTCTTACAAGATCTGCGAACCTTTCCAAAACCCCTCATCGCACGTGTCAACGGACACGCCCTCGGTGGTGGCTTTGGTATCGCCCTCGCCTGCGACATCATCGTCGCCAAGAAGGGTGCAAAACTCGGCACTCCCGAAGTCAAAGTCGGGCTCTTCCCGATGATGATCGCGCCCCTGATCCTCGAACAACTTCCGAAAAAGCAAGCGTACGAGCTCATGCTCAGTGGAGGAACCTTTCTCACTGAAGAAGCTGAAAAATGGGGACTTTTCCATAAGGTTGTCGACGCAGAAGAGTTGGATGGTGTCGTCGAGGCGCTCAGTCAACAGCTGCTCAAAGGCGCTCCGCTTGCACAACAACGAGGCAAACGCGCGCTCCAAGAGATCGCACAAATGCCCTTTGAGCAGGCAGTGGAGCAGCTCTCTGGACAACTCGTCGCGCTGTTGCAAACAGAGGATGCAGCAGAAGGCATCTCCGCATTTATGGAAAAACGCTCCCCCACTTGGCAAGCCAAATAATCGCTCCTCCTACATGCGCTTTTCTTTCCCACGTTCTTAGAAAATGTCTCGCAAGCACTCTCCCAAAAAAGAACCTTCCAAAGCACTCTTGTAGGAATCGATTTGCGTGTTCATTCATCACAATGAAAAACGAGTGCAACAAGACCGTAGGAATGTTGACCATCTCGACATTTTTCGATATAAATGAAGTGCTAGAGTCTGACAACAGCTTGATGCAAGACGTACTACAAACAGAGGAACGGACGCGGTGACGGCCAAAAAACAAAGCAGCACCATAGACATCATCGAAGGGAAGCAGCTCGCGCGACACATGACCCCACCCTCCCTTCCTGCAGCCTGGCCAAACCAACTCAACGCATACCCCATCGCGATCTGTCAGCTCGACAAAAACGGTAGGTTCGAGCACATCAACGAACACTGTCAGGCACTCCTCGGCTGGGAAGAAGAAGGACTCTTAGGGCAACCCTTATATAAGCACTTGTCCCCAGCCTCCCCAACCCCCAACCAGCAAGATTTTCTCGCACACTCTCAGACAGCATACACGTTCCAACACAAAGACGAACGTCCCGTCACATGCCGACTGACTCTGCTCCCCTACCAGATCAAAGACGCGCTGCACTATCTCGCCTTTTTGCAACCAATCGTCGAGTTCACATCTTCCCCGTATCTTCCAGCGATCCCAGAGACCACAACACACAACCACATCCACAAACAACTCGTCGAGCAAGCTGGCGATGTGATCTTGTTGCACGCGATAGACGGAAATATCCAGTACGCCAACCCCGCGACGACGCTTCTACTCGGCTATCGCGCCGAAGAAGTGCTGCAATTGGCAGACACGCTGGTCCAATTGATCCACCCAGAAGATCGACATATCACACGAAAAGCCCATGCATCCGTCAAGAATGGACAGTCAGGCGTCCACACCTTCCGCTTTAAACACCAGGAAGGCCACTACATCTGGCTCGAATCTCGAGTCTCCCCTCTGACCGACACACATGGCAAGATCTGCGGATTTCACACCTTCTCTCGCGACGTCACGACACGCAAAGAAGCCGAAGAGCAGATGCAGCTCGACCTCGACCGACTCGAATACCTCGCACAACACGACTCACTGACGGGGCTCCCAAACAGGGTCCTCTTTCAGGACCGACTCAAGCAGGCGATTTTGCAAGCACGACGTGAACAAAAAATGGTCGCGATGTTGTGTTTTGATCTCGATCGGTTCCAGCGCATCAATGATACACTCGGACGCGCAAGTGGCGACTCACTCCTTCACGCTGTCGCCAGTCGACTCAAACAATGTATCCGCGAAGGCGACACCCTCACGCGCCCAGGTGGTGATGAGTTTGCCTTTATCCTGCCCGGCCTCAATGACCCCCAAGAAGCCGTACGCATCGCACAAACACTCCTCAACTCGTTGCAAAAACCATTTGTGATCAGTGGACATGAGGTGTTCCTTACAGCGAGCGTCGGGATCAGCATCTTCCCACTCGATGGAGATGATCTTGAAACTCTACTGATCCGCGCCTACAATGCGATGTATCAGGCCAAAGAGCAGGGAAAAAACACCTTCCATCTTTACACCTCGGCGATGAACGTCGTGGCGTTTGAACGTCTCGCCTTTGAAAATAGTCTGCGTCGGGCCATTGAACGAGAACAACTGACCCTCTACTTTCAACCTCAAGTCGAGATCGTCGAGTCCATCTCATTCGATTACTTTTCGGACAAACCCTACCACGCAACGCCCGCCACCACGCAATACAAAGTGGTCGGTGCAGAAGCGCTTTTGCGTTGGCAGCACCCCGACCTTGGGCTCGTCTCCCCAGGTCGCTTTATCCCTATCGCAGAAGCCAGCGGTTTGATCGTCCCCATGGGAGAATGGGTCCTGCGTGAAGCCTGTAAGCAAGCCAAGAAATGGCAAGATCAAGGACTGCGTGACATCCACATCTCGGTCAACCTCTCTCCCTCCCAATTTCAACGCCCCAACCTCATCGAGATCGTCGCCTCAGCACTTGAAGAGAGTCAACTCGACCCCAGATACTTGGAGTTGGAGATCACCGAAAATATCTTCATGCACGATGATGAAGTCACGCGGCAGAAAATGCAGATGCTCTGTGACATGGGGATCTCGATCGCGATCGATGACTTTGGTACAGGATACTCCAGCCTCTTGTATCTCAAACGATTCCCCATCCAGATCCTCAAGATCGACAAGTCCTTCATCATGAACTTGAGCGAAAACCCCAATGACGCCGCCATCACGAAAGGAATCATCGCGATGGCACACAGCCTCGATCTCAACGTCGTCGCAGAAGGTGTCCAAGCCAGAAATCAGCTCAACTACCTGCGCTCTTTGCAGTGTGATCGTATTCAAGGCTACATCTTCAGCCGCCCTATCCCTAACGACGAATTTGTCGAGTTGCTCAAAGAAGAATCACTCACCCCTCACCCTGTCTCAACCCCCTAAACGCCCCTCTCCTCTGTAGCTTCCACATCCCATCTCGAAGAACACAACCTCCTCACCAAGAAAAACTTCCCCTTGCACCCTTGCCGCAGGCCAATGTCTCCCCTATCGTGGGAGGATATTCTCATCCACTCCAAACCCAATGTGCACGGGCTTCACAACAGATGGGTCCGTCCACAATCACCTAAAGAGCATTGATATGAGCAGCGAAAAAGACACCTACTACAAACCAGAACACCTTCCACAATTTGGCGACATCGCAGAAGGCAACAGTGAACTCGCGCAAAAGTTTTTCTCATACTACGGCGCAGTGTTTGAAGAAGGCGCACTGAGTAAGCGCGAAAAGTCCCTCATCGCGTTGGCCGTCGCACACGCCGTCCAATGTCCCTATTGTATTGATGCCTACAGCAAGTCCTCTCTACAGCAAGGCTCCGACCTCGAAGAGATGACCGAAGCGATCCACGTCGCCACAGCGATCCGAGGCGGTGCCTCTCTGATCCACGGTCTGCAAATGATGGAACATGCCAACAAAATGAGTATGTGAGAGACAACACATCACTCATTCAAACACGCTCTCCCACCAGATACAACTTCGCATCGTTGTAACAATAGGGAGACACTCCCGACAGGTATGAGAGAAGACACAGACAGCTCGTCAGTCGCACAAAAGCCACAGGAGAAAGACATGGCAGACATCGGCACCATCTCACAACAACTGATCGAAGAATTGGCGAAACCCTCATCAGGGCCAAAGCCGACCACCTCACTGCATAAACGTCGCT
>CEUG01073479.1_pt1 | contig 12458 bp, 11 predicted proteins | sample 531421 | NCBI WGS metagenome assembly CEUG01 (sample SAMEA2622901, study PRJEB7988) | marine metagenome | biome: marine biome (ENVO:00000447); feature: surface water layer (ENVO:00002042); material: "saline water (ENVO:00002010), including plankton (ENVO:xxxxxxxx)" | depth 5 m | reverse complement strand
TTTTTTTTTGTATAATTTCTGCTGATTGAGGGTTTTTGTGTAAATAATTATCTAAATGTTTCTTTAGAAAATCATGAACGAAAGTTTGAATTGTTGTTCCACCAGGTTCAATTTCGGTTGACCCTAATTTAGTTTTTGTTTGTGACTCAAAAATTGGTTCGATAACCTTTATACTTATTGCTGCATTAATAGCTTGTCTGATGTCAGATGCTTCATAATTTTTATTATAAAATTCACGAATTACCTTTACTACAGCTTGTCTGAAAGCTCCTTGATGAGTTCCCCCTTGGACAGTATGTTGTCCATTAACAAATGAAAAATACTGTTCATTGTACTGATTTTTACAATGGGTTATAGCAACTTCTATGTCATTGTCTTTTAAATGTATAATAGGATACAAAAGTTCGGCATCGGTATTTTGTTCTAAAAGATCAAATAAACCATTTTCAGAATAGAACTTTTTTCCATTAAATAAAATTGTTAATCCAGTGTTTAAGAAACAATAGTTCCATAACATTTTTTCGACAAAATCATCAATAAATCTATAGTTACCAAACATTTCTTTGTCAGGAATAAAACTAACTGAAGTTCCTTTTCTTGATGAATTTTCTTGTATACCTTCTTCATTTGTTATTGCACCCTTAGCAAATTCTACTAATTTACTTTTTCCTTCTCTAACAGATTTGATTTTAAAATAAGATGAAAGAGCGTTTACTGCTTTTGAACCGACACCATTAAGCCCGACTGATTTCTTAAAAACCTTTGAATCATATTTGGCTCCGGTATTGATTTTTGAAACAACATCTACAACTTTTCCAAGAGGAATACCTCTTCCATAATCCCTTACTGAAACACTATTATTTTTAATTGAAATCTCTATGGTTTTGCCATTACCCATAACATATTCATCTATTGAGTTATCTATTACTTCTTTTAAAAGTACATAAATACCATCATCGGGTGATGAACCATTACCCATTTTTCCAATGTACATCCCTGGGCGTAGTCTAATATGTTCTTTCCAATCAAGGGAACGAATACTATCTTCAGTATACTGGTCTTTCAAAATATATAACTTGTTATGAGATAAAACAGATTACAAAATTATATTTATTGATTAAAAAATTTGAATATTTAAGAAGCTATTATCAACAAACTTTTCAACTTTAAGCTAAACATTAAACCTAAAATGCATTATGTCCCCATCTTGAACCACATAATCCTTACCTTCAATAGAAAGTTTTCCGTTTTCTCGGCAATTGTGTTCGGATCCAAATTTTATAAAGTTTTGGTACGATATAACTTCCGCTCTTATAAATCCTTTTTCAAAATCTGAATGTATTACTCCTGCAGCACTAGGCGCTTTTGTTCCTTTTGTTATTGTCCATGCTTTAACTTCTTTTTCACCAGCAGTAAAATAAGTTTGAAGATTTAGTAACTTGTAAGTTGATCCTATTAAATTATTTACCCCAGGCTGATTTAAACCAATTTCCTCTAAAAATAATAATTGCTCATCGAGAGATTCTAATTCAGAAATTTCAGCTTCTATTGCAGTAGCTATAATCAATACTTCTGCATTTTCTTCGTTTGATATTTTTTGTATTCTTTTTACATATTCATTACCATTAACAGCAGAGGATTCATCAACGTTACAAACATATAATACAGGCTTCATCGTAAGTAAATTAAATGAATTTAAAAAAACCATTTCATCGTCAGTAATATCCATTGTTCTTACTGGTTTTCCAGATTCAATATGATTAATGACTTTTTGAACAATCTCGATATTTTTGATTGCTTTTTTATCACCAGACTGAGAAATCTTAATATTTTTCATTTTAAAATTTTCTAATGTTTCCAAGTCTTTTATTTGCAACTCCATGTCAATTGTTTCTTTGTCCCTAACTGGGTCTACAGAACCATCAACATGAACGACATTGTCATCATCAAAACATCTTATAACATGAATAATAGCGTTTGTTTCTCTAATATTAGCTAAAAATTTATTTCCAAGCCCCTCACCCTTGCTAGCACCTTTTACTAATCCAGCAATATCAACTATTTCAACTGTTGTTGGGATAATTTTTTGTGGATTTACTAGCTTAGCTATTTCTTCTAATCTTTTATCCGGAACAGAAATAACACCAATGTTTGGTTCAATAGTACAAAAAGGGAAATTTTCCGACTGTGCTTTAGCTCGAGACAAACAATTAAATAATGAAGACTTTCCAACATTAGGAAGACCAACAATACCACATTTTAATGCCATAAGGATAATTTGTATGCAATATTAATGATTTCAATAATTAAAATTCAATTAAAAAATCTAAAATATAGATTGTCAACAATACGTTAATAAAAAACTTTATATATATTTTTTATAAAAAGAAAAATATAAAGGTAAATTTTAAATTTGGAGAAACTAAAACAAAATGAAAACAATTGAGGAACTTTCTGATTTATGTATCCAAATTAGAAGAGATATTCTAAGAATGGTTCATGCAAATAATTCTGGACATCCTGGTGGTTCTCTTGGATGTACTGAATTTCTAACAACATTATACTTCAATCATCTTATTCATAATACTGACTTTGATATGGATGGAATTAATGAGGATCTGTTTTTTCTTTCCAACGGACATATCTCACCTGTTTTATATTCTGTTTTAGCTAGATCTGGATATTTTGATATAGAGGAACTTGCAACTTTTAGAAAAATTGATAGTAGATTACAAGGTCACCCAACTACTCATGAAAAATTAGAGGGCATAAGAGTCTCAACTGGCTCATTAGGACAGGGACTTTCTGTTGCAATTGGTTCCGCATTAACAAAAAAATTAAATAATGACAATCATTTAATTTATTCTCTTCATGGTGATGGGGAATTACAAGAAGGTCAAATATGGGAAGCAGTAATGTATGCTTCTGCCAATAAAGTAGATAATCTAATAGCAACTGTTGATTACAATAAAAAACAAATAGATGGAGAAATAGATGATGTTTTGCCTCTTGGAGATCTAAAAGCAAAATTTGAAGCATTTGATTGGTTAGTACTTGAAGAACTAAATGGAAACGATATTGCATCGGTTTCATCAATTTTAAGTAAGGCAAAACAACTTACAAAAAAAGGAAAACCAATAGTAATTTTACTTCACACTGAAATGGGAAATGGAGTTGATTTTATGATGGGAACACATAAGTGGCATGGAAATGCTCCTAATGATGAACAACTTGAAATTGCGTTGTCTCAAAATAATGAAACATTAGGTGATTACTAAAAAAATAAAAATATTTTTTGTTCTAATTTCTCTTTTGAGTTTTGAAATAAATGCTCAAACAAAGAATGAGCCTGTAAATAGAATTCTTTTTGTTTTTGATGCCTCCCAGTCTATGCTGGGGAGATGGCAAAGTGGTAGAAAAATCGATATTGCAAAGCAATTACTTAGTAATATAACAGATTCGCTCAAAGATGTTAAAAATTTAGAATTAGCCTTAAGAGTTTATGGACATCAAAGAAGTTATCCACCACAAGACTGTGATGATACTAGACTGGAAATAAACTTTATACCGTCAAATATTTTTGCTGATAGAGTTAAAGGAAAATTAAGTATGATAAAAGCAAAAGGAACTACTCCAATTGCAAGATCACTTGAAGAAGCAGCCTCAGATTTTCCTATTGACAACTCTAGAAATATTGTCATTTTAATTACCGATGGAAAAGAAGAGTGTGGTATGGATCCATGTGCAGTGTCAAGATTATTTGCAAAAAGAGGTATTATTTTAAAACCTTTTGTAATTGGAATAGGTTTAGATAAATCGTGGCAAGATAATTTGGATTGTGTTGGAACTTTTTTTGATGCTGCTAACGAAAAAGACTTTTCAAATATTCTAAGTATAGTTATTTCTCATGTCGTTGATAATACAACAACTCAGGTTAATTTACTTGATTCCTTAGGAAATCCTACTGAAACAGATGTTCCATTAACTTTTTATGACAACTTTACTGATATTGTAAAATATAACTATGTACATACAATGAATAATATGGGAAATCCAGATACAATGATTATCGATCCTGTTTTAAAATATAGAGTTGTTGCTCATACAATACCTCCAGTAGAATCAGAAATAATATCAATTCAACCAGGAAAACATACAATAATTCCATTAAACACTCCACAAGGAAAATTGAAAATTGTCTTGAACACTAAAGAAGATTATCAGTTTATAGTTAAAAAAGCTGATGAAAATCAAACAATAAACGTTCAAAAAATTAATTCAACACAAAAATATTTGACAGGAAAATATGATATTGAATTATTAACATTACCAAGACAATATTTTAAAAGTGTTAGCATTAATCAAAATCAGCTAACAAAATTACAATTACCTAGTACAGGCTTAGCAAATATATTACTGCCTGCAAATGGTTATGGGGGTGTTTATTTTAATGATGGCGATCTTTTAAAAGAAATTTATAAATTTAATGGTGAATCTAATCAATATAAACTAACATTATTACCGGGTAAATATACAGTTGTTTACAGAGCTAAATCATCAAAAAAATATATATATACAGATGAAAAAACTTTTGTTATTAAATCAGGAAAATCACAATTAATTAAAATCTATTAAAAATGGAAATGAAAGATACAAGGTCTGGCTTTGGTGAAGGACTTACTGAGTTAGGTAAACTGAACAAGAATGTTGTAGCTCTTTGTGCAGATTTAACAGGTTCGTTAAAAATGAATGATTTTCAAAGTAATCATCCTGATCGATTTTTCCAAGTAGGTATTGCAGAAGCAAACATGATGGGAATAGCTGCTGGAATGACAATCGGCGGAAAGATTCCTTTTACTGGAACTTTTGCAAATTTTTCAACCTCTAGGGTATATGACCAAATAAGACAATCTATTGCCTATTCAAATAAAAACGTTAAAATTTGTGCATCTCATGCTGGAGTTACATTGGGCGAAGACGGCGCAACACATCAAGTTTTAGAAGATATTGGTATGATGAAAATGTTACCTCATATGACTGTCATTAATACCTGTGATTTTAATCAAACTAAAGCAGCAACAATTGCTATTGCAAAACATGTCGGTCCAGTTTATCTTAGATTTGGAAGACCAAAAGTTCCAAATTTTACAGACATAAATCAAAATTTTGAAATTGGAAAAGCTGTTTTATTATCAGAGGGTACTGATGTCACAATAATAGCTACTGGTCATTTAGTATGGGAAGCTATTGAGGCTTCAAAAGAACTTGATAAATTAAGTATAAGTTCAGAAATTATTAATATTCATACTATTAAACCATTAGACAGTGATGCTATTTTGAGATCAGTTTCTAAAACTAAATGTATTGTTACTGCTGAAGAACATATGCTTAATGGAGGACTTGGAGATAGTGTTGCTCAACTTTTAAGTAGAAAATTGCCACTACCACTTGAAATGGTAGGTGTAAATGATACTTTTGGGGAAAGTGGTACCCCAAGACAATTAATGGAAAAATATGGACTTACCTCTAATGATATTGTTAATGCTGTAAAAAAAGTTATTGATAGAAAATAATAAAATGTCGTCAGTTGTTGATATATATAAAAAGTATCAAGCACAAACATTCCCATACCCATCTCTTTTAAAGATTAAAAAAGCCATTGGTTGTTATATTTTTGATACAAACAATAAAAAGTATTTAGATTTTGTTGCCGGAGTCTCTGCTAATTCTATAGGGCACTCAAACAAATATATAACAGATGCTGTTAAAGATCAATTAGATAAATATACTCATGTGATGGTTTATGGAGAATATATTCAAAAACCACAATACGAATTAGCAAAGTTACTTTCAGAAAATTTACCAAAAAGTCTTTCAACATCATATTTTACAAACTCAGGAACTGAAGCTATTGAGGGAGCTATGAAGCTTGCCAAAAGAATAAGTGGCAGATCCGAAATTATATATTTTAAAGGTTCTTATCATGGATCTACTCAAGGTGCATTGAGTGTAATGGGAAATGAATATTACAAATCAAAATACCGACCACTTTTACCAAATTGTAAACAAATAATATTTAATGATATTAAGTCTCTTGAAAATATTACTAAAAAAACAGCTGCAGTAATTGTTGAGACAATACAAGGTGGAAGTGGATTTAAAATTGCCAAAGAAGATTTTTTAATTGAATTAAATAAAAAATGTAAACAGTTTAATGTTCAAATAATTATGGATGAAATTCAAACATGTTATGGTAGAACTGGAAAACTTTTTGGTTTTGAAAATAGTCCGATTGTGCCTGATATTTTGTGTATAGCTAAGGGAATGGGAGGTGGTTTTCCAATAGGAGCATTTATTTCATCATGGGAAAATATGAATAAATTAACTTTTGCTCCTAAACTTGGTCATATAACAACCTTTGGAGGTCATCCTATTAGTTGCGTTGCTAGCCTAGCAACATTAAAATTTATCATTAAAAACAAATTATATGAAGAAATAAATGAAAAAGAGAATCTATTTAAAAAATTATTAGTTCATAAAAAAATTAAAAAAATTAGAGGTAAAGGATTAATGTTAGCTCTAGATTTGTTCGATAATAAATCAACAAATAAAATTGTTGAATTATGTATGGATGATGGTTTGCTTTTATTTTTCTTTCTATTTAATAACTCTTCTATTAGAATAACCCCGCCTCTAACAATCTCTAAAGAAGAAATAAAAAAAGGTTGTGAAATAATCCTCAGAAATTTAGATAAAATTTAATCGTTATCAACTCTGTTTTCAAGCATTGGAACAAATGAAAATTCTCCATGAGTTGATATTTTATTTTCATTATCCGAAATTTTTTCAATTAAATGCATTCTTTGCGTATCACCCTCTCCTACAGGAACTACCATTTTACCTCCAATCTTCAACTGTTTAATTAATTGTTCTGGAATTCTTGGAGCACCGCACGTAATTAGTATTTTATCAAATGGGGCAAATTTTGGTAAACCCTTATAGCCATCTCCATATATAAACATACATTCATAACCAATTGATGGTAAAAATTCTTTAGTTTTTTTAAATAAATCTTTATGTCTCTCAATTGTATAAACATCAAGTTTTAATTCCTTTAAGACTGCAGCTTGATATCCAGATCCTGTTCCAATTTCAAGAATTTTTTGATATGGTTTTAAATCTAACAATTGAGTTTGAAAAGCTACAGTATATGGTTGAGAAATAGTTTGACCTGATCCGATTGGGAAAGCTTTATCTTGGTATGCAAAATTAATAAAAGCATTATCTAAAAAAAGATGTCTTGGAATATTCATAATTGCATCCAATATTTTCGAATCTGTAATACCCTTTTTTGAAATTTCATCAACTAATTTTTTTCTTAATCCTTTATGTAAAAAACTATCCTTCATTGAATGACAATAATAAATGTTTAAAGTGTATTTTTGATAAATACTTTACAAAAAAAGCATTTAAGTAGTATTGATCTCAAAAATTTAAAAAATATAATACACATTGTGTTGTTAAATTAAAAATGAAAAAAATTTTCCTTTTACTTTATTGTATTAGCATTATTTCATGTGAAAAAAAAGAAGATATACCTTCTTTTATAAAAGTTGATAGTATTTATCTAAATTATAATGAAGATTTTGGATCAAACACAGAAAATATTACAGACGTTTGGATATATATTGAAGATAATTTACAAGGAGTTTACGAAATTCCAGTTTTATTTCCGGTTTTAGACAATGGAATAAAAAATATTAGAGTTAAAGCAGGTATAAAGGCAAATGGAATAGCTTCTACTAGAGTACAATATCCTTTCTATACAAGCTATTTAGATACTATAAGTCTCGTTAAAGATGAAGTGGTTGAAATTAATCCTAATTTTTCTTATAACACTAGCTTTGAAGCTATAAAAGAGGATTTTGAAAATCCAGGTACAATAATTGACTCTACAATTAATAGTGAACTTGATTTTACAATTGTAAGTGAGAACAATAATAAATATGGATTTGTAGAAATTTTGAGTCCAAGTATTAATTTTGAAATAGCTACTGAAAATTTAATTTTACCACAGCAGGGCTCTCCAATATACTTAGAACTAGACTATAAATCATCTACTGAATTTTTGGTTGGAATGTATGTTAATTATCCTCAAGATGTCGTAAAAAGAGAGTTAATCTGGGTAACACCAAAAAATAATTGGAATAAAATCTACATAAATTTAACTCAAACAGTTTCTGAAAGTATTGGCGCTGAATCATTTAAAGTCTTCATTAATATGAGGAGAAATGATCCTAGCCCTTATGAAGAAATGAGTTTTGATAATCTAAAAATTATAAACTAAAAAATAAATTATGAAAAAAATAACAATAATAGGAGCTGGTACAATGGGAAATGGTATTGCACACACATTTGCTCAGAAAGACTTTAAAGTATCAATTGTTGATATTTCTGATGATAATCTACAAAAAGCAGTTGCTACAATTTCAAAAAATCTAGATAGAATGGTAGCAAAAGAAAAAATAACTAGTGAAGAAAAAATCAAAACCTTAAAAAATATTGATACAACAACTGATTTCAATCAAGGGGTAGCTAATAGTGATTTAGTTGTTGAAGCTGCAACAGAAAATGTTGAGCTAAAGCTCAAAATTTTTAAGGATTTAGATGGAATTTGCAAGCCCGAAACAATTTTAGCTACAAATACTTCTTCAATTTCAATTACCCAAATTGCTAATGTTACCAACAGAAAAGATAAAGTAATTGGAATGCATTTTATGAATCCAGTTCCAATAATGAAATTAGTTGAAGTTATTAGAGGAAAACAAACATCTGATGAATCAACTAATACTATTATGCAATTAAGTAAAGAATTAAATAAAATACCTGTAGAGGTTAATGATGCCCCTGGTTTTGTTGCAAATAGAATTTTAATGCCTATGATTAACGAGGCAATATATACACTTGAAGAAAATGTTAGTGATGTTGAAGGCATTGATACTGTGATGATTCTAGGTATGTCACACCCTATGGGACCTTTACATTTAGCTGATTTCATTGGTTTAGATGTTTGTCTTTCTATTTTACAAGTAATGCACGAAGGGTTCAATGATGAAAAATATAAACCCTCACCTCTTTTAATTAAAATGGTAAAGAATGGGGAGTTAGGAATTAAAACAGGACAAGGCTTTTACGATTATTCCGATGGACCAAGAAACAAAAGAGTTGCTGATCAATTTAGAAAATAAATGCTAAATAAGGACGAAAGCAAGGCCTTAGCGCCATTTAGTTGTCAATTTAGTCCACAAGTACCAGAATTGCTTTTAAAGCTTAATTGTACTATTGCTATTTCAACTTATCAAGCAGGAAAACTTGTTTTTATATCAGCCAAAGACGAAGATTCCCTAAGTCAACTGCCAAGAAACTTTAATAAAGCAATGGGCATTGCTGAAGACTACGAAAATCAAAAAATTGCAGTTGCATGTAGAGATGAAATTATTTTATTTAAAAATTCAAAAGAACTTGCTAATTATTATCCTAAAGCACCAAATAAGTATGATGCACTATATATGCCTAGAGTTACTTATCATACAGGGGCAGTAGATATTCACGATCTGAGTTTTGGCTTGAATGGAAAGCTTTTTGCAGTTAATACCCTTTTTTCTTGTATTATAGAAATTGATGACAACTATAGTTTTAAACCTTTCTGGGCTCCTCCTCAAATTGACAAAATTACATCTGAAGATAGATGTCATTTGAATGGAATGGCAATGCTTAATGGAAAACCAAAATACGCTACTGCATTTAACAATGGTAATACTCCTCAAAGTTGGAGAGATAATATAACATCATCAGGTGTTGTATATGACATTGATCAAAATCAAATTATTTGCCAAGGTCTGGCTATGCCTCATACCCCAAGAATATTTAATAATGAACTCTATGTTTTACAATCTGCAACAGGTGAGCTAACGAAAATAAATACAAAAGATGGAAGTTATGAAGTTATTGTTAAAATTGATGGGTTTGTAAGAGGAATGAGTCTACATAATGATTATTTGTTTATTGGTATTTCAAAACTTAGAAAAAATTCATCAACATTTGGAAAGTTAGATTTTGCCAAAAATGCTAATCAGGCAGGAATTATTATTGTACATCTTCCAACAAAAAGTATTTCTGGAAAAATTAATTATTTAAATTCACTAGATGAAATCTATGATGTTCATATTCTAAAAAATAAAAGAAGACCTAATATTTTAAATACATTAACTGGTGATCATAATGAAGGATTATCATTACCAAATTCAACATTTTGGAAAAGAAAAAAAGAATAATTAATATTGTATAATTAAAATTTCTAATGTTAAATAAACATTTTTCTAGAAAGGAGAGACAGCTTAAAAATCATGTTTTTAAACTAAAAAGTTTAATAGAGAAAAATAACGACACTTTATCCTCAAAGATAAATAAGCATATTGTCAAAATTAAAGAACTAATTAATATTCTAAGAGGAGTTTTATCTAGCAAAAAATTAAAATACATACTTGGCTCTTTTGCATTTCTTTTGGGTATTAATACAAATGAGATAAAGGCTCAATCCTTTTCTGTTCCAAGTACAAATCCATTTGGTATAAACTTAAATAGCAATATTGGTGGCTACTATTATGCTGGAAAAACTCAATTTGTTGACATGGACAATGATGGAGATTTAGATTTACTGTATGAAACTCAAGAAATTAATACAGGATATTATTCATATTATTCAAACACTGTTTTTATTTATCACGAAAATCTTGGAACAAATACTAATCCTCAGTTTTCAAATGGAGTTAAAAACCCATTTAACCTTTCATCACCACAAAACTTTTCTTTATATGGCTCACTTTTATCTCACAATGTTATTGATTTAGATAATGATGGAGATTACGATATTTTAGCTTCATTTTCTGGGCTATATCCATATTATAATTACAGTACTGGCTATTATAATTACGATGTTAATACTGTTTTTAAGTATTATGAAAATGTTGGAAATCCATCTATCCCCCTCTTTTCAGCTCAACAAAATAACCCTTTTGGTCTATCAATAGATTCAATTATTGGTCTTGCTGATGTAGTCGATATTGATGGTGATGGAGATTATGATGTAATCTGTTCCTCCGCTATTTTAACAAGTTCTGGAATACAAAATCAAAAAATGTTATTCATTGAAAATGTAGGTACGCAGTCATCACCACAGTTTAATACACCTCAACTTAATTCATTTGGAATTACAAATCCTAGCTCGATGTATCCAGTAATACCTTCATTTGGAGATATTGATGGCGATGGAGATTATGATTTACTCACAACTCCTTATCTTGATGGAAATATTGCTTACGAATTTAAATATCAACAAAATAAAGGATCAACAACCAATCCTATGTTATCATTTCAAACAACTAACCCTTTTGGATTAACACCTGACACTAGCTACGCTGGAATTATAATTAACTCTGAAATGGTTGATCTAGATGGTGATGGTGATTTAGACATTATAGCATCAGGCTTTCAAGGCGATAGTTTCCTATACTTTGAAAATGGAAGAGCATCTACATCATTATCAAATACAGATAACAATTATATAAATGTTTTTCCAAATCCAACATCAGAGATTCTTACCGTTAACAGTAATTTTTCTATAGGATTAATTGAGATTGTTGATAAAATAGGTAAAGTTAAAATAGCATCTGAAAATTCTAACAAACTGAATGTAAGTAATTTAAATAAAGGCACCTATATAATTAATATATACTATGAGGATAAAAAAATATCAAAGAAATTTGTAAAATATTAATTAAATCTACCCTCTTTTTTAGCTTGACTAATTATTTTATTAATAAACATATCCTCTCTAACGTTTTGAGGGTCAAAAATAGTTTTCAAATCCATATTATACATTCTGGCAAAAGTTTGCCACATTGTTGTATTCCACCAACCCCTGTACTGTTTTAAAAGATTGTAAGTACTAATCCCAGTTTCACGATATATTAATTTTATTAAGATTCTACCTTCCTTCATAGTAAGATTTTTTAAAGCAGATGTATATTGTTTTTTAATGATTTTGGTAACCTCTCTAATATATCTTCTTTTTTTTCTTCTTTTCTCAATTTTTTCTAGCGCATTGTTAAGTGAATCAACTTTAATTTTTGTTTCTATTGCATATGGATAAACTTTAAGAACTCTTTTCCTCAGTCTAAAAAAACTTTTTCTCTCATTATTATCTTTAAAATCTATAATATCAAGTTGAGGGATCTCTGATGTCAAGATTCTTTCACCATCAACTGTAATAAATGGAGAAACAACTATTTTTTCTTGGGAATATGAGGTAAATAAAAATACGGAAGCTACAAAAGTTGATAATAATCTAAACATTAATCAAAATTATAAGTTTTTTGATAATTTATAAACGATAAAAT
>CEUG01067820.1_pt1 | contig 12483 bp, 8 predicted proteins | sample 531421 | NCBI WGS metagenome assembly CEUG01 (sample SAMEA2622901, study PRJEB7988) | marine metagenome | biome: marine biome (ENVO:00000447); feature: surface water layer (ENVO:00002042); material: "saline water (ENVO:00002010), including plankton (ENVO:xxxxxxxx)" | depth 5 m | reverse complement strand
GACGGTGACAACATTCGCCTGTATCTCGATGTTTGCTTGGACACACCTGAAGGTGAAGAAGTCCTTCTCGAGGGTGATTTAATCGGTTGTTCGGCAAGTCAACGTGATGAAGACGCTGATGGCGTCATGACTGACATTGATGTTTGTCTAGAAACTCCAGCAGGCGAATCGGTACAAACCAGCGGTGATTATGCCGGCTGTTCATTGGATGAGCGTGTGAATCTAGGCGATACGAGCGCTGTCCTACAGAAGAACATGGTCTTCATCATCATCGGTGTTGTTTTGCTTTTGGGAATCGCTGCTATGGCCACGGTCCTCATCATGCGGAAGAATGGTCAATCTACGGTAGCGCAAGCGTCTTGGGATCAACCGATGATGCCCTCGGATCCTTTTGCGACTCCAGTCGTAGCTCCAGTCACGCCTCAGGTCCTGTCCGACTACACACAACTACCCGGTGGGGGTGGATATTCGACAGGTGCCATGGGAGAGACGATTTACAACGCGCCTGATGGTAGCAATTGGCAGATGCAAACCGATGGTTCGTTCATCCGAATCAATTGATTACACGCCAGCGTTCTGAAGCGCTTCGTCAATCATTTCCATCGGTGAAACCGAGGGGCGGAAACCACATCGTTGCTCGATTTCCCATACGTCCACGGCACCCCAAACCTCGTTGGAATCATCATTCCCATATTGTGGGTCACAACCGGTTCGCTCTTGGTAAATCGCAGCTACATCACTCATTGTCATGGCTTCTCCACTACCGATGCAAAGTGTCTCTCGCGTTGGGGGTGGATTTTGTAGAACGTGCATGATGATTTCAATCACATCCATGATGTGGACGAAATCCTTCACTTGAGTCCCATCACCCGGTACACTGAGCCAACCAAAGATGGAATCCTGTGCAAATTGGTGAAGGATTCCATTTCCAGAACCTGAGTTCGGAAGTATGCCCTGAACATTTGAGCAACGAACCACACTGACTGGCGATTCTTCGGTGGCATGCTCAAGCGCTCGTTCTTCAACCCATAGTTGACCTTCAGCAGCGATATCCCGTGGTGCGAGTGAAGATTGACTCGAATAAAATGGGTCCTCAGGGGTGGCTTGTGGGTGGACACGAAGTGTTCCAACCAACACGAGGTGCAAACTTCCGTGCCGCTCCACCGCTTCCAAGACCGGACGAGCCGCATCTCGCATCGACAGGAGTGCTGCTCGATCATTGCGTGCGCCCGATTCATTCGGATGCGCATTCATCAAAATGACAGCGTTGCAGGATGCGAGATAAGCATCGAGCTGGAGCTTCTCGCTCAAGGCTTCAGTTGGGATTTTGACCAAAGCATCCCCAAGGGCCTCTTCAAGGTAGGGCTGGACAAATTCATCAATACCGCTTACCCCTACTCGCACGGGCTCACCTGTGCTTGGCTTGCATGTACAGGGTATGAGATTGACGGCTCTTCCCGTCACGATTTTGTTGCGGCGCCAAACGAAACTTGAAGAGCCGATAGATGACAGGCGGGAGTGTAAAGTCACCCCGAAGGGGTGGTCGTGGTGGAATTATGGTCGATCAACTCCCAAACCTTGGACGAGAGCAAGAGATGTTGGCAGCCATGGGAATGTCTTCCATGGATGACCTGTTTTCCGACATTCCGGAGGATGTTCGCCGTACGGAACCACTGAACTTGCCCGGGCCGCAAACCGAAGAAGAAATCCTTCGCGAGGCTCGGATGTTGTTGGGATCCAATGTCTCGGTGGATAGTCGCCCTTCCTTCCTCGGCGCAGGCTTGTACAGCAATTTCGTTCCATCAATGGTCCCCATGCTAGCGACTCGTGGTGAATTTTTGACTTCTTACACCCCTTATCAGCCCGAGGTCAGTCAAGGGATGTTGCAGGCGATGTGGGAATTTCAAACCATGATTTCCGAATTGGTTGGACTTCCGGTTTCAAACGTTTCAATGTACGATGCGAGTACTGCTGCGGCCGAAGCCCTGACCTGTGCAGTCCGTATTCACGATCGCAAAGCCACGCAAAAATCGACTGTTTATGTCTCCGAACTGATACCACCTCATCGAATGTCGGTGATTGAGAACTACACTCAAGGTGCCGAGATTGTGATTCACAAGCTCGCACATCGTGAGGACGGCTTGCTGGACCTTGAGGCCGCGGTCTGTGCGGAGGGTGCCTGTGCGGTGTATGTCGAACAACCCAATGCCTTCGGACTCCTCGACGAGGGCCTGATGCAACTCAAGTCATTGATTGGCGAAAATACGGCATTGATTGTGGGTGTTCAACCCGTCTCACTGGGACTGATTGCTGCTCCCGGTGACTATGGTGCAGACATCGTGGTTGGAGAGGGTCAGCCATTCGGAATCGGCCCTACTGCCGGTGGTCCCATTTACGGACTGTTCGCCTGCCGAGATGCATACATCCGACAAATGCCAGGTCGGATTGTCGGTCTATCCAAGGATTCGGGTGGAGGACGCGCATTCACGCTCACACTTAGTACCAGAGAGCAGCACATTCGAAGGCATCGTGCTACATCCAACATCTGCTCCAATGAGACCTTGATTGCATTGATGGGGGCCATGCATATGGCGTTGCTTGGCCCGGAGGGTTTGGAGAAACTCGCACGTCGAAATGCCGGCGCTTGTTCTGCAACCAAGAATGCTGTGCTGGCTTTGGAGGGCGTTGAAGCGGTCCATCCTGATGGTGTCCACTTCAATGAATTCGCAGTGCGTCTCAAGAAGCCTGCAGCGGATTTACTCAACTTCTTAGATCACGAATGTGACATCACCGGTGGCCTTGATTTGTCTCAATGGTGGCCTGAGCGGGAAAATGAAATTCTGATTTGTGCGACGGATCAAATCGATTTGGAGGATATTGAAGAATTGGTTGAAGGCATCCAAGATTGGTTGGAGGGATACGAATGAGTGACTTGTTTGGATTCAAAGGTGCCGAAGGGGCAGGCTATGCTCAACCTGACCCAATCTCTGATGATTTCGAATTCCCCACGGCTCTCCAACGAGAGAATCTACCGCGGTGGCCACGTGCATCCGAACCCGAAATTGTGCGACATTACACTTGGCTTTCGACCCGAAGTCATGGGATTGACTCAGGATTCTATCCTCTTGGTTCTTGCACAATGAAACACAATCCTCGTGTCAATGAGAAGATTGTGCAAATCCCGGGGATGAATGATATCCATGCTTTGGCTCCAGCTTCTCATCTCCAAGGTTTGATGGCGATTTTCCATGAAATGCAAGAGATGCTTGAACACTGTGCGGGCATGGACACCGTTACCCTTCAACCAGTCGCAGGTGCCCAAGGTGAGTTCACCGCAATGCGTTGTATCCAAGAGTATCACCGAGACATTGGTGAAGAACATCGTAACAAGGTGATTGTCCCCGATAGTGCACACGGAACCAATCCTGCCAGTGCATCCATGTGTGGTTATGAAATCATCGAGATTCCTTCTTTGGAGAACGGTCAACTCGACTTGGATGCTCTACGGGCTGTCGTTGGTGAGGACACAGCCGCGATGATGATTACCAACCCGAGTACACTGGGAATCTTTGAGCCGGAAATCGCTGAAGCAGCACGTATTGTTCACGATGCAGGTGGTCAGATGTATTATGACGGGGCTAACTTTAACGCAATTTTAGGTAAAACCAATCCCGGTTTGATGGGTTTTGATGCCGTTCACTACAACTTGCATAAGACCTTCAGCCAACCTCATGGCGGTGGCGGTCCCGGTGCAGGTCCAATTGGTGTCAAAGCTCACTTGGCCGATTATCTTCCTGCACCCCTTGTTGTTGCTAGTGAAGACGAAGAAGGGGAAGTCTGGTTTGATTGGTATGATCCTCCGAAATCCATCGGGAAGGTTCAGCAATGGCATGGTAATGCGGGTGCAACCGTTCGCGCCTGGGCCTACTATCGCCGCTATGGAAGAGAACTCGAAACCATGAGTGAGCATGCTGTATTGAACGCCAATTATCTTCGACATCGAATCATGAATCCCTCCGAAGAGATCCGCTCAGCGATTCATGCCATGCCGGCCGATGGTGCACCTGCAGATGTAGTCAAGCACGAGTTTACCCTCAGCATGACGCCGGTCAAGGATTCCACAGGGGTGACGGGCAAAGATATCGCCAAGCGTTTACTTGACTATGGATACATGGCCCCTACACTCTACTTCCCAATGATTGTTCCAGAATGTCTCATGTTTGAGCCAACTGAAACTGAAAGCAAGGAAGCTATCGATCAATTTGCGGATGATTTCCTCGCGATTTTGGGCGAAGATCCTGAACTGGTCAAGACTGCACCTCATGATACACCTGTGAAACGGGTAGACGAAGTCTGGGCTGCTCGGAACCTAATCTTACGTCATCCGATTGATGAATAGGGTCATCTCAACTGTCATAACGACCTGTTCCCACCGGTTGGTATGGCCTCTGCCAAGCCCGGATTCTTACTGGGTGAGAACGGTTGGTATGGTTCATTGGGAATTCCAGCCACATTGCCGCATGAAGCCAATGCTCCCGAAGCATGGAAGGGTTGGCGAAGGCAACGTCTGAAACCAGCCATTACGGGTTTCCTTTTCCCCTCCGCCTGGTCGATTTTTTTCCTTGCAGCCGGTTCAATTCCATTGTTCCTTGAAGCCATAGGGCAGGGAATCGGAATGAGTGCTTATCTTGCATTTGGTCTGTGGTTTGCAGGATTTGGTTTGCTTTGGTTGGGTGCGATCCAAGCTGCAATGCAGCAAGTCGAAGGCTCGGTTGTCAAGATGATTTCATGGAACTTTATTCGTATCGAAACCTTGCTGATGGGTGTCCTCAGTTGGGCGTTGCTCAACCAACCCTCAGACAGCATCGTTCTCTTTGCACTGCTCATCTCAATTCCACTTTGGTTCTCTTATTTGGTACGAATTGCAACAGTTCTCGCTTGGCCCGCTGGTCGTTGGTTGCTTCCCATCGCACACGTAGATGTTGGATTGTCAAATCTTGACGAGGAATGGATTGCCGAATCTCGGCGCTGGGCTCGCCGCCCCCTCGCACGTCGTAAAGTGGAGGCGGGTGAAGTAGGGGATACTGGAATGGAGTTGGTATTGTTTGGTGTGAGGCACGAAAATCAAGATTTCATCGCCATTCATTTTGTCCACCCTAGTGGAGTCATCATGGACCCATTCGTGCGAAAACCCGTCGGAAGTGAAGTACCATTTTCCCGCTTAGGTCCTATCTTTGCAGATGTGCCTCATGTCACGGGTAGTTGGACGCTGTTGGAGCAGCCTCCAGTTCACCCCGTCGTCGCTGATTGGCCAGCGCAAATGATTCCCCCTTGGGAACTTGAAGAAGAGTGATTACTCCCACTCAATGGTTCCTGGTGGCTTGTGGGTGATGTCATAGACAACACGATTTACATGACCTTTGAGAGAGTTTGTGATTTTCGTACTGATTTTTTGCAAGACGCTGTGCGGAATCTCCGAGTATCGTGCAGACATGCCATCGATACTGCGTACTGCCCTCACAACGATGGTCTCTCCGTAGACTCTAGCATCACCGTGGACCCCGACACTGCTGACGGGTAGTAAAGCGGCAAAGTATTGCCAAGGGAGTTCAATCTCACCGGCTTCCGCAGCGGCCTCCAACTCTTCTTCCACGATTGCGCAGGCCTCTCGACATGCTTCAGTACGTTCGCGAGTGAGGTTACCCAAAACGCGAACGGCTAAACCTGGACCGGGGAACGGTTGTCGGTTGCTGCTGGGGATTCCAAGCAGCTTTGCCATGTCACGGACTTCATCCTTGTAGAATTCACGTAGCGGTTCCACGATGATCAAATCGACATCATCGGGCAAACCACCCACATTGTGATGACTCTTGATGACATCTCGCTCTCCACCTCCGGATTCAATCCAATCCGGTGCAATGGTACCTTGTACGAGATATTTCGCACCACATGAGACTTGTTCTTCTTCGAATACACGAATGAATTGTTCTCCAATCACCTTACGCTTCTCTTCAGGCTCAGTCACTCCTTCCAGATGCTTGAAAAATCTGTCACTGGCATCGACAACTTTCAGATTGAGCCCCAAATCGGTCAACATTTCTCGAACTTCTTCGGTTTCTCCTTTACGCATGAATCCGGTATCGACGTAAACACAGTGCAGCAAGTTGCCCACGGCATTGTTGGCCAGAACTGCAGCAACGGTGGAGTCTATACCACCACTACATGCGATGATGGCCGTATCATCGATTTGTGAATTCAGTGCCTCGATGGCCTCATCGATGAGCATCTGGGCATCCATCAAAACACCTCAGGCGCCGCGTTCTTCTTGCAATGCTTGATCATCTGCGATGACTGCATTTGTTCGCATTTCGCGATATGCCACAACAGCCGCAGCAATGTCTGCATTTGCGGTACCAATGATTTGCAATGCCAGCAATGCTGCGTTGTCACCACGGTCAACACCGACGGTGGCAACGGGCATGCCTGGTGGCATCTGAACGATACTCAGTAGGCTGTCATAGGGGACCTTGCTGCCCACAGGCACACCGATGACGGGCTTTGGTGTCATCGAAGCAAGGACTCCGGGCAGAGCAGCCGCAACACCTGCCATCCCGATGTAGACGTGGCAACCATCATTCTCTGCGGTTTCGACGATATCTTCGAGATATTTTGGAGAACGGTGTGCGCTTGCGACTCGAATCTGATATTTCACATCAAATCCATCTAGAATCTTCGCTGCTTTTTCTGCGACTGGCATGTCTGACCGGCTACCCAATACGATGGTGATGTCCATGCACTCCCGCTACACAGTCGGTTCAAATGCATCACGGTGCGCGCTTGCGCATGAGAATGGTGTAAATCCTGCACGACTACGTCGCAGTACCTCACCTCCACCGTTTGTGTCGATGGCCCATGTCCAAATCCCTGGACAAAGGCGATCTCCCCCTGAATGGACCAACCAACTTCGGGCTCCGAACAGTTTGCGATGCGCAGCGACGGCGAATGGGAGGAAGGGTGCAGGGAGATCCAATAGCCACAGCCCCTGATAACCTTCTCGCGCGGGCAACAATGCCGACGAAATGCGTCGAGCGAGGTGGCGTTGGGTTTGGCGACATCGTGCTTCAAGCCACGGTGGCATCTGTTCACCTCTCACCCACAGGTCGATGATTTTCAGTGCCCGATCTGTGAAACCCATCAGTGCTGCCTCTGCAAAGCTGCTCACCATGAGTGGGACCTCATGCCCTCGGCGTAAATCGCAGAGGGCTCCAATCAACCGAAGCATCCTCAATCGAGTTTCGATATTGAGATCCACAAATGCATTCGGAGGGGGCAGCCGCCCCCACAGTGTCGAGCGAGACATCCAACGAACATTGGCGGTCTCCTCACCTGCATGGTGCATCAACCAAAATCGGAGGCATCCTCCCGGGTCCATCTCAAGGATTCGCAAGACCCGGAGGTCCGACTTCAAATCCTATTTGAATCACTGATGGGGGACCCAGGCTCCACTTTCAGTATCGAATCGCATCATGCTACCATCAGGATTCTGGCACCAAGTGTTGCCGACCTCGTCAACCCATGTTTTCTGACCATGTTCGTTCAGTGTGGCATGAGCTGGAGCCATTGCGCCGGTAGATTGCATCGTTGCATCACTTTCACTTTGGGTGACATTGGTTGCAGCCGCGGAATCGATTCCGGCCATGGCATAGATGTCTTCGGCGGGTGCCAACTCTGAAGCAAACTGACCTTGGTAGTTATCTCCTTCATCGCCACGACGTCGCATCAAAAACAGAGCAGTCACACCAATCGCAATCATAACGCCGATGATCAATGCGATCCAGAATGGCATTGAGAGTCCACCTTCCGGAACGCTTCGGCTTGCATCCTTCGGATAGAAGTCGGCTGCATCACCCACTCCGTCCCCATCGCTATCCGTAACTTCAGTTGGATCCTCAGGGAAGGCATCTTGGTCATCGGTCACACCATCATTATCGCTGTCGATTTGGCTGAGACCACATCCGACAATGTTGACAGATTCTCCTGTAGGCGTGCCTGGACATTGGTCTGTTGCATCAGTGACCCCATCATCGTCACCATCGAGTTGCTCAGGGGCACATCCATCGGGATTTGCACTCCAGATGGTCATAGTGCTCGCGCATAAGTCCAAATCATTGGTGACACCATCGTTGTCATCATCAAGCTCTGAGGGCGCACATCCGAAGCGATCTACTGTGGCTCCAGCAGGGCTGTTCGGGCAGTTTGTATCCATGGCATCACTGATTCCATCTCCGTCCCCATCTCTTTGCGTCGCATCACAACCATTCGCATCGGCGTTGAATCCAGGTTGGGTCATGGGGCACAAATCATCAGCATCCACAACATCATCGCCATCGGTATCGCGCTGTTCAGCACCACATCCTGTGCTATCTGCGGTATCAAGTGTTGAAGTGTAGGGGCACAGATCATCCGCATCATACACTCCATCTTCGTCGCTGTCCCATTCTGAATCTGCGCAACCGTATCCATTGACATTGGCGCCGGGTGGGCTTGCAGGGCATTGGTCGAGATGATCTTTGATGCCATCACTGTCAGTATCTCGCTGACTGGCAGCGCAACCGTATCCGTCGACATCTTCACCCTGTGGTGATCCGGGACAGGTGTCGAGTGCGTCGTTGACGCCATCCATGTCTGTATCCTTTTGCGAATCACCACAACCCATGACATCCACCGTTTCACCACCCGGTGTATTCGGACAGGCATCCGCGTCGTTGGTCACTCCATCGTTGTCGTCATCGAGTTCTGATTCTGCGCAACCATAGCTGTCAACAATCGCTCCGGGTGGACTATTTGGGCAATGATCAGGGTTGACTCCGTTGGGGTTGTTGCCGTATCCGTCCCCATCCGTATCCTGCTGTTGTGAGTATTCATCTGGGAACGCATCCGCGTTATTCCCACTGGGGTTGTCGCCCCAACCATCACCATCACGATCGGCCCATTGTGTGGGGTCGGTAGGGAATGCATCCGGATTGGTTCCCGAGGCATTGTCACCAAATCCATCACCATCTGAATCTAGACACTGTGTGGGGTCATTGGGCCATACGTCGGCGTTGGTGCCATTTGGATTGTCACCACACCCGTCCCCATCTGCATCTGTCCACTGTGTTCCATCTTGAGGGAAATGGTCGGGATAGTTTCCATTGGGGTTGTCCCCCCATCCGTCCCCATCTGCATCGGCCCACTGTGTGGGATCATTGGGGAATTGGTCACCTGCTGTACCGCTGGGGTTGTCTCCGTAACCATCGCCATCGGAATCAGCCCACTGTGTGGGGTCAGTTGGCCAGAGATCGGGGTTGTTTCCGTTGGGGTTATCCCCGTATCCATCCCCATCCGAATCAGACCATTGCGTGGAGTCATTGGTGAAATCATCTGCATAATTTCCATTTGGGTTGTCCCCATATCCGTCGCCATCATAGTCCGACCACTGGGTGGGGTCGGTTGGGAATGCATCCGGGTTGGTTCCGTTTGGATTGTCTCCCCATCCATCGCCATCCATGTCTGAACATTGCGTGGCATCATTTGGGAATTGATCACCATTGGTTCCATTTGGATTGTCTCCACAACCATCGCCGTCTGAATCTACCCATTGTGTCGAATCTTGTGGGAATGCATCGGAATTGTTGCCGTTGGCATTGTCCCCATATCCGTCCCCATCGTAATCATTCCATTGGGTCGGGTCGTTGATGAAATCATCCACATCGTCGGTGTATCCATCTCCATCCGTATCGCGCTGACTTGCAGCACAACCATTCGAATCTACGGTCGAGCCAATCGGTGTGTTGGGACAGAGATCAAACTCGTCCCATACTCCGTCACTATCCGAGTCATAGATGTAGTTGAAACACACAACATCATTGGTTAGATTGGTTCCATTTGCAGTCCACAGTTGTGCGAACAAACAGTATTGTCCACTGGCTGAGGGAGTACTGTAAGTCCATGTACCGAAACTCATGCTATTGCCCGTTGCAGTAACATTGGTCTGATTCGATGTAGCAATGGCGACATATGATGAATTGAGTAGGGAAACCTGCCAAATGTAGTTCTGTCCAGGTACCAAATCCATTCCCTGCATTGTTGCAGAATTGGTTGTTGCATTCGCATCATTTGTGTAAGTTGTAATTGTTACAGAAGGTGGACTTGGATAGAATTCATCGTAATGCGCCCCAATGTAACTGCTTGACGAGGCGGTGCTCAGAGCGGCTTCGAAGATGTGTTGATTCGATGTTGATGGATATGTCCAAGAAACACTTTGATTCCAAGAGGATGATGTTGCAGTGAAATTCACAATATTGGTCCCCAAGGTGGTGTTGGTGGTGTTGTCATAAGCCCACCACTGGACAGAATAAGTTTGTCCAACAGTGAGATTTTGCGCTTCCATCCAACCTTGATCTGAAGCCGTTGATTCCATGACCAACATTTCGTGATAGACGAAATCCAATTCTAAATCAGAAAATAATCCATTTTGGTAAAGATAAGTGATGACAGCATACTGGCCCTCAATATTGGCCGTGTTGAAAGAGTAATTGTGCGTATAGGTAGAGGTACTCGCCGTCCAATTCACCCCAGGGAGTGAAGTGTTGGTAGAGGTGCCATCGATGTAAAATTCGTACAATGTTGAGTCAAGGAAATACGATGCTCCTGTCGTGAGATTGGATAGAGAGGCTGTCGCTGAGAATTTGTCTGGCATATTTACACTCATGGTCGGTGTACCAGCAGGAGGTGTGCTTCCGCCGATTGAACTCTCAATGGTCAGGGCATAGGTGTTGGTTGCGGTGCTCCAACCGAAGACGTCGAGATATCCCGTGATGTTTGAAGTAGGGGTATACTGAATCGCTTCCACATTGCTGGTTCCTGCTGAATATCCAAGTTGGGTTCCGGATGAATCGAGCAGGTCCATGTCTAGATCGCCATTTGCATGTGTGAACGAAATATTGTACCAATACGTGACACCCGAAACCATTCCCACGGCAAAGAAATCGTAATCTGAGCTCGTATGGATAGACAAGTTCGACTGTGAAAGAGGCAGAGACGTGATTGTAGTGGCAGCCGCAATGCTATCATTCGGCTCATACATGTCACCTCCTGTACCTCCGGAAGTCGAAATCGTGGTCGTCGAGGATGAGTAGTTATTGTTGTTCAAATCGTTCGATTCGGTGACATTGTCCCATCCATCGGCCCAGACAATCCAGTAGTATGAACCCGCAGTCAGTGAAGAGGGAATCGTCACGTTAGACGACATCATTTGACTAGATCCAGATGCCAGGTTTGGCCCTGTGATCTGAATATTTAGAACCGTATCCGTTGTATCATAGGTTGTGTCGGTAGACAAGATAATCGGGATATCATACGGTGTGCTTGAGGTCAAGGCCACAGCACCGATGTTGTTGACCGTGTAGCTCACTGTTGCAGTACCTCCAATGGTTGCAGTGGATGGGCCTGAAACGCTGCTTACTGTCAAATCGGGTCGAGCAACACTGGTGTTGGTCCACATGTCGAGGGAGTATCCTCCATCGCTGGTATACTGAGCGACGACCACATAATACGTCCCGGCATTTGATGAATTCGTGATGAATGTAATACTCTCCAATGGGTCATTGTACTCAGAGGATTCGAGAATGGTGACATTCGAATCGACCAAATAGAGATCGAAATCAGCCCCAGTAGGTACGGTCAATTCGACAGTGTAATCCTTACCAGCAGTCAAGGTGACACTGAAAAAATCCAATGTGTCGGTCGCATCTACACAGCCTGGAACGTTTTGGCTCGAGGGATCGGTTCCAAAGGTCTTGGTCGTGTTTGTCGTGTTGGCTGCATCTCCAGTGGTCCCACCATCATTTTGCACACTGGGACAGGGTGCCCGCCCCCCTGTGTAGGACGAAATCCGTTCACCGAGTTCAAGCGACTGCGGCTCAAAGGAGTGCTCTTCAGCAACGATTGGGTTGTTGGGGGTGTTCAACAATGGCACCATTGCGGCCAGAATCATCAGGGTGATGATGGTCAACGATTTCACTGCAGTTCCAGTGCGGGCGGTCATGCTTATGCGTAGGCATCCTAGCATTTGAACATCCCCCCGTGCGGGCGGGCGCGCGCGATTTGGAAATCCTTAGGCCTAAATCCAAACATCATTTTCTGCAGTAAGTTCACCCTCGACCTCGCCGGTATTGACCACACCACGTGGTTCAATGAGCATCACTTTGCACTCTTTTTCGGCCTTGGGTTTGTGTCGGACACCCTTGGGGACGACACACATCTCACCGGCTTTCAGAGACATGGTGTGGTCTTCGAATTCAATCTCCATTTCACCTTCGACCACGAAGAACAGTTCATCGGTATCTGCATGTTCATGCCAGACAAATTCGCCTTGAATTTTGACCAATTTGATTTGGTAATCATTCAGTTCCTCAACAATCTTGGGTGTCCAGTGTTCAT
>CEUG01105834.1_pt1 | contig 12555 bp, 10 predicted proteins | sample 531421 | NCBI WGS metagenome assembly CEUG01 (sample SAMEA2622901, study PRJEB7988) | marine metagenome | biome: marine biome (ENVO:00000447); feature: surface water layer (ENVO:00002042); material: "saline water (ENVO:00002010), including plankton (ENVO:xxxxxxxx)" | depth 5 m | reverse complement strand
CCTGTGTATTTTCGTCGCAGAAGGTCGCACCAAAAAGAGAAGCACCACGCAAGTCAGCTCCAACCAGATTGGCTCCTCGAAAGTCTGCACCTTCCAGATCTGCCAAATGGAAGTTAGTGTAGCTGAGATCGGCGTCTTGGAGATGAGCGTTGGAGAGGTTGGCGTGGGAAAAGTCAGCGCGCGTGAGTTGTGAACGTGTAAAGTTCGCATTACGAAGGAGGGCATACTTCGCACAAAGCCCTGATAAATCGAGCTGAGGGGCGTTGAGGCTCAGCAACTCTTTGTGTGAGAGATCTTTTTTTTGAAACAAGGCCAGAACCTCGCTGCGCTTGATATTGGCGATGACGTAACGCTCTTCTTTCCATGGATCTGCGCGATTGTGATAACCACTGCCATGCTCCCATGTCCCTGGTCGATCCTCTGCTAGAAGCTCAATTCGCTCCAGCCATTTCAAGCTCTTGTAAAAATAGCGTCCCGGAACAACCGTCCTGATTGGACCACCATGGATCTCTTCAAGGGGTTCTCCGTCGTACAAAAACGCGACAAGTGGATCGAGGTCTTTGAGGTCTGCGAGTGCCAGCGATGTATGGTGTGCGTGTTCACTCCGAGAGACAAAAGAGATGTGTGTCGCTTCTGGTCCTGGTTGACAGAGTGCAAGCAACGAAAGGAGTGGGACACCTTGGAAACAAGCGTCAAACTTGGACCATCTCGTGACACAGTGTATGTCGACGATGCGTTCGACTTGTTGAAGCTCCATTAACTCCTCAATGCTCCATATCTTCGGGTTTGTCACGAGTCCTTCGATGGTGAGTGTCCAGGGGGTGCTGTCCTTTCGGGGGGCTCTTTCACCGACAACGGGCCATTTTTCGGGAGCGACGAGTGCTTGATTTGGAGGCAGTCGAGGGGATTGTTTGGGTGTGTCGTTCATCGTTCAAAAGTCCTCGTTTTGGAGTGGATGTCTGGTATATGCTGACTTTACGTATATGGTGTGGATGGAAAAAGGGTGCAAGTTTTTTGACCTCACGTGGAGACTTTCGGTACGTTGGGCACTGCAAATGATGAATGTATGTCTCTCTTTTTTTGATGTGTTGAGGAGTGAAAGCCATGCCCATAAACCACCTGTTAGACGAACTTCGTGAGGGGCGTATCTCATTCAGGGAAGCGATCCAAACGAGAGAAATCCCAGAAAAACTCTTGCACAAATTGTTATGTGATTACACGAGTTGGTTCTTGGAGCAAGAGATCCGGGCTGGACGCCAGATTCCCGCACTTCATTGGAAGTGCTTGCAGGGAAAGCGTTTGTGGATCAAGAAGGTCGCGTCTGACGCTGATCTCGGACGTGTCCGCGCGATGCTACAGCAAAATCTCTCAGACGCTGAGGACAATCACGAGGCGTTCATCAAGCGATTTGTATGGGCGATGACATTCTCTTCGTCGTATCGAGGATTTCATTTGCTTTTCGACCTGTTCCAACGATATGAGCTGTCGGGATTTGCGCCTCGTGCTTTGCCACCTTATGCTACTGTCCAAGAGATGCACGAAGCGTGGTTGACCAAACAGTGTGTCTCCCTTCTCGAACAATACGAATTGGAACATCAACGTATTCTTGAGTGGTTGCAATCTGAGCAAAACCGGGCCTCCTTTGTCGAAGCTTTGCGCAAAAAAGACAACAAACAACCACAGCATATTGGTGCCTTGTTAGCCAAGACTTTCGCACACCAAGCCCGTTGATACGTTCCCTCGTCTACCTTTGAAAGGGACTACATGGGCGAACAGTGGGCGAATATCCGAACATTATTGGCGAAGGCACCTTCCAGTACACTCTGGAAAGATATATGTGATCATATCGACACAATCGATGATCCACACCTCTGTGAATCGACAGTCAGCTATGTAAACGCACATCTCTCAGGCTGGCCTCTTTCGACGCGGATTGTTCGTCTCAGACCGGATTGGCAGTCTCGTCACTTTCCCACACCTCCCTCCTGGAAGATCGCGCGCAGCGTCGTTCTTGACGATACAACCTATCCTCTCCTCCAACGCGAATTCTCACATATCCAAAACGACCACGCATTCGATCACATCGAACTCATGCGTTGTTCTCTTGTCGGCGCAGCACTTGAGCCTGCTGTTCACAGGATCAAACGCATACTTCCGCAGCTTCGTTCTTTGGATCTCTCTGGCCCTACACGCTCACCCAACGAAATCCATTCGTTGTTTCATGCTTCGTGGTTGGACTCCCTCGAAGAGTTGCAGCTTGGACATTGTGGTATCGGAGACGAGGGATGTAAGCTCCTTGCGAGCGCCTCCTTTTTTCCCTCTCTACGCGCCCTCTCTCTCGAAAATAATCAGATCAGTGGGGATGGTTTACACGCCCTCTTGAGTGCTCCACATTCCCCTCCTCTGTGCACACTCAATCTCTCGACAAATATCCTCCATGAAGACGCGCTTCAGGTGCTCTCCTCCTTGCATGGGACTTTACGCAACCTCTCGCTCTCGGCCAATCCGCTCGCTGTGGACGCACATGTCTCTTTGTGTGATACACGTATGTCCTTCGAGGGGTTGTTTCTCGACTTTCTCTCTATCACCGAAGATGGCCTGGACGCTCTGCTCTCTTCGGATGTCTTGAAAGGTTGTCGCTCGTTGGGACTCTCTGGGACTGGGTTGGGTGATCGTGGGTTGTCTTTGTTGGCGGGGGCGGCTTCTTTGCAGATGTTGCAAGAACTCTTTGTGGCCAAGAATCAGATTGGTGATGGTGGTTTGATCGCGCTCTCCAATACAAAGTCTCTTACAAACCTTCGTAGTCTGGAGCTTAGCGCGAATCAAATTGGAGATGATGGTTTGGTTGCGCTCGCCTCATCCGAAGCGATGAAACATCTGCACACACTCAAGCTATCATTTAACCGCTTTCGTGCTCGCGGAATGATGGCTCTTTCACGCTCGCCCCACCTGACACAATTGCGAACGCTTGATGTTCGAGGGGTCAAAATCTGAGCGAGCGTCCGAAAAAAAAAGAGCCGCTGTTCGAAAACAGCGACTCTTTCCTTTCGGGCTTCTCGCCCTTTTTTACAGGCTCCCTCAATCAAGCTCGTCATCGAGCTTCCGTGTACCCCAGCATCTTTTTGTGTCTGCGTCTGCCTCTCTCCTCCTACACGATCTGTTCCCGAAGCGACAAAACGCAGATGTCCTCGAAGAAAACGAAAGAAACGAACTCTGAGGAAGACAATAAGCGTCGGAGGTGTGTCGATTTTGGTCACTACATGTGCAGATGTTGTACGCGAGCGCTGGACAGAGTGAAGACTCCAAAGACAACGAAGACTACGTCTTTGCTGTTGTGTTGACTTATCTGTTGGGAGAGCTGCGGGGTTTGCAATGTCGCTCCATTCTCTCTATGATGACCCTTTCTTGTGGATGTTTGTGTAGGAGCGCGAAGGGTTGAACGAAGCACTTTTTGATAATCTGAAACTATGGGCTCCCCTCGTACTGATAACGTTGGTGGTTCTCTCGATGGTGACACTACGTAGTTGTCGACTATACAGTCTACGTGGTCAGGCCAAATCACATTTTCTCAAAGCCTGTACACCCAAACACGACAAATACACTTGTCAAAACTGGATTTACGAACACCACGACGTCTGCTTTGATCTTTGCACAGAACTTCAACGTACAGGACTTAAGTCTTCGAAGTACTTTACGAACTTCCAATCCTACGAAAAGTGTGTCTATGATCCAAAAGCCTACAAATTGAGCCTGCGAAAGAGACGTCGACGTTAGGACTTTGTTTGAGGAGAGGGAGTTAACCAGAGGTCGGAGTGTCGATGTGTTGGTCGAACAAGGAGATGAGCTGTTTGGGACTGAAGACACAATTACCGGTCGTATCAGTAGAACCTTTACAATCCCAAGCTGGTAGATATTTTCCTTTTGCTTGCGGTGTCCAGCTCCTCTCGATACCGGAGATTCCAAGAGTGTAGGTTCTGTAGTAGGCTTTGGTGATGGGGCGGTTTGAGAGGGTAAGGAGTGTCCACTGCCAGGATTTTTTCTTTCCTTTGACGATCGGGACGCGTTTGAGTTGAAGGATCGCGATATTGTACTTGCCACGAAAAAATTTGAGCAGCGCGTTGTTTAAGTAAGTCACGATGATCACACCACCTTTTAAAGGATGAAGAGCCTCTCCCGGCTGCCACCCATACGCACGAAATGCGTTGACGATACGACCTGAATTTGCCTTCTTCCAACGTGCACACTCAGCCTTTTGGAGCGTCTGGAGTAAGCGCTCTTTGTGTGCTGTCCACTGCGTACCCGCTCGCTTTTCAAGCATCAATTTTCTGAACGATGAAGAGTACGCGAACGGCTTGGCTTGTCGGAGGAGTGTGACGCCTTGTTGTAGTGTGTTGAGGGACATAAACGATGTATGACAGGGGTCGTTGTGATGTTGGTGGGGAGCATTTTTTCGCTGCGTGGTCCTGTACGATCGGATCCCGAGGAGCCGTTTATCTGGTCCTTTCGTGACAACCTCAAAGGCGTATCGTTTGGTCCTGTCGAAGTTGGTTTTGACTTCAAAGAGGAGCTGTGTTTGTCGTAGCTTGGCAAAGGATGGAGAACCCCAAAGGGTCGAAAAAAGCAACACAAAACATAACGTCTGAAGGGACGTGAACGTTGAACACATGACAATCTTCTCAACAATATACAATCAACAACATGATACCATTATCAACTTAGTCTTCCATCATACAGGGGCAACCCTTTTGGGGCTATTTTTTCACGATCTGTGTTCCCAAGTTGCGTTGCTTGTACGTTCATGGCAGAGTCATGCCTCATGAAATGGCAACAATCAGGAAGGGAAAACATGATGCCAAAAAGTACGCCTTTGTTCGGTTTGATCTACGTGCTCAGTGCGGTGTTGTTTTTGATCGGTGTCTCATTTGACATGTGGTTATTGCGGTTTATCACCAAGCCGATACCAGTGTTGTTGTTGATGATTTGGATTGGTTTGTACATCGACAAGAGACGTTATGTCATGTGCATCTTGTTGGGGTTGGGGGCGTCACTCGCTGGCGATGTCTTTTTGGAGCTGCCAGGCAATTACTTTTTATTTGGTCTGGTGTCCTTTCTCATCGCACATATTCTCTACATCGTCGCTTACTTACAGGACGCTAAAGATCTGCACTTGCTGCGGGCGTTACCAGCTGGTGTGTACGGTGTGATCTTCGTCTCGGTGTTGGTCAGTGGTGGTCAACTTGGTCCACTCCTCATCCCCGTTGTTATTTACGCGACTGTGTTGTGTGCGATGTTGTGGCGTGCTGGAAGTCGCTATGGCGCTGCATCTGTCTCGACATTCTCTGCACATATGGCGTTTTGGGGGGCGGTCTTTTTTGTGATGAGTGATTCGTTGTTGGGGCTGAACCGTTTTTACACACAAGATATCCCATTTGTGCGTTTTGGAATTAGTAGTTTGTACTGGTTGGGACAGGCTGGGATTACTTTCTCAGTCCTTTCGTCTCTACACCCCCAACAGAAGTCGTCATAAGCTCAAATGTTTTGCCCAGGGAGCTCTTGGGGACTTTATCGAGCCGGGAGAGGCGCGAGAGGCGAGACGTTTTCTTGGGGCGGGGGATATATGGGGTCTTTTTCTTGAAGAACCCGTGTAAAAAGAGCCCCATACCGATCACTTGGCCCGCTGCAGCCATTGACGCAACGATGATGTCTCCATCTCTTGAGCTGCTTTGGGAGTAACCCGCTGCGAACACTGGACCGACAAGCGGAATGGCGTAAAAACCGAGGTTCTTTGCATTACCGCTCGCTGACATTGAAGCCAACAAGCTGATCGCGTAAAGCGACGCAAATAACGAAATCCCCGAAGCCATAAAGTGCCCCTTGTAATCTTTGTAGTACAACCTGCGTTGGAGTCGACTCTTTGGATTGGGTTTGCTGAGAGCAAATTCGAGACGCTCACCACGCACCCTGAATGTGCGTGGGTATTGGTACTCAATACGATGAATAAATGTCAGCGGGATGATGATGATATCTTTATGATCGAGCAGCTCGATGTATTGTCCTCTTTTGAGTCTGTAGCGTGTCCCAAGGATCTTACTCCCATCTGTCAACGTGATCCGATATACCGCTGATTTACGGGGGCGGTGGTAAAGAGAAGCTTGTCTTGCCTTGGCAAATCCTGGCGTCAACAAAAGACACATCAACACAACAAAGGAAAACAATCGCATATTTGCTCCGAAAAGACACGTAGGACAGATTGTCCCTACAACAACATCATGAACATACACAAACAATCTTCTTTTGTGTTCTAGAGTATATACCTCTGCACCTCGACGCAACCCCCTACCCCTCAGTAAAGCCGTTGGTTCAAAAATGCTCAGGGAACGAGATGGGTTTTGATCCACTTGAGGAATTCTGGGAGCGCTTTGGCTTCAAGTGCGCCATTGTCGAAGTTCTGTGTCCCGTGTTGACCGCCCTGGATCTCAAAGAAGGACCAGACGCTCGATGTCCCGTCATCAAAGCCTTTGCTGTAGCTCGCTTCGTTGGTTGGGTACAAAAAGAGGATGGGGAGCGTTTTGAGGGTCGCGAGATGATCTCTGATCTTGTTTTGGGTCTCTGTGTACGAACCCGGCGAAAAGAACAACAGCGCTTTGGGATCGGGAAGTGTACTGTCACTGCGATTCACTGTGTAATCGAGCACAGAAGTCGAACCGTTACTTGCGCCAACAAGCAAGATATTTTTGCTGTCGAATCCACAAGCTGCGCGACCCAAAAATCGCAGGGCCGCTTCCATGTCCAAGCGAGCTGTCAATCCTGTGTAAGCTTGGCTTGCAGTCCCACCTGAATTTCCAGCACCTCGACGATCGACGTTGAGCACATTCAGTCCCATATCGTGGATCGCTTTGCGCACTCTCTGTGGGTAACTTGTCCTGTTAAATGTCGGTGGGACCATATGGAACAACACCACCACGCCCTGCCCTTCTTTGGAAGCCTGCCAATAATCAGCCTCCAACTCCACATTGTCGCTTGTCTTGAATTTGACGACACTCTCTGTCCCTGTGCACTTACTGCCCGTTGTATCCTGTGGATCTGCCTCTTTTGGGCTGTCGACCACATTCTCCTCTTTGGTCACGGTCTCCTGAGCGCTCTCTTGGACGGACTCAACAGGAAGCTCTTTGGCGACATCTGGTACGGTCTCCGTCTTGCTGTCGTCTTTGGTGCTTTCGTCCTTGGTGTCTGTGTCTTTGGTGCCTTCGTCTTTGCTGCTCTCGTCCTTTGTTGAAGCGTCTGTTGTTTGTTCCGTCGTGGTTTCGCTTTTGGGGTTGGTGTCTCCACACGCGAACCCTTGGGTGAAAAAAACCACAGCGAACATTGCGGATAGGATGTGTGCGATATATCTCATGATCAAAACAAGCCTCCGTAAAATAGAAGAATACCTCTCTGCTCGATATACAGTGTAACAACGCCGACCCTACCAGACAAAAACTTTCCTGGGAAGATGTGTCTCTTTTGTGTCGTGAATATTGACACTGCGGCATAAGGGTGCTTTTCTTAAAGGAGACTTGATAGGGCTGCTTCCAAATCGTTTGACTTGGAATCGCTTAAAGTGTCGTGTGGTTTGCATCCTGTGGTGTGAAGAAAGTCTCCATCTAGACGAAAGGTATGATCTCGTGAAGTCACCTCTGATCGGAAAACATGTGGGCCCCTACCGTCTCCTTGAGACGATAGGCAAGGGAGGGTATGGCGCCGTATACCTCGCGACACACATCGAACAAGGAGGGGAGTTTGCGGTCAAGTTGATGCATGGTGTCGACGAAAGGGACAAAGAGAAGCTCGACCGTTTCCACCGCGAAGCCACTGTGATGTCTCGCCTTCACCATGACAACATCGTACGTCTCGTCGACTTTGGGCACTCTGAGATTGGTTATCTGTACCTCGTGATGGAGCGTTTACAAGGCGCGACGCTTCACGAACACTTTCAGCAACAGACAGTCTTCACGTACCAACAACTCAAGGGGATCGTACAGCAATTATGCTCTGCCCTTGATTACATCCACCAATTCAACATGATCCACCGTGATCTGAAGTTGGGCAATGTCTTCCTCGAACAGCGCGGTGATAGTTACCATTGCAAGCTGATCGATTTTGGGATCGTCTTGCTCCAAGGACACACACAGATCACAGAGGCCGGCTCGTGTGTCGGAACCGCGACCTACATCTCACCCGAACAGATTTTGCAAACACGCGAAGTCGATGGTCGCTCCGATTTTTATTCTCTCGCGATCATTTTGTACGCGATGTTGACACGCCGCTTCCCCTTTGAAGACAAAAACCCCCTCCGTGTCATTTACATGCAAGCACATGAATCTCCTCCTCTCCTTCGAGAGAGCGCTGATTGGGCCCATTGGGTTCCCGAACTCGAAGCCTTTTTCCAGAAGGCGCTCGCCAAAGAGCGCGATAAACGCCCACAGACAGGCGCAGACTTTTACAGAGAATGGTTTTTGGCGCTTGGTGCACAAGAGCACGGGCAGCAAAGAAATGTTTCTAGCGAATCCCTCGCCAAAACAGACGTCGCAGCCTCCACAAAAGATCAGGACGCTCCCCTCTCCTATGGCGCGCAGCAATTCGAAGCGACAAGGGTTGATATGAGAAGCCCCTTTTTGCTCGCCGAGCTCGCACGTCAACAACAAGCCTCTCAAGATGAACCCTCTGATGATTTTGATATTGACATCGAGATCGACCTGGCCGACTATACGGACTCTGGAGATACATACGAGAGCATCAAACGCATCCCCACCCGCTCTTTCCCTGGAGCCAACACCTCACCCTTTGAACCCAAGACAGACCCCACAGGTAGACCCGTCCCCTTTTCTGTTGACGACAAAAAAGAAGACTGAGCCTCCATTTTGGTGTGTCTTTTTTCGTCCTTTCCAAAACATGAACTTTTTTATCCTCTCGTATACGTCCGATAGAGACGGCATTTCACGCATGGAGGGCAAAAAAAATGTGGATTGGACTGTAAAAACATCGGCGATGTGCCGTAGTGTATATGTAGGAAGGTCAGAGAGAGCAACTCTCGCTTCTGTTGGGAAGATGATGTGTCCACGTTGACATGACCCTCTACATTTTTTGCAACCACATTGACATACATTTATCACTCCGCCGGGAGGACTGCGTCCCTGGCAGGAGGAGGCACCATGAGAACTCTTAAACTTTCAAAAAATACGATAACATCGATGCTTTATGTGTTCTTTATGACAGGTGTCTTGCTGTTTGGTACAGGTTGTGGTGTCTTCGATGTGGATATTGTGGAGACCTTTGAGTTATCTGTTGATATGGATGATTTGCTCAAAAAATCAAACATCAACACTGCACAATTTCCCGGTGGTAAGGTTCCTTCACAGTTTAACGCAGAGGTGCCTTTCTGGTTCTCCAAACAATTTGATCTTCGCGATAACCCAAAGGTCAAAGACTATCAATCCAAAATCGTCAATATCCGCGTCAATCAAATATCCTACGAAGTTGTCAAAAATACAGTCAACGTCGCTCTTCCCAACAAAGGTCGGAGCTTCAACATCTTCGCAGCACCTCACCAAGCGACGGACATCAACGCCTTTAAACGCATCGGGTTTGTCGGCTCCATCCCGGCGATGACGAGCAACTTTGGGAGCGACTTGATCTTTGCCCCCACCGGTCGAGAGGCGATTGAGCCATTGTTGGATGCGTTGTCTTTCTCTGTCGCCGCAAGTGGGACCCTCAATATCAACGGCGCGACAAATCCTGTCGTCCCGAAGGGAACGCTCACTCTGCGGTTAAAAATCGACGTGTCCGTTTCTCTGCAATTGTATCTCTCGGACCTCCCCAAGGCGTCACGCGACGCACAGACCCCCACAACATCGACCACAACATCGACAAATAACACGACGACACCTGCCACCTCCACAACACCTTCTAGTATGTGATCGGTGGTGGATGCCATTTGAGGGTGTTGTCAGGGGCTGTGTTTTTCTTTTTGTTCTTTTGGCTTTGTGTCAGTATAATCTACCCACTCACCTTTGGTGGGTGTGCTGGTTTCCTTTGGATGATTGCAAAAAGGGAGCCTCATTGGATTGCGTACACGGAGTTTTCAGTTGTATGGGAAAACAAGAACAGCAAAATAGACACACAACATCATCCTCTGCGTCCTTCCCTTGGACCGGTCTGAAGCGTCAGCCAAGCGGTTGGTTTCGTTCTGCTCTCTCCTGGTTTGCCTGCCTGTGGTTTTGCTCCTTCGTCGCGTGTTATGTCACGCCTGCATCTGATGTGAATCTCCCATGTTTGAAACACGACGATTGCAGCCTGGGATTGTACTGCATCCAACATGTCTGCTCGACGCAACGCCCCACTGAACAATCGGAAGAAAAATCTGCTGAGCAACCCACCAAAGACGCAAGTGAGCCCTTCGAAGACCCAACAGGAGAGCCTCTCCCTGAGACATCACCTGAGGTGGAGTGTGTACCTGGCCCTGTGACACGAGCTTGCTACACCGGAAAAGATGGGACTGCTGGTGTCGGGATGTGCGCCTTCGGAAAAGAACGCTGCACAGCTGAAGGGAAGTGGAGTGGTGTGTGTGAAGGGGAGATCAAGCCACAGGTCGAGAGCTGCAATCAAACAGATGATGACTGTGACGGAGCTGTCGATGAAGAGCTCGATTGCTGCACTGAGGCTGAGTTCAAGAGCGGAGTCGAAAAGACATGCTATGGGTCTGACGATGGGGGTTGTGTCAAGAAACAGGATGGGACGTGGAGCTGTCGTGGCCATTGCAAAACAGGTAAGAAGACTTGCGAAAAGCAACCTGACGGAACCTACGAATGGAGCAAGACATGTACAGGTGATATCCTTGTCACCCCTGAGGATGCCTCGATCATCGATAGGAACTGTGATGGCAGGCTTTACTTCGGTGCGGATGGGGTCGTCGACACATTCATCGGGACACCACGTTTTCAAGATGGTGCGCTTGCGCAAGCGTCGTTCTATCTCCCGACAGGGATGAGTTATGACAAGAGCAATCAACGCTTGTACGTTGCAGACGCACACAACTATCGGATTCGCGTCGTTGACTTCGGGAGTAGTACGGTCTCAACGCTGTCTGGAAACGGCAAGTCCACATTTGAACTCAAACCAAACGACGTTAAGAGTACACAACTATCGTTCCCAAGCGATGTCCTCTACAACAACGGCAAACTCTACGTATCAGACTCCGTATCACACGTCATTCTCGAATATACACTCACCACTACACCACCAACCGTCAAACGAATCGCTGGAAAGGTCGGGGTAGATGGTGATGCCGATGGTAAACTCGGAAAGTCGCTGCTTTATTCTCCCCAAGGGATGACGCTGAGTGGTGACGGAAACACATTATATTTTGCGGACACTTACAACCACAAAATCCGCAGCATCGACCTCACCTCTGCTGACTACACTGTCTCGACTGTCGCAGGCCACAAAGCCGGTGATAGTGATGGTCCCAATGATAAGGCCGGCTTCCGGTATCCCGCGAGTGTCCTGTGGGGAGGTGTACAGCAGCTCTACGTCGTAGATCGTTCCAATCATCTCATACGTGTTGTCCGTTTGGAGGCCAGCGATCTCAACACAGCGACCGTTGCCGGGATCAGTGGGATTCGTGGGGATTTGAATGGGGTTGGCGTCAGTTCTACATTCAATCATCCACAGGGGATCACATGGGACGCTACAGCTAGAAAACTTTACATCACCGAGATGTCCAATCATCAGATTCGGCAAATTGATCTCAGCGTGAGTGGGAACTCTGTTGCGACATTTGCGGGGAGTCAGATCGGATACAAAGAAGGGAAGCGGGACAAGGCCCTCTTTGCTGGACCCCATGACATTGAAATGGCTGATCGAGTTGGTGAGTTCTTTGTGTTGGGGTATTACAGTGGACGTATCCGCAAGATCGATGTCAATGGTAACGTGACGACAGCAGCCGGTGTGGGGATGGTTGGGGATGTTCAGAACAAGACACCGTGGGCGCAGGCGCACTTCGCCTTTCCACTTGATCTCGTCGTAGATACCAACCAAAACGTCTATATCGCCGACCGGCTGAATCACAGTATCAAAAAGTACGATCACAAGACGGGTGAAGTTGAGCAGCTCGCTGGAGGTGGTGTGGCTGGAGATGTTGATGACATCGATCCAAAGAAGGCGTTGTTTGCAGAGCCCCACTCTCTTGCGATTGGTCCATCTGGTCGTGTGTTGTATATCGCAGATCGTTTCAATCACAAGATCCGAGCGTTGGATTTGCAGAATAACAAGGTCAGTACATTTTTCGACGGGCGCTGTAAGGCGGCAACGGCTCCTCCATGTCTTCAAGATGGCGCTCTGAATCAGGCGACGATGGGAGAGCCGTTCTTTTTGCGCATCGGCCCAAATGGGGATTATCTGTACTTTACAACTGTCGGAAAAGAGGCTCATGCGATCAGACGGATTGCTCTCAAGGTAGGCTCCGAGAAGGTCGAGACTCTTGCCGGTGGAAAAGTTGGCTATGCTGATGGAGTGGGA
>CEUG01006838.1_pt1 | contig 12564 bp, 11 predicted proteins | sample 531421 | NCBI WGS metagenome assembly CEUG01 (sample SAMEA2622901, study PRJEB7988) | marine metagenome | biome: marine biome (ENVO:00000447); feature: surface water layer (ENVO:00002042); material: "saline water (ENVO:00002010), including plankton (ENVO:xxxxxxxx)" | depth 5 m | reverse complement strand
GTATAAATAGTAATTCAGCTTTTATGGCAAAGCTACATGATATGCGTCTTAAGCTCTTGGTGCAGCAGGAACATGAACGTATAGCAAAATCTCAACCAGGTGACTTAGATCTTTCAATTGTTCAGGCTAGATGCCTTTGTTGGTTAGCCTTGTTAGCAGAGGCCCATGAAGATCAAGCTAATGATGCTGAAAAACGTGGAGATGCAGAACAAGCAATGGGCTGGTTTGCGGATTCCATGCGTTTAAGGGATGTTATAAATTTAGTAACAAGTATTGAAATCCCATTACCTGATAGTCCTGATTCAATTGATGAAAGTGACGAATTTCTCGATGGACCTACTATTAGTGCATAATTAATGCGATCATATTATTAGTATTTCATTATTGATTTGACTGAAGAACCTTGTCAATGCCCTGATTGTCAAAGATTCTATAGGGAACATGATCGATTAATCAGAGAATTCCCTACATTAAAGCAACAACAGGAATTAAATTGGGCTTCCCTGCAATCATTCAGAACTTTATGTGGCAAAGTAACTGAAGATTTGCAAAAAAAATTATCAGACTTAGAAACTACTAAAAAATCAGGAGTGAATGATAACTCAGATGTTTCTATTCAAATAAATGAGTCAATTAATGAATTAGAAAATATAAATGCGTACTTGTTTTCGATAGAAGCCTTAATGGAAAAGATATTTGAAGCAAAAGTTTCAGATGATATTGAAGCTAAATTTAGAGAGGTAGCTGCAGAATTAGCTCCTGATCCTTTAAATATAGATAGAATTATATTAAATAGACTATTTCACCAAACGCCAGATTTTCCCGATAAAAGTACTAACTCTAATTAGTGAATTCTTCAATATCACAATTAATCTCAACTGGCATGGGAGATACTTTCCATATCGATTCACAATATTCGCTTATTGACCTATCCGAAGAGAAGTATCCTGATCTAGCAGTATTTAATAGTGCCATCTTGTTCCATTTTTGCTTATCATTCCATGCCTTACTAACAATATCTTGTTTATTTAAGTAGTCTTCAAAATCAGCCATAACAAAAAATGGATCTGCCCCTTTGAGACTGTTTAATAAAGGCTTGAATAAATCTTTGTCACCATTGCTAAAGTGACCAATTTCTATCAAACGTAATACTTCGCTTAATTCGGGAGATTTATTAATGAATAACTGGGGGTCATATCCTTTGTTTTTGAGAGCCATTATTTGGCTTTCGGTTTTCCCAAATAAGAAAAAGTTTTCTGGTTTGACTAAATCTCTTAATTCTACGTTTGCACCATCTAGAGTTCCAATAGTGAGGGCACCGTTCATGGCAAATTTCATATTTCCAGTTCCAGAGGCTTCTTTCCCTGCTGTTGAAATTTGTTCAGATAAATCTGTTGCTGGGTAAACTATTTCACCAAGCTTAACATTGTAATCTGGTAAAAAAACAACTCTTAGTAATCCATCCATATCGGGATCAGAATTTACTACATCAGCGATACCATTAATAAAACGAATCATTAGTTTTGCCATGAAGTATCCTGGTGCTGCTTTACCCCCAAAAATAATAGTTCTTGGCGCTGCATGGTCCCATACCCCATTTTTGATCCTTAAGTATTGAGCAATAATTTGTAACGCATTTAAATGTTGTCTCTTGTACTGATGAATTCTTTTAACTTGAACATCAAATAAACTCGATGGATCGACCAGTATTCCGGTTTGAGAATGTATGTAGTTTGAGAGCTTCCTTTTCCCTAGGAGCTTTGTTTCTTGAAACTTATTAAGAAAATTTATATCATTTTGTTTGCTCTCTAAATTATTCAATAATTTCATATTAGTAATCCAATTCGGTCCAAGCTCTTTTTCTAGTAATTCTGCTAATCCTGGGTTAGCTAAAGCCACCCATCTGCGAGGTGTTACCCCATTAGTGACATTTGTAAATTTTTCGGGCCATAATTTTGCAAATTCTGGTAAAAGCTGCCTTTTTATTAGGTCAGAGTGAAGAGCTGCCACTCCATTAATATGATGAGCGCCAATTGTGGCTAAATGAGCCATCCTTACGGACTTAGATCCTTCTTCATCAATGATAGATAGCTTCCTTAAGATTTTGTCATCACCAGGGTATTTTAATCTAAGCTGCTGTAAGAATCTCCAATTAATTTCATAAATAATTTCAAGATGTCTAGGTAGAAGATCATTAAATAGATGAAGATCCCATTTTTCAAGCGCTTCAGGAAGAAGGGTATGATTGGTATATGCTACCGATTGATTAGTTATATTCCAAGCCTTATCCCACGAAATATGATATTGATCTACTAATAATCTCATTAATTCAGCTACTGCAATAGCAGGGTGTGTATCGTTCAATTGGACAGTCCAATGTTTAGAAAAGTCAGTTATTGGGATTGATCTTTTCTCTAGACTCCTTAACATATCTTGCAGAGAGCAACTAACAAAGAAATGTTGTTGCTTTAATCTTAATCTTCTACCTTCATCGGTACCGTCATTCGGGTAAAGGACTTTTGAAAGAGTTTCAGATGCGACTTTCTCTTCAACAGCTCCATAGTAGTCACCAATATTGAAGGCATAAAAATCAAAACTTTCTGTAGCATCTGCTCTCCAAAGCCTTAATCTGTCACAAGTATTTACTCTGTATCCTAAAACTGGAACATCATGAGGGACGCCTATTGCATGCTCGTAAGGGATCCATCTAGATCTGTAATTACCTTTATCATCTCTATAGCTTTCTGTCCTTCCCCCAAAACCTACAAAACAAGATTCATCTGGTTGTGGTAATTCCCATGGCCATCCTCCTTTTAACCATTTATCAGTTACTTCAACCTGCCAACCATCTCTAATTAATTGATTAAAAATTCCAAATTCATATCTTATACCGTATCCTACAGCCGGAACTTCTAGAGATGCAAGTGATTCCATATAGCACGCTGCTAGTCTTCCAAGCCCGCCATTCCCAAGACCAGGTTCTTCTTCAACTTCAAGTATTTGTGATAGAGAATCAATTCCAAATCTTTTTAGAGCATTTTCAGCCTCTTTAGTAATACCGAGATTTAATAAATTATTGCTTAATTGTGGACCAATAAGAAATTCTGCTGATAAGTATGCAACTGTCTTTTGTGGCTTTTTTCTAATAACTTCTTGACTAGCTAAATATCTAGTCATTAATCTATCTTTTACTGCATAACTTAAAGCCATATATAAATCATGCGGACTAGCCGAAGTTGCAAGTTTTCCAAGTGTGAAGAATAAATGCGATGTCATTCCCTTGAAAACAGCATCAGAATCCATACCAGCTTTTTCTGAATCTAAATAACATCCTGGTGTGGGAAGTCTTAAATCAAAAGGTTCTTTTTTATTCATTGATTTTCGCATATATACGACGATAGCCTCTTTTATAAATAATTCTTCTTAGTAACTGCAGATCCACACTTCTTTATTTTTTTTTTACATATTTATAAAACGGGGCACTCTATAAACTATCTTTCTATAAGATATGTTTTTACGTAGCAATTAAATGTATTTTTTACTTGCTGAATTGAGTGCCCATGATTTAGAGGTTGCTGAGACTCTGATAGGTGTAATTAGATTTCTACTTATATTTCTAGCTGCTAGGACACTTGCTGAAGTACTCGTGAGATTAAGTTTACCTACTATAGTAGGAGAGTTATTAGCTGGAGTTGTTATTGGTGCATCAGGCTTTCATCTGCTGATTCCTCCTGCTGCACAGACGCCCTTAAACGAAGGATTAGTTAACATCATTAGCTCTTTAGCCTCAATTCCTCCTGAGGCAGTTCCTGACGTTTATTTTGAGACTTTCCCATCATTACAAGCAGTTGCAACCCTTGGACTTTATGCGTTGCTATTCTTAACTGGTTTGGAAAGTGAGTTAGAAGAATTAGTTGCTGTTGGGACTCAGGCTTTTACAGTTGCCATGGCAGGTGTAATTCTTCCATTTGCATTTGGTACTTTTGGACTGATGTTTTTATTCCAGGTTGATTTAATTCCTGCAGTATTTGCTGGGGCATCTATGACTGCTACTAGCATAGGTATTACAGCAAGTGTTTTTGGCGAATTAGGATATCTTAAGACTAGAGAGGGACAAATTGTTATTGGTGCAGCTGTTTTAGATGATATTTTGGGAATTGTAATTTTAGCAGTAGTAGTAGCACTGGCAGCAGGGGGATCTTTAGAAATTGCACCAATTATTAAACTTGTTGCAGCTGCAGTGGTTTTTGTGATTGCTGCTATTGCTTTAAGTAGAACTGCAGCGCCAGGATTCGATTGGCTACTAGAACGACTCAAAGCCCCTGGAGCTGTAGTTGTAGCTTCTTTCGTCATTCTTGTTTTATGCTGTTTTGTTGCTACCGCAATTGGTTTGGAAGCAGCATTAGGAGCCTTTGCTGCAGGTCTAATTCTTAGCAGTTCTAAAAATAACCATGCTATCCAGCAATCTGTTTTACCATTAGTCTCTTTATTTGCAACTATATTTTTTGTGTTAGTAGGAGCCGGAATGGATTTATCAGTCATAAATCCATTAGATCCATCTAGCAGATCGGCTTTGGTTGTTGCAGGATTTTTATTAGTTGTCGCGATAATTGGTAAGATTGCGGCTGGATGGTCATTCATTATTGATAAGCCAACAGATAGATTAGTGGTAGGTTTAGGGATGATGCCTCGAGGAGAGGTAGGTCTAATCTTCCTTGGACTTGGCACCAGCGCAGGCCTTCTGACTCCTTCTTTAGAAGCAGCTATTCTATTAATGGTAATTGGAACTACATTTCTTGCTCCGGTGCTTTTAAGAATCGTTTTAAAAGACAAGACCCCAGGAGATGGCAATAAGATTTCAGATGATGTTGCAGCCGATCCAGTTGGACTTCGTTAGTTAATAATTTTACTAAAATATAATTCTATAGATTTATTTTGAAATGACTGAATCAGGAATTATTAGTAAAAACGAAAATTTTTCTTGGAATTTTTTAAATTATCCAATTTATACAATCTCTGAAAAACCTAAAAACTTGGAAAAGGATATTGCAATCCTCTTAATACATGGCTTCGGAGCATCTACTGAACATTGGAGATTTAATATACCCGTTTTATCATCTAAATTTGAAGTTCATGCAATTGATTTATTAGGTTTTGGTAAAAGTCCTAAACCTAATGATGTGATTTATTCAGGATCACTTTGGAAAGATCAGGTGATTGCATATGTTAAGGAAAAAATTCAAAAACCTACTATCGTAGTAGGTAATTCACTAGGAGGATATGCAGCGTTAGCTGCTGGTGCAGAACTTAAGGAATTATCTGCAGGCGTAATTCTATTAAATGCAGCAGGATATTTTAGTGAAGAGAAATCATTGAAAAAAAATATGCTACAAACTTCAATTGAGACAGTCGCGGGAATTTTCTTAAAGAATATAGTTTTACAAAGACTAATTTTTGAGAATATGAGAAAGCCAAGCACAATTAGAAAAACCTTAAATCAAGTTTATATTAATAAAAAAAATGTTGATGATTTTCTCGTTAATTCAATAAGGAATCCATCTTTGGATGTAGGAGCTTTTAATGTTTTTAGGAGTGTATTTAATCCATCTGGTCCACAAGGTGAGCCCTTAGATCAACTTTTTAAGAAACTTTCTTCTCCACTTTTACTTTTATGGGGGAGTAAGGATCCATGGATGAATACACCAAAAAAAAGAGGATTATATGAAAAATTTACTCCAAAAAATACAACAGAGGTAATTTTAGAGGCAGGTCATTGTCCCCATGATGAAGTACCTGAACTAGTTAATCAAAAAATTTTAGATTGGATTGAGAAGCTATAAGATTTATTCGTGGAAATTCAACTTGTAAATAATGAAAATAATATCTTTCGTTTTTTAAAAGATGATTTTAATTACATAGATTTCTGTCCAAAAAGAGGAGGACTAGTTACTGATTGGACTTTATATGGGAAAAAAATCTTATATTTTGATCAAAATAGATTCTTAGATAGAAGTTTAAGTATTAGGGGGGGGATTCCAATATTATTTCCTATATGTGGTAGTGCTGACAAAGGTTTATCTATATCAGGCACTAATTATCCACTCTTACCCCAGCACGGTTTTGCCAGAGATATGAGTTGGCAATATAAACTTAATAATGAAAAAGAATCTTTACAATTATCTTTAAATGATAATGAATTTACCCAGAAATATTATCCTTTCTCATTTGAGATAAAGATTGACATAATGATAAATTTAAATTTTTTAATTTATGAAGTAGAGATATTTAATTATTCAAATAATCAAATGCCAATAAGTTTTGGATTACATCCTTATTTCAACATCTCTGATTTTAAAAATATTAAATTTCAAGATTATCCATTAGTTTGTATTGACCAAAAGAGGAATAATCTTCAATTGACTGCTGATTTTTTACGTAATGTAAATAAAGGAATTGATTTGTTGATGTATTCTTCAGATCCTTTATCTTTTACAGATTATATTTTAGGAAGAAAAATTACATTAATTAATCCTTATCCTTTTAATATAAATGTTATTTGGAGTGATCCCCCAAGGAAAATGATTTGTATTGAACCTTGGACTAGCCCAAGAAATTCTCTTATAAATGGATTAAGAAAAATTCTGATTCCATCTCATAGTTCAAAAAGTTTCAAAGCATCAATAATCGTAGATGATATTGACAAAAATTTAGATAAATGAAAATTATAGTTTTTGATGATGATCCTACTGGATCTCAAACTGTGCATGATTGTTTATTACTTTTAAAATGGGATTATCAAACTCTTGTAAAGGGTCTTAGAAGTTCTTCAAATCTTTTATTTATTCTCTGTAATACAAGATCTTTAAATGAAAAAGAAGCATCTATAAGAATAACTGAGATATGTAGTTCACTTATTAAGGTAATAAAAAATGAGAAATATTCACTTAGGAATTTTATTTTTATTAGTAGAGGAGATTCAACTTTAAGGGGACATAATTTTTTGGAACCAGAAATTATTAATAAAACATTAGGACCTTTTGATGCTACTTTTCATATCCCAGCCTTTATAGAGGGCGAAAGGTTAACAATAAATGGCAGACATTTTGTACAAAAAATTCCTGCGCATAAGACAATTTTTGCTAAAGATAAAATTTTTGGTTATGAATCTAATAATTTAAAAGAATTATTACATAGGAAAAGTAAATCAAAACTCAAATTAGATGATATTAAAAATCTCGATTTATCTGATTTAAACAATCTTAAATTTACGGAAAATAACCCAATATTTTTAAAAGTTAAAAAGTTGAATAATAATGCACAGATAATTGTTGATGCGCAAAATTATCTAGATTTAAATAAATTTTGTCTTTTAATCAATAAATTACATACTGAAAAAAAATTTCTATTTAGAACTGCTGCAAGTTTTATAAGTGCAATTTCTAGAATTGGAGAGAATCCAAAACCTGAAATTTATTATTCTAAGCTCAGAAGAAAAAGTAAATTTAATAAATATATGAGAGGTTTAATTGTTGTTGGTTCTCATGTGGAAACTTCTTCATTACAGCTAAAAAATTTACTACAATTTCCTGGCTATAAATCTGTTGAAATTAATGTACAAGATTTTTATGAGTTACTTAATTTGAAAGATAAAAAAAAATTAATTATTTTGTTAAAAAAGAATTTTGTTAATCAAATACGAGATTTGATAAAAAATCAATTTACTCCTGTTTTATTTACATCCAGAAAAGTAATTTTATTTAAATCAGAATATGAAGAATTTCAATTTAAAAAAGAACTTTCTTTATTTATTGCCCAGATTATTTATGAATTAAGGCATGACATTGGATATCTAGTCTCTAAAGGGGGAATAACATCTAATGAGATACTTGGTGAAGGTTTTAAGGCAGATGTGGCATATTTAGAGGGACAAATTATGACTGGGATTTCTGTATTGACTATAAAGTTATCAGAAATTAATACTGTGATTCCTATAATCACTTTTCCAGGAAATATTGGAGACCCTGATAGTTTAAAAAAATTGATAGATATTTTAGAGCCTGAAGAAATTTAATAATCTTTAAAAATAGGAAATAATTGCGTTTGCAAAATCACTACAAGATAATGCATTTACTTTTGGTTCCATTAATCTTGCCAAATCGTATGTTACCTTCTTATCCTCAATTGCTTTACTTATTCCCATTGTGATTAAATCAGCAGCCTTGTTCCATCCAAAATATTCGAGCATCATAACTCCACTTAGAATTACGGAACCAGGATTGATTTTATTTAAACCTGCATGCTTTGGTGCTGTGCCATGGGTAGCTTCAAATATTGCTGCATTATCTCCAATATTTGCACCAGGAGCCATTCCTAACCCACCAACAATTGCAGCTGCAGCATCAGAAATATAATCTCCGTTTAGATTTAAGGTTGCAATTATAGAATATTCTTGTGGTCTTGTTTGAATTTGTTGGAATATGCTATCAGCTATTCTGTCATCCACTAAAACCATTCTTTTCCACCTATTTGATCCGTGCGATTTAGATATTGAGGAGATTACTTCTTGTATCTCTTCACAAATTTTTTCTCGTTTTGAAGTAGTAAGTTTCTCAAACCCCGGTTCAATTAATTTCGCATTATTTTCGATACTTATTTCATTATTTTTCTCTAGATTATCAAGAATCCAACTTTCTCTTTCAGTAATGCAATCATTTCTAAATTCATTAACAGCTAATTCATAACCCCAGTCTCTGAAAGCACCCTCCGTGTATTTCATGATATTCCCTTTATGCACTAGTGTTACATGTCTTTTATTCCCATTCAATCTTTTGGCATGTTCTATTGCTTTCTTAATATGTCTTTGACTTCCTTTTTTGCTTATTGGTTTAATACCAATCCCAGCACTCTCAGAAATTAATTTATTTTTAAGTTTCTCACTTTTTGGAATTAGTGATTCATTTAAATATTTTATAAGTTCAATGCAATTTGAATCACCAGCCTCCCACTCTATTCCCATATAAATATCTTCAGTATTCTCTCTATACACAACAATATCTAAATCTTCAGGTTTTTTATGAGGACTTGGAGTCCCAGAATAGTATCTGCAAGGCCTTACACAACTATACAAATCAAATATTTGTCTAAGTGCAACATTTAATGATCTTATACCCCCTCCAATAGGAGTAGTAAGTGGACCTTTAATTGCAACGCCAAAATATTTTATTGCCTCTATGGTGTCTTTGGGTAAGTAATTATATGTTCCATAAACTTCGCATGCTTCATCTCCAGCATAAACTTTAAACCAATTAATTTTTTTATTTTCTCCATAACTGATTGAAACTGCAGCATCAATAACTTTTTGAGTCGCAGGCCAAATATCAACTCCCGTCCCATCTCCTCTTATGAAAGGGACAATAGGATAATTTGGAACGTTGGCTAACCCATTATTAAATGAAATAATTTCGCCTTCTTCAGGAAAATTTAATTTTTCAAATTTGATCATAATTTATCAAAACATAAATAATTAATACGTGATTAGTTTTTCACTTATTCAATTCTAGAGAATAAAACACTTTGAAAATAAAAAGTAATTATCTAAATATAAATATTTTGATTTAAATAATGTTCGTTTCCTCATTTTTATTAAAAGAAAAAAATAAAAATTAGCAAGAATTTAAAAGTTATGTCATTTTCAATCCAATAGAGTTAATCATTATGAATGCAAGTTCGATTGTTAGTAATTTCTATATAGCCAACAAAATTGCTTCAACAGCAGTTCTATTTCGTAAATATTTTCCAGAAGCAAAAGTAAGCTTTAGTCCATGGGATAATTCAAAAGATAATAATTTATGTGATTCTATTGATTTTTATTTTTACTTTCCTGGTTGGAGTCCAAACTTAGAGTGCAGGGCTATATTATTACAACTTAGTATTGAAAATAATAGTGAAAATCAAGATCCAAAACTTTTAGGAATAATAATGAAAGGGACTCTTATTCCACAAGAGAGATGGATGGTTGCGACTGTAGGAAAATGGGAAATGACAGGAACACACTTACCTCAGAAAGCTCAAAAAGATAATCTTTTTCTAGTCTGTAAAGAACTTTATAAGTTATTCTCTACAACATCTATAGGTAACAAAAAATAGATATTTTTTGTATTTTCTTTGTAAATTAAATGTATATTTAAATTAAATAAAAGTTTATACATGTCAGTAGCTCTTGCAGGACAACTAAGAGAAGGAACAAAAAAATCCCATACAATGGCAGAAAATACAGGCTTTGTTGCTTGTTTTCTTAAAGGTGTTGTTGAGAAAACTTCTTATAGAAAGTTAATCAGCGATTTATACTTTGTTTATCAGGCTATGGAAGAAGAAATAGAAATATTGACACAAGCTGATCATCCAGTTATTAAACCAATTGGTTTTAAAGAATTATTTAGAAAACAAACCTTGGAAAATGATTTGAAATTTTATTATGGGGATGGATGGAGAAATGAAATAAAAATATCTAACTCGGCTCAGTCCTACGTAGATAGAATTCGTAAAGTTGCTAAAGAAACTCCAGAATTGCTTGTTGGACACCACTACACAAGATATATTGGCGATTTATCAGGGGGCCAAATTCTCAAAAAGATAGCAAAAAAAGCGTTAAATTTGCAAGATAACAATGGCTTAAATTTCTATGATTTCAATATGATTGATGATGAAAAGAAATTTAAAGAATCATATTCTAAAGTTTTGAATTCACTCCCTATTGATCAAAATATTGCAGATCAAATAATTGAGGAAGCTAATGAGGCATTTTCTTATAATATGAAAATGTTTAAAGAATTAGAAGGGAATTTGATTGCTGTGTTGGGCAAGATAGTGTTTAATTTTATTACTAAAAAAGTAAGGAAGGGTAGTACTGAAACTTAATTAATATGTTTGAATCATTATTTGATGTTTTGGTTAACAATATAAAAACAAAAGAGGGTATTGAAGTTCAATTATCTAATAATTTATCTAAGTATTACTCTAGAGATTCAAAAAGTTTTATTAGTAACTGGTTATTTGAATTGCCAGACTTTAGAAAATGGCGCATTACTAAATTAGATGGGGGAGACAAACTGCAAGTATTTAATACTGTTGCTTATCCAAGCTTCAAAAATGAAATACCTATATTAGGGGTAGATATACTTTGGTTTGGCAAATCTCAAAAATTACTTACAGTTTTAGATTTTCAACCACTCATACAGGAGAAAGCTTATTTAAGAAAATATTGTTCTCGTTTAAAAATGATAAAGAATCGATTTTCAGAATTTGATAATACAAAAATGAAAAATATTTATGATGAAAATCAATATTTTTCTCCATGGGTAATTATTTGTAGAGGTGGTATATCTCATCTTGAAATAGATCTTCCAAATATATTTAGTCTGTTCTTAGATGAATATCTTGATATGAATGAAAAAAATAACAAAAATCAATTTCTTAACTTTGAGCAGATAAAGCAGAGTCATATTGACTATGATATTTATAGTTCTGAAAGAGATCCTGCCGAAAAATTGTTTAGATCTTTTTTTGGAGATATATGGACAAGAGATTTTATAAAGAATTACTTATTTACTCTTAGTTGAAGGCGTTACTAAATGAAAAATATTAAGAATACAATTTTTTATGAAGGGAATTGGAGATGGTCCAAATTTTTAAAGTATATTGTTGCTAAATTAAGCGATTATGATTCTATTGAAAATAATTTGCCATCTAAATATATTTTTAAAGAATCAACGTATGGGCCAAAAAAATCTAAAAATAATGTGCAACTTTTTAATTGGAGTGTTCATAATAAGAGGATGAAACTTGCAAGGGCTGTATGTATAAACAGTCCAGGTTATTCTGTATTGAATTTTCTAATAATACCTAATAGTCTTTACAATATCCCTTTTTTTGGTGTTGATTTTGTCACTCTCCCTCATCTGCATTTACTAGTTTTAGATTTTCAACCATCCCTATCTTTAGAAAAACAATTTGATAGCAATTTGTTAACCCAAATTATAGATTTGAAAAATAAGTGTCATTTAATTGTGCCAAAGGCTGAAAAAATGTCTAGTGAAGTTGAGAAGTTTTTTTCTCCTGGTCTAATTTGGTCTAAACTACCAAAAACTAGCCAAAGCGAAAATTTGATTGCAGGGCAAATTTATAATTCTTTTACTGAATATTTAAATTTATATTTAAAAATCTTATTTAATAGTATTCAAGTCGAAACAAATTTACAGAATGATATTGATCTTGGTCAAAAAGTTTACTTGCAATATAGAAAACAAAAAGATCCAGCTAAACCTATGCTAATCAATTTGTTTGGAAAAGAATTTACTGAGGAGTTAATTAATGATGTATTATTCGCGGGTTAGTTTTATCTCCATGTGACCCCTATACCTGAAATCTCCTTTTAAATATTGTATTTTCTATGTTCTAGGCTGCCTGATCTTTTGGAGGTCATATTTTAAAAGATTCGTTAATGTGCGTCTGATATCAGTAGAATAATTTTACTGGTATGGTAACAAGATAGAATTTGTTGAAAAA
>CEUG01075649.1_pt1 | contig 12675 bp, 34 predicted proteins | sample 531421 | NCBI WGS metagenome assembly CEUG01 (sample SAMEA2622901, study PRJEB7988) | marine metagenome | biome: marine biome (ENVO:00000447); feature: surface water layer (ENVO:00002042); material: "saline water (ENVO:00002010), including plankton (ENVO:xxxxxxxx)" | depth 5 m | reverse complement strand
GACTTCAAACTACGTCTTATGACTATAATCTGGTCATCAGTTAGTGTAACTGTTTTCATAGACATAAATCCTCGAATCTCTTACCTACGATAGCATCTATTGATACCATATCAAGGTCGGACTCTGTAACGTTGAATCCTTCTTTTTTTAGATTTGCTAGTGACTCAGCAACAACCTCGTCATAAAGCGATTCTAAAATACTTTCGTGATGTAAAACTGACATAATAGTGTTTTGTTTACTGATTTAATATTAGTCGATAATGTGACTATTTCAAGTTTGGTAGTGACGGTTCTTTAACTGTCATAGCATAGAATACTTTTTCAAATGTTGCTCTGCTATCTTTTAATTTGTTCTTCTTGTACCATACTCTATACATATCAACGGTACTTGATGTGTCATTACCGTTTGTTTCATTATTATAGAATGTGAAAAAGAACATCATAGCATCAATTACAATCTGTTGCTCTGTTTCATTTAATGTTATGTTAAATTGTTTCATAATTACATATAAAATGAAGTTGGTCTTTTAGCGATTTTAGTCTGATCTTTTCTTTTCATTCTCAAGACCTCAAAATCTCTGTCAATACCAAATGCTGATTCAGTAGGAATTGGAAATGTAGTTTTACGTTGCTCTTTAGACAACTCTAACTCATTCTCAGTCAACCATTCATCTTTAATTAACTCTTGAACCTTCCTATATGCCCCTACAACAGCATCTTTTCCGTATCGGTCAAATGCTAACCCTGATGGGGTGTTGTTCTCGTCTAGGTCGCAATAACAGTAACCTAACTGATTTGCGATTAATCCTAGTTCTCTTGCTGTCAAATTAAGTTGGTACATTTTAATGATGTGGGTTGTAGTAGTTTAACATTAATATTATAATGAATATAATGACTAGAATTGTTAAGACAATCATAAGATTTCCTCCATTTTATTGTCAATTAAATAAGCGATAAAATCATTCCATTCTGACCAATCTTGGTCATACACTTGGTAAATTATGTCCTCGATAAATTCCTTATCAATTTTTGATTTATCCCATTCTTCCCTGTCGTATGTGTCAATAACAGATAATATATCTGACTCTATATCAACATAGTTCGTAGCAAATCTGAGAGGGTCAGGGCAACTTTTTATCCAGTTTTCATAAGTCATTGTCATAATTAACTCTCCCACTCTTGAATTTTAAGTAATAACCTTTGTGCGGTGTTGCGATTACCTTCTATAAAATCGTCCGTACCATCATCACATTTTGGTCTGCTGTCGCTTTTGTATTCTGCAATGATTTCATTTGCTTCAATAATTTCTTCCTGTAACCACTTTTTGATTTTATCGGTGTGATTATCTCTTGGTGTCGGTATGCTCATAACTGGTTCTCCCATACAGTTGTTTTGAATCTCTTAACTGCATTGTCTAAGAGTTTGATGTCTCCATCACATATATCAGCAACGTCCTCGTCCTCTAAGTGACAGAAAGCGTTGTTAATATCGCCTATGAGCGTTAGTAATGCTTCGTAGTTGGTCATAGTGTTTGATTAACTGATTTAATAATAATACTATTGTGTATAGAGTACAATAGTTTATGTGACAGTTTTTTATCTGTCCATCAATATATCTTCTATAAGTGAGTCAAGTTCTTCAGAACAGAATCCGCACCTCCAACCTTCAACTTCCTCGTTATATACTGCATAACGATTAACATATCTACCAGTTCCAAATGAACATAGATTACCACAATCAACACATATTTCAGTTTTGAATGTGTTTGTTGGTTTGCACATTAACATTAGTCAATACCTCTTAAGTGTGAGTTTTGATGATACACTTTCTTAGTCCAGTATAGAATCTGATAGTCAAATGTCTCATCATCTAGTGAATCTCTACGGTGTTTCATCATTTCGTATGCCTTATTTGTGGCATATTCCCATAATCCCTCTTCATAATACATTTGTCAATCCTCTTGATACTGATTTACAATAATGTCCTCTAATTGTTCTAGTTGATCTTGATTCATTATCTCAACTATTGAATCGAGTATGTTATAAAAGTTAGTATCATTACTCTCATAAAGAGAACATAACTCACTAAAAATTGTAGTCTTTTGATCTTTGTACTTAGTCAATTTCCTTAACCTCCTCGATTAATTCGTTGATAAATTCCTCATCATAATATGAGTACATATTTTCTAATACCTCTGTTTGTGGCATACTAGAAAAGCATTGTAACATATCGTCAGTTACATAAATTGCTAAGTCTTTTGTTGACATATTGTCAACTACTCGCTCAACAAATAACTCTACAAGAGTTTGGTGTTGTTCTTTATTAAGCATAGTGTTATGTTTAACTGACCTCATCATATACCCGAACTGAGAGACTTTCATTACCTGATGTGACAATATTTTCTCTGTCACACGCTTTACCAACTATCTCCCAAATTTGATGTAATTCTGAATCATTGAGAAATTCTACCATATTGTAGTATATCTCATTACCCTCTTTATAAGGGTCATCACTCGGAAATGTGTATTTAACTTGGTTCATAAGAATTGAATCTCCCCTGTTTCTACTGCTTCCATATACTCGCACATTTCAGAATGTGCCTTATCTTTGTCCTCTTGCCATTGATTCCAACATAGTCTGCGATTAAGGTCTAGCAACTTTCCTAAGTCTGCTACATCAAAATCTTGCCACTCTGAAACATAGTCAAGTTGGTCTTTATCATATCCACCTGATTTAAGACTAGGTGCTGATAAGAAATTAAATGCAATGTCTATAAAGAAATGCCTACCAAAGTATTCACTCTCAATAGTTTGCATAGGAATGAACTCTTTATCGGATTGATTTTCAAAAATGTAAGTTTGCATAGTTAAATCCTCTGTAAGTTGTAGTTCATAATTTCCTCGTTATCATAGTCAGAATCGCCTGATCTATACTTCTCAGGGTCTTTGAGAATGTACTCCCACGCTACTTGCATCAAGTCCTCGTTATCCCAATCTGTTATGTCGGATTCTTCCTCGTCAAAGTCACATTCCTTACAATAATCCTCCCAAAATTCATCAAATGATATTTCAAAGTTTTGGTAGTAGTCAGTTCTTGTTGTGAACTGCATAACGTATTGTTGCTTAACCATTAGTCGAACCTCCCATCTTCTAAAATTTCCCAGTAGTTACCGTATGAGAATATCATACCGTCAACTTCAACATCATAAGGATAGAATCCAAATGTATCGAAATGATCTGTAACATACTCTTGAATAAGTTGTTTAGTGGTCATTTGCTTTGGTGTTTGTTTGATTTAATATTAAAACTATTTTCTGTAGATTTCAATAGTTTTTGTGACAGTAATATAACTGTCCTAGTCGTAATACATTTGTTCCAATCTATCCTGTAGAAATTCCTGTAGTATTTCGTATGAGTCTGGTTTATCTAAAACGTAGTCAGTAAGTTTTTCATACAGATAATCGTCATACTCGTTAATTTCCTCTTTAAGACACTCATCAAGAGTTAAATTAGGTCTTGACTTAAGAATTTCCTGTCTCATAATATCGAAAATGTATTCATACATTTCATCTTTAGTCATTTCGCAAATACGGAAATGTACGAACTCATCAAGTAGTTTTTTCTTTTGATCTACTGTCCAGTTTTCAGTTAGCATTTACTTTCTCCGCTAATTTTTCAGCAACTATTTGCTCTACCTTTTCATCAAACCAATCTGAGTTAGTGATAATGTCAGTTTGATGATCTACTAATTCTGTTACATACGCTTTGATGACTTCAGCAAGTTTGTTACCAAATGTCTCATCAACGTGATTTAAAATAGGGTCAATCATTGGTGTTTGTTTAACTATAATCTAGTATTGCATAGCATTGTGTACTATGCAATTCCAGATGTGACAGTATTATAACCGTCACATAATTTTAGTTCCTTGCTCAACAATTAGTTTATTACTAATAGTGTGACCTAAACGAGGGTCTTTTCTATTCTTTACAGTACTGAATTTCTTTTTCAATTCTGGTAAAAGAATGTCAAGGACTTGTTTTGCTGTCATTCGCCACACTTCAACGATTTTACCATCTTTGTATCGTGCATAATAATGATGATGATACTTTCCTATCTTCTCATCAATTAAATAGTTGACTTGTTCTTCCCACGTTGGTTGAACAGATATACCGTTGTATGTCGCTGTCAACTTCTTGCCTATGGTTGACTTGTATTCTATAGGTAAGTCATACTGGTCGTATGCGTCAGCACCTGAGTAGTCCTCTGCTACTTTATGACCTAATACACCTGCTAGATGAATCTCTCTTGATCGAGCATAAGAGAATGGGTCGCCCCAACCTTGCTCAATACATAACTGATACATCTTTTCAAATAATTGCTGATACTTTTGTTCTGGTGTTTGCATCATTGGTTATCCTCTGATAATAATGTTCCCCACTCAGTATAGACGTAAGGAAACTGTTTTGCAAGTTTTTTAAAGAAAAGGAAATCATCAAATGATATTTCCTCCTCTGTTTCGTGAAAGTGTTGCCACCTTGCTTGTACTTCATTGAATGTCATTTCTATCTGTCTCCGATTCAATAATTGCTTCAACTTTCATTTCCCAAATTTCTGGGTATATGTCGTGAAATGACATTGCTTCCATCATTATGTCAGCAATTTGTTCACGTTGCTCTCTTGTCAAGAGGTCATAGCAATCTACAACCTGTGGTTTATCTTGATCTAGCATATCATCTAATAACATTATACTGTTACCTCCTGATCTTCCTTTATCATTTGATCGTATGCTCTACGATTACAAGATGTTACTTCATAAGATAATACCTTATCGTAATTCTCATCAAATGTCTGGTTAGTTTCATACATTGCCCAGAATCCTTGACCTCTACCGTTTGGAACAAATATGTATGAATACTCTTGCCAAGAATCAATCATAAAGAAATCTTTTCTATACTTGCTTATAATTGGTCGCTCATTGTCTCCACCGTAGTATGTGGGTTTTGGGTCAGCGATAGGGTAAAACTTACCTGTTTTAACGTCAAATCTACTGTCAGACCAACAGTTAGACATATTGCCACCGTCAATAAGTTTGTTTACTGATTCTTCGGTAGTATAGTGCTGAAGTAATTTAACTCCTAGTCCTTCGGGGTATCCATCAAAATGATGATATACGGATTTGATAGAACCATCTTCTAATTCAATTCCGATTCTTGATCTAGTTGACATAAATTGGTGTTTTGTAACTGAACCTATATTACACACAAAAAAACCCCCTGTCTAGGGGGTTATGTGACACTTACCAATGTGTACCCAGATGCGTCATATTCGCCTTAAATGTGGTAAGGGTAGAACTATCTGTAATATTAGTTGTACTGACTCTTGCTGATGCTTCATCTTTACCTATGAGTCCGTCCTTAGTTACAAATCCCCATACTGATACGACAGACCCTCTGTCACTTGGTGCAGTTGAGACTATTTCCAAATCGTCTCCTGCTGTCCTACTAGCAAATCCCCATACTACTGATGAATCATCACTATCAAGTTTTTCTTTTTTAGCATTTAACTTGTAATCAGATAAACTTCCAGTACCTGCTGATGTCATTCTAGCAGTAATGTTTGCTAGTCTGTATGCCTTCGCTTTTGCAACTAATTCAGTACAAATACCATTCGTTGCAGTCTTTACTTTTGCAGTTGCCATTTTAACTTACTTTATTCCGTAATTCTATTTATACCACTAATGACTCAGGAGGTAGTCCGTTGATGAATATAGAATCTACAACCGCCTGTAATCTCTTGATTATGTGCTGACCGTAGTTAGCGTGACAGGGTACAGTAACATATCCTGTTTTCTTCCTGTAAAACTGTAATGCACCCGCCTTGATTACACCCTCTCTAATGTCCTTAGAATCCTCTGTGTCCATTCTAATTACCCTACCTATAGTTTGTGCCATAGAGACTACATCTAACTGTCTCAGGAGGATACAATGGGTCAATCCTGATACGTTGATACCTTCACTCAAGATACTGTAATGGAATATGATAAACTTCTTGTCCTTATCTTTACCATACTGAGTGAGAGTATCGAAAAACACTTCTCTGTTTACTTTTTTTCTGTTGACGTATGCACCAAACTTAGATGTGATATGCAAGAACTCAAATCCACGCTTTTCAAGTTGATATATCAAATCAGTTTGAGACATCATTGCACCCAACATTTTACTAGACGGTACACTAACGAGAACCTTTTGTGCATTGTCACTATCAAGTGTGTCCAGTATATCTGTAACAGTCTGACTATCAAGGTCAAATGCCTGTTTCCGATCTCTTTTCTCTTTAGTGTGAAATGGAACTATGGTAGGAGGGATAATCGAACCGTTGTTTACAAGTTCTCTTGCTTCAATATTACAAATAATATTTCCATATATAAGTGCATTGTTCATTCCCCTAGTATTGCGATAACTAACACGAGGAGTAGCAGTAAAAAAATATGTGGATTTAGCAGTACGAGAAATAGACTCAGTAGGAGGACTAAAAGACCTCGTGACAGAGTTATGTGCTTCATCAAAATAAGCAGTATCAATAGTAGTATCAGACTCGACAACACGTTTCAAAGAGTGATAAGTTGTAAAAATAATTATATGCTTGGTACTGTTATTAACCCAAGTCTTGATCTTTTCTGGTTTAGTGGTGCTATAGAAATGTGTTTCGCCACTATGAACGTGCATCACATCTACACCTTGATTATAGTTACCATCAAGATTTTGCTCTAAGAACTCAGAGCATAATTGATTTGCAAGTAATATGCGTGGTGCTACAACAACAAAAGTTTTAGGATAGTAACTTAGGTTTCCACCTACTGATGTCTGTAAACGTCTTTTAAGATCGTGTATCATACACATAGTCTTGCCACCGCCAGTAGGCACAATGACCTGACCTTTGGGGTTGTTTTTCATAATATCGACAATACGTTTCTGGTGGGGTCGTAGTGTAATCATCAATGTTCAATAAGTGATTTCATAATAAGACAAAAAACCCTGTCTAACAAGACAGGGTGTGACAGTTTACAAATCGGAATCCTCGTAGTGATCTTTGAGTCTGTTTAATTCTTTATGTACAAATTCTAATTTGTTTTGTAGATACTCACTCGTTGGATAGTCTGCTACCTGACAATGGATAGACTCAACTTGTTTCATTACTATCTGTATATCATTAGAATCAAATGAAGTTTCTGACGTGAATGTCATAGCAATTCTCTTTGATTCTGTCATTTCCTCTGAATAGAATTGATTTTTACCCTCAACTCTCTCCTGTGAGCAGTTGTCTCCACTCATAAACCTAATTCCTCCTGTAATCCTTTTAGAATGATCTGTTCAAGTTGTGCCTGAGATAGTCCATTGAGCATTGCCCAACGTGGGTCATTCTTATCCCACTCTAACATAAATGAACCATCTTCGTTTTGTTTGATTTCCAAACCACCGTTCGGGTCAGAATCCAGTTCCACTTTGTTCAGTTCGTTTTGCATCAATTACCTCAATTTTGTCAATGTATTGGTTGAAATTCCACCAACACTCTAGCACCTCTTCATAATTTTGTAAAATCTTAACCGATTTATCTTTACAATGAACCTTATACCAATTTCTATCGTAAGGTTCATTAGATGTCTTTGTAAAGTGTTGAATCACTTGTCTAATACTTTACCCTCTTGTACTTCCATATAATCCCAATTAGGGTCATCTGGGGGGTCAATCCAAAACCAATATTCTCTATTATATTCTGATGATACGAAAATCCTACCATCTTCACGCTTATTTTCTATATATACGAATGTGCTTCCACCCATATATGTTGCAAGGTTGATTCTCGCTCGTTCCGATTTCGCTTGAACGATCGCCATTTGTCTTAATGCCATTGCCTTTTTAGTAATTCATCTTTAATTTTTTCGTGTAATTCTGTACAACTGACAGAATTATCCTTTTCAATTTTTACCTGATTATAGGTTGATAGCAACATCAAACTATCTTCAAGTGCGTGTAGTTCATCTTTAGTTAAAATCATCTTTTTTTGACAGGTGGTAAGTACTCATTTCCAGGGTGGTCATTGGTTTTTCCCTGATAATTCTTTACATTTTTAAAGTGTGAATCTTCAATTTCTAAATTATCCCACTCGTGTCTAGGGCATACTACATTTACTGACCTAAATCCATCTTTAAATGACTCGTCAGGTATTTTTCTGACGCAAATTGTGATGTAATGGTCTGATATGAAACTAATAGTTCCAACATCATTTTTCCATTTAATCGGCATACCGATTTCTAGTGATTTTAAAATGTTTCGTAGTTCCAATGGGATTGATTCTGATATGAATAGAGGTGTTGTCATTTGAGATAGAACTCAAGAATATTTGCATCTGAATCCGTATGTTCAATACTGAGTGTCATTGAACTGGGATAGATACATAAGTTTCCTTCTGTTGGTGTAAAGCGAAATTCGTTTGAATTTACTATGTTGTCGTTACTGAATTTTAAATCTTTTCCAGTAAACCATTGTGTAGCATTATCTGTCCAAATCATACTGGATTTAGGGTCATCAATAAACCATATACCAGTTAATATACTATCATTTTTTGGTAGTAAGTGCAATGAATGTCCTTGTTTCAACCTATTGATGTAAGACTCTTGTAATTTTAGTTCCGTTTCTAACCCAATTAGACCAGACATAGACTCTAATTGTGTATGGATCAGAGTTTTCCACGCAACTTGTTTTGTGGCAACATCATTGTTCACACTCTTACCTGTGTCATTTCTGACTAAAAGTGCATTTGCGTGTTGCTTTGTACCGTTTTGAGACTCGCAATATTGTATGTAGATCGGTTTACCAAATGTAGGTAAAAGATCAACACTCTGGAATTGAACTCGATTCATTGTGTTTCAGATGTAATAATTCACAAATTTCATTGACTACTGATAGATCGACCTGTAGTCTCTCGTCATCAATAGATTGCCTTGAGTTTTTCCTGTATAAGTCGCCCATATAAAGTGCGATTGCTTTTTTGATGACGGATTTTTGCCTATCATCTAAAATGCGAGACTTACCCACCATTTTAGTAATTTCGCTGTTCATAATACTATGTATTATAGCGTTTTTTTAATGTCGTCAAGGGGCAACATTAAAATTTACTGTGATTCTGTTAGCGTGTCCTGACCCTTCAAATCCGTGTTGCATATTAGGAGGGTGTATTATTATATCTCCTTCCTCGTAAGGCACAATGGCATCTAACTGATTAAATGGATTTAATGTGCTTTGTGGAAATTGAAGCATAGGATAGTGTGCTGAATTTATATTTCTTCTAAACTTTAAAGGAGTGTGTTGCTCTGGTATGTAATTTACGAAATAAGTTCCTGAGTAAAGAACATTACTGTGTTCGTGTGGGGCATACATAGCACCCTCATATCCCAATTCTATAAAACTGTCAGAAAAATGTGTGTCATTTGTGAGATCGTACGCAAGTGAATTTTTGTTCACCTCATTCACCGCATTTTTAATCTCGTTTTTTAATTCTGCAAATTCTGGTAGTTCAAGAATTTTGTGATCCCCTAATTGAACTACGTTCACACAAATAGTAGGTCGTTCATTTTTTAGTTCATTACCATCTAATTTTTGAACATACTCCATTATCTGAGTTTTGTATTTTTGATGATCTGTTACTCTGTATCTACCTACTGGTTGCATAAACAAACCATAAACATTTGTTTGTGCAACATTGTCTAATGAATCTGATAAGTTTTGTTCTATGGTCATAATAAAGGAATGAGAGAAAATTGATCGTCTGGTAGTGTTGATTTAGTTATAATATCAAACCCTAAAGTAATCCTATCCCCATCATAATCGTCATTAACTACGACTTTGTGCATCCTTGAAAACCCAGGCCCCAAGTAGATATTCCCAATTTTATTGTGTATATTATATTCGTATGTTCCTACTGGCAAATGCTCCTTAAATTTTGTCATTGAATCTTTTGGGTCGATACTAATATATCCGTGCCAAGGAAAATGATGATCGTGCCAGTTTAACACTTCGTTTGGTTTATGAAAATTCATCCAACATTGCATCCACAAAGGGTCATCTGGATTACCACCAAAGTTACTTAAGTGTTTCCTTACAATTACACTAAGTTCTTTTAATAAATGATAAAACAGAGGACTAGGAGAAGTTAGATTAAATACATTATAAAATCTATATCCACTTAAATCTCCCGATTTCATATTTTCTAGTTGTTCTATATCTTCTTGTCGTGCATCAACTTCAGAAAATAAATCTGGTAGTGCATCAAGTGTCAGTCCATCATTTTTTAATGACGAATCACACCCTGTAAAAGTATTCTTGAATAGACGATATGCCCTACCAAGTTGTACTTTCATTTCTTCAGATTCATTAGATACAACATCTGATTTACAGAGTACCCAATCTTCTCCTGAGTCAATTAAATTAGGTTCGTAGTTACGCATTACTATAAGGATTTTGTGGAATAGGATTCTTAGATATGTTTATATTAACAACTGGTCGCCACGTCTTACTGGGGGTCGTAGAAGCGTGGAATAGGTCGCCTTTAAAGACAACTGCCCTACCCTTTTTAGGTTCGACTCTAACCATTTCTGTGAAGTTATCTTCCTTCAGATATTTGTTATAGTCGTAATCGTTTAGGGTTCTCTCATTATAGATGACTGTTTCCCCATCTGAGTCATCCATATAATATATAACGTTCCAACTGTCAGGAACGTATGAATCAATGTGTGGTAACTGTGTCACATTTTGGAACAAAGCAGGTACACAATTAATTCTCATTCTCATTAAATTATATGCTCCTACTACGTCCATAACTTTAAGAGACATAGGAACAAATGCGTTGCATAGTGGAGATACATTTCCACCCTTATCGCACTCGTACATATAATGAAAATTGCAGAACCCATTTCTGGGGTCTGCTGAATTTGCGTCCATAATCGCTGAGTCCTTTCTGTGCCACATCAAGTTCTCATCTTTGATTAATGAAATCAACCACTCTTGATAAGTTTGTGAAATAAGATCGTCAATGATTAGATAATCATTCATCTTCTTCATCCTCCTCTAGTTTGAATACTAAGAGTTCATCACCGTTTTTCACCTCCTCCATTTCGGGGTGAACGGTTTTTTTGTATGCCCTCATAGCATCACCATAACTACGAACAGGTGTTCTGTCCATATCTTTTAAGGTAGATGTCATCATTTTATACATAAAAGCAAAAGTTGCTCCAAACAGTCCGACAAAGAAACACAAATAAATGAATACTGTTATTTCATTCATTTTTTAATTTTCTCCCATTGAATGATGAGTAATATTCCGAGTGTTACCCAGAATACCACTTCTAGTCCGTAATTGGTCATAATAGTTCCTCTATTGCTTCGTCATCCTCATCAAAACCCTCTCCAGTATTGTTTTCACATTTACCGTAGTAAGGATCGTGATTTTGCAATGACTGTTCATTTCTAACTAAATCACTCGCTGCTTCCCAAGGTGCTGCGAGCATAGGTCTGCCATCCCATTTCCTGTTTGCATACTCTCCGTTTTTATCCACATAAGAAACAAAGCATTGTATTTGTTCTTTGTTTCCCTCATAGTTTGGTCGCCAATGTAAATCCTCGTGTCCCTTAAAAATTACCGAATCACCTGTTTCCAAAAATAATTCGTGTTGCTCACCTTTTACATCTATAAAGAACGACCATTTGTACTGTGGGTCTGCTGATACACAAATGTTGCCTACCCATTCCCCAGAACTACGATCCCTGTGTTGATAACATTCTGTATTTTTTACATACAATCTGCCATAACTAAATGTTTGCCATAGTTCCTTTTCAATTAATGTTTCAATAAACGGTTTATGGTATTGTCCTAATGCTTCAAAACATACAGGGCAATACATACTAAATGCCCCAGGCATAGTGGGATCTCCCATAGGTAGATTAGGATATTGGTATTGAACAACCTCCTTAATCATATGATATTCGAGTGCTGTGTGTTCACATAACTCTACGGGAACTGCACTACGGGCAACAAATAGACGATCTTCTACAAGAACCTCTACTGCTACCCCATTGTGATTAATTGTTCTCATAATGCTTTACCAAAAAATACTAGGGTTAATCGACCTGTGGTGATGTCATTTCCGAAATAGTCACCTCCTGAGTGATATTTTCTACCATCAAATATAATACAACGATTAAAACGTGCTTCGACTGATGTATTAGGAGTGAAATGTTTGTTACAATCCAATCTCATTTTATTCAATCGTTTTCTTAATTCAACATCTTCTGTAGTTACATTTGATTTGAACTCGTTTTCATAGTTGATACTATCATCATTACTAGGTACATCATATAATATTGTACCACAATTCTGTGGATTTGTCTCGTTTAGGTAAATCAAACCACCAACACCGTAATCATCATCATCCCTATGTATCCATCCCGATTCATAGTCATCTGTGCATACGTGGAAAGTTGCATCTAATTTTTCAAAGTATGTTGCGTGTGGTATATATTGAATTAATTTTTGTGCTAATTTCTGATGAAAACGATAATCATTTTCGTGTAGCAATGGAGTTGCTCTTACACCTGACCAATAACCACCTGACGGATGCTT